>JGI24891J29808_1000515_pt1 | contig 20155 bp, 26 predicted proteins | sample FreactcultuFSWF8_FD_29808 | JGI IMG/M metagenome (IMG submission 29808) | reverse complement strand
AGCAGTATTTTAGCTACTAATGGTTCTGGTGTACCATCTTTAACAACGACATTGCCGTTTACTGTTTCAGTAACAACAGGAGGGACAGGATTAACATCAACAACAGCTTATGGTGTTTTGTGTGGTGGAACGGCATCTACTGGGAACTTTCAAAATGCGGGGGTAGGAACAACAGGACAGGTGCTAACTTCAAATGGTTCAACAGCGTTACCAACATGGCAAAGTCCAACAACTGGCACTATAACCTCAATAACAGCTGGGACTGGATTAAGCGGTGGAACTATTACGACTAGTGGAACTATTGCTATAGCAAATACTGCCGTTACTGCCGGTAGTTATACGAATGCGAGTATTACAGTAAACGCACAAGGTCAGTTAACGGCAGCAAGCAGCGGTGCAACTCCAGCACCAAATACTGCTACATATATTGTACAGACTGCAAATTCTTCGTTAACAAACGAACAAGCATTATCCTCACTTTCTACAGGAATTTTAAAGAACACAACAGCAACAGGGGTTTTAAGCATAGCTACTGCAGGTACTGATTATTATAGTCCAGGTAATCCTACAACGATTATTGATGATGGCGATAATTTCTTTATTGGAACAAATTCAGGAAATGTAAGCTTAACTGGAATTAATAATACAGGGATAGGGTACTCTTCTTTAAATAATTTAACTTCTGGAAATTATAACACTGCCGTCGGTTCAGGGATTTTAGGTGCTAATACAACAGGTAGTAATAATATAGGGATCGGATTTAGGTCTTTATATTCTAATGTTAGTGGGATTCGTAACACCGCTGGCGGGGCAAACTCTCTATATTATAATCAATCTGGGCAAAGCAACACAGCATTTGGGTATAATGCTTTATATAATACATTAGCATCAAATAATACAGCGATTGGATATTCTTCTTTAGCATCTAATATAACTGGTACTTCTAATTTTGCAGGAGGGTACAATAGCTTGTACTTACTTACTTCCGGGAATCAAAATGTTGCTGTTGGTGTCAGTGCAGGCTCAGCATATACTACTTATAATCAGTGTACATTTATTGGATGCCAGGCAGATGCTTCGGTTACTGGTTTAACAAATGCGACAGCGATTGGTTATAACGCAACTGTGTCGGTTTCTAATTCAATGGTTTTAGGAAACAGTGTTAATGTAGGAATAGGCACATCATCGCCTGCTTATTTACTTGATGTTAGCAACGGCAATATTAATGCTCCTTCTGGTCTTACTCCTGCTACTCAATTGCTTGGGCGTTGTATGCTTTCAAGTGCTAATACCAGCATTTCAACGGCAAATAATACATGGATTGCATTAGCTTTTAACGGCACTAATCAAACTACTTATGATCCAAGTAACTGGCATAGTAATACCACAAATAATACTAGAGTAACCCCAGGAGTTATTGGCACATATAAATTAACTGGTGCTTTAAGGTTTAATAATAGTGGTAGTGGAGTAACTTGTGGAGTTGGATTTGGCTTAAATGGAGCTACGCCTAGTAATGATAGGCAAGCTTGGTTTACTAGAGATACTGGCACCGGTAGAAGAAGCGCAAACTATATTTGTATTATTACTACCACGGCAACTACTGACTATTTTGAACTTATGGGTCAACAAGATAGTGGAGGGACATTAGCGTTACTAGGTTATCATTTTCAAATAGAAAGATTAGTTTAAACAATTTTAAAGAGGTTTTTTATGAGTACACAAAATTTAGATTCTTTATCAGCATTGCAAGATTTAAGCAATGAGCTTGTTAATCCTTATTCAGGAGTTCAAAAATATGTAGAAGATGTGCTAGATGATGCTGAGGTAATAATTAATACAATTAGTACTTTAACAAGTCAACCAGATTATTCTACGTATGTTTCCGCAGCAGAAAGTCAGTATTTTACTGATTTAACAACATATATAACAAATTTTATTAACAACTTTCCAACTTTAACGGAGTAAAACTATGTCAACAGTATCCCCTCAACTAAGCATTACTAATATGATTACTTTAACACAATCCCAAATATTAACTCTTCATAGTGAACCGGTAGTAATTTGCGCTGCAGAAGAAGGTTATATTAACATTTTCCAAAGTGCGATGTTAATGTATAGCTATCAGAATGCTCCTTTTACGGATGTAGATAATATTTTAAGTTTCCAATTAGTCCCAACTGTCGGTGATAATGTTTTAGTGTCTAATAGTTTAAGTGCATCAAATGTTTTAGGATTATCTCAAAGTTCCAACGTTTCTTTCCTCCCTGCAAACCCTTATACTAGTGTAATGAGTACGTCATCAAATGGTGCACTTGTTTTAACTATTGCCGGTAATGATCCAACAGGAGGCGATGCTAGTAGTACGTTGATGGTTTCAATTACTTATTCTATTTTACAAGCTTAAAGGTAGGCTATGGAACAACAAGAGTTTAATTCTATTATTTTAAACAATTATCAGAACTCTCAAACAGGTAGTATACCTGGAAATAGAATTGATTTTAGTAATAATTCTCTCGAAAGTATACAATATGACAGATTAGCTTTATATAAACCTAATTTTAGAGACACAAAGTTAACAAATATTAAAGTTAGGTTTTCAGCGATTTCACATGCAAACTTTAGAAACACTATTATAAAACAATCAGATTTTGAAGGCTCAAATATTTTAAGAACTGTTTTTAACAATTCTAAAATAGATAATACAAATTTTAAAGATTGTAACCTAACTATGGCTAGTTTTGAAAATAGCGTTATATCCAATACTGATTTTAGCGGGTCAAATTTAAGAGAGGTAAATTTTACCAATTGTAAATTTACTAATGTTAATTTGCAGAACACGGATACGACAGAAGCTATTTTTAATAATTGCGTATTAAATGGGACAGAGATATGTGATGAAAATTTTAATTTCATTTATTCTGACGGCAAACATTTAGGATATTACAGTAAGGACAAGATTACCATAGGATGTATTACTAATACACTTGATTGGTGGCTTCATAATCACAAAGAATTAGGAATTAAAAATAATCACCATCAGCGTAGTATAGATAGGCACGAATCTACCCTTAGATTCTTAAAGGATAGTTTTAAAAAAAAGCCTTAAATTACTGAAGATAGTATATAATTAACTTAGAAAGATATCAATTTTAGTTAAGGAAAATTATGACAAAATTTGCTAATGCCAAAGGAATAGAACTTGTATCAATAATTAATATTTATGCACAACAAGCACATCAGGTTGGCTTACCGATGTTTAATCATTTAGGCGAACCAACACCTGAACTTCACGAATTTTCAGAAACATTAAAAGCAGCTGTTGATAAGATAGAAAGCTCTGTGCAAGAATTAAAATCTATACTTTTAAAGTAAATATTAATTATGGCTACAGGTTATTTTGTTTCATATTTAACCAGTATAACTAATTCTGCAGCTAATGCAGAACAGATAATTATTGCGGCTACTACAAATACAATTTGGGTAGAAACCATAATTATCACTAATTTAGGAAATGATGATATCAGGATTAATTTACAATTTAAGAGGACTTACTCAAGTGGGACTATTGTAAACACATTTTTAGCTAAAAATTTCTTAATACCTTCTTATCAGAATCCAAAGGCATATGGAAGTAACATCATATTTAATACTGTAGATTTAGTTCAGCTGCTCGGTATTAGAAAAAACCTACAATATACATCTGACTACTGGGACAAGTTAATATGTTATACAAATGGACCAACTCAATATTATGATTGCACTATAGATTATGCTTTATTAAACGAATTACCTTAAAAAATTATGAATAAATACATCCAAGACATGCTTGATCGCCAAGCTTACATTGATGAGAATATGCAGCGCAAAGACCCTTTTGACAAGGGAATCATGAGAGCCGTAAGCAGTGCTAAACAATCTCTTGGTATGGATGAGGAACAATCAGATAGAGCTGTCCGAAATAGCCTTCTTAGTTTTAGCGAGGCTTTAGATCAGCAACCTAGAACAAGGGGTTTTATGGCTAATTTTGCATCTCTTGGAAGAGCTATGAACCCAGCTCTTAAGACCCATGATCAGTATGAGGATTTAGCTCAAAATGAAAATATGCAGCTAGCTAAAGAGGCTCAGAATTTTAGGGCAATGGAAGAAGCTAAGATGGCTAAAATGGAGCAGGATGCTTACATGCGAGAAATGAACGACCAGAAAATGGCACTTGAACAAGAAAGACTAGCTGAGTTGAGAGATTATCATAATCAGTCTTTATTAGCTAAGCTAGCTGGTAAAGGTAGGCAATTCGTAGACTATGAAGGTAAGCCTTACAGGCAATTAAATGAAAAAGAACAAACGGAAGCAAATAGTTTAAAAAGTGGTCTTAATTCTACGCAACATGACCTAGATAAGATTAATAATTATCTTGAAGATATAAAAGCCTCTACTAAAAATAATACTTTTCAACCAATTGGAGGTTTATCATCTATTGCAAACCCTGTAAAAGATGCGATTGGTAGAACTCTTGGAGCTGAATCTTACCAAGATGAAACCACTAAAAGAGAATTGTTATACGCACTCCTTGGTAAATTCCGTGTAAACGCTGAAAGAAGGCTTAAAGGTTCTGGCACTTTAGGTCAAGGGTTCTATGATAGAATGTCGCCTTTTTTTCCTAATGAAAAGGATGACCTACCAACTTTAGAAGCTAAATTAAAAGATATTACCGATGAAATAAATCTACAAGCTAAAGTTGCAAATATTAGTGCTGATAATGGAATTTCTTACGATGTTGGTGATGTGTCAAATGAGGATATGAACAAAAGTGATATTAACCCTAGTATTAATGATGGTGTTTTGATGGTTGATCCGGAAACTGGTGAACAAGATTATGTCCCAAGGAATAGAGTAGAGGAAGCTATAAATATTGATGGCCTACAGGTAGTAAATGAGTAAATTTGATAAATATAAAACTAGTAGTAAGTTTGATAAATACCGCAATCCTAAAGTTGTAGCAAAAGAAACATCGCCATCTTTTCTTGATAGGCTTGGTCAATTTGGGAAAGGTGCTTTATCTGGTTTTAGCAGAGCAGGGTTGCTAGAGGGAGCGGATCAGTTTGGAGCTGGTGTTATGGAAGTTGGAGGTGCAGCTGTTCCAATTTTACCGCAGTCGGCAGAGGTAATGGCTAAGTCAGCTAATAAAGGACTTGAGGCTTTAGACTCTATGAGACCGGCTAAAGATGATAGTTTTGGAAATGTTTTATACAAAGCGGGGGAATTTGGAGGAGCTACGGCTAGTATGCCAATGATGCCTGGAAGAGCTGCTACAGGAGTTAAATCACTATGGCCTTTTGCTAAAGATATTGCTATGGGATCAACTATTGGTGCTGGTTCTGGTGCATTAGAAGGAGCTGGTTTAGACCCAATATATGCTGATCTTATTTCTATTCTAGCCGCTCCGACATCTACCAGTATAATGTCTAGATTTGCTAGCCCTAAAAAAAATATTGTATATCCTATATCTAGAAAGGTTTTAGGAATAAATAAGAATAATTTTAATTTAGAAGCTGCTGAAGCTGCGCAAAGATTAGGGGTTGATCTTCCTATATCAGTATATAACCCTAGTAGCACGGTATCTGTAATTGATCAAAAGGTCGGTAAATCCCCTTTTTATGGTGATTCATTACAGAGAGCATACCAAAGAGGGGAAAATAGAGTTAAAGATATTTTAGAAGAAACTTATGATAAAGTAGGACCTCAAAGAACAGATGAACTTGTAGCTGAAATTGATAAATTATACGGAAAAGCAAAACAAAAATTACCTAAAGATGCTACTGTTCTACCGGAAAATACTGTTGAACGTTTAAGACAAATAGAAAATTCTAGTTTAAGGCCTTCAGCTGATGAAACTGCGGTATTTAATTATAAGAATGATATTTTAGGCAAATTAAACCCTCCTGCTACTATAAATGGTAAAGTTATTGAAAATTTTACTCCACCATTAGAGCCTATACCTGTTCAAACTTTGATAGATACTAAACGAAGTTTAAACTCACCTAATCCATCTGAACCTATTAGATGGAAAAATCCGGATCGTAATGTTAGAAACACTTTAAAACGTGTTGGTAGAGGTTATAGTCAGGACATTGCCGAGTATGGTAAAACAAATCCTGATTGGCATAAAACATTTAAAAAAGCAGATAAGCTCCATGGTATGTCTACAAAACGAGATAATTTAGAAAATTTAATTGGTCAGAAAGCTTATAATTATGCTACTGATAGTTTGCAATATAACGCTTTAGCTAAAATATTAAACAATCCTAAAAACTTTAAAAAGATAAAAAATGAATTAAAATCACCTAAGGATAAAGAAATTTTAGAAAGTTTAAAAGATTTAGGCAAAATTAGCTCAGCTATTTCTATAAAAAATAAAAATATCCCTAACCCTTCAGGGACAGCAATTATGGCTAACGTACTTAAATTGTTTAGTAAGCCTTTGCATATGTTTCCTGAGGCTGTACTCCAATATCCCCAATATAAAGCTTTAACTAGTAGTAATTTTTTAAAAGATACTATTGAATCTGTCAAAAAATCTAAATCAAAAGCACCTTTTAAAGAAAAGTTATTTAATGATGCTGTTAAATATGGATACCCTATAAGTGTTATAAATTATGATCAGAACGTAGATTAATGGTTTTTATATTATGGCAATGAATTACACTAGTTTAACTTCAGATATGCAGACCTACATGTTACGCAGCGATGACCCTTTTGTTGCCAAAATACCTGATTTAATAGAGCAAGGGATAATCAGAGTATATAATAATGCAAAAGATTTAGGGTTTGAGATCAGATATGAAATTGTAAATAATACTGTTGGTAGTAGTACTATTAGAAAACCTACTAATTGGCGTGAAACAATTAGTATTCTTATGTTTGATAATGTAACTCAAACTACTTCTTTTTTATTACCAAGAAGTAGAGAGTTTTGTTTAACATATTGGAATAACCAGCAAGGGAATACAGGTAGGCCAAAATATTATTCAGATTCAGTACTTAATTTAAATAATCAAGATTTAGCAAATACATATGGAGAGTTTTATTGGACAGTTATACCAAATTTAGATCAAGTTTATACTTTTAATATAATTTACCTTGGTATCCCATTATTTAACCAAACTAATCCAGTTAATTTCTTAACTCAAAGATACCCTGATTTACTTCTGTATTCCTGTTTAATTGAGGCAGCTTTATTTCTAGATAACGAAGATAAGAGAAATAAGTATCAAGCGATGTTTAAAGAAGAACTAGATACCATTAATAGAATGAATAGCGGTAGAAGTGCTGATAGAACAATAGTAAGGGATAATAATTAGATGCGTGTACCTTTAGTTTATAAGCCTGGCATTCAAAGAGATGGTACTAATTTTCAGGACGCTTATTGTATTGATGGTCAGTGGATACGATTCGTTGGCGGTAAAATAAAAAAGATGAAAGGTCAATGGGCAATATACGCACCTAACGCTGATATAGTATTTTTGGATATGTATTATAATGGTAACGATAATATCTTAATTTACGCTACAACAACTGAAGTTCATAGTTGCGGTGTAAATGATACTATTACGGCAGTTAGTAGTGATTATAATACCCTTGAGCTAAATGCTAATGATAATAGAATGTATCAGACAGTTAAATTTATAAAAGATTCTGATCCTTATATTGCGTTACTGGTTACTTCAAACGGCAATAATATGTTAAGTACTACAAATGGTAGTCTTTACTGGCGAAAAATAAATACTGCTAATACCGCAGATGATTTTTTTGCCACTTACGAAAATAACCAAATACCAGGAAATAGCGGTAATATAGTATCTGGTGGTATTTTATATTCTAATCCTTGTTTATATTTATATGGAAATAATGGGGTTATTCTAAGAAGTAGAACTGACGACCCATTGAATTTTAGCGACGGCGATTCAGGAGAATATAAAATATCAGAAAGCAAACTTATTTTTGGAGCTAATATTAGAGGCGGTACTAATGCCCCTAGTTTTCTTTTCTGGACTGAAAACTCAGTAATATATTTAACTAATGTTGCCGATAGTAATAACACTACTACCCCTGTTGATTTTCAAAGGGAAGTCGTAACTAATAACTCATCTTTAATGTCATCACGAGCTATTGTTCAGTATGACAGTTTATTTTTCTGGCTTGGTACAGATAGAGCATTTGTTTATAACGGCATAGTAGATAGTATTAAGAACGATGTTAATTTTGAATTTTTTTTAGAAAGCGTAGATTTAAACAAAAGGCAGTTAATTTACGGGTATAAAATAGCTAGGTACGGCGAAGTACGCTGGGCTTATCCGGAAAAAAAATATAAGAATAATGCCGATATCGGTTGTACTAGAGAACTTGTTTACAATGTACGTGAAAATAGCTGGTATGATACGGCAGTATCTAGAACTTGCGTTACTGTATACGATGCTACAGGGGATATATTAAGCTTTGGTGATAGTTGTACGAATTATCCTTACGTCCATACTAATAGGAGTAACGCTATATGGAAACAAGAAACAGGATACTATGAAGTAAGATTAGATGGTCAAAGATATAATATACCATCATTCTTTACAACCCCTTATTTTGGATTTGCAGCGTTTAATCCGGCTAAAAACGGCAACGTAGTTGATAAATACATCGTCCTTGATCAAATAGAGCCTGATTTTCCAGCGCCGCAAGGATATACCAGAAGTGCAAATGATATTTTAGTTATTGGAGTAAGTTATCAAAAATATGCGACCACTCCGAAGACGTCTATTGTTCCAGTGAATTTTAACTTAAATGCTACTGATAGTCCCGGTAAAATAGATTTAAGAATTTCAGGAAGATTTATGACTATTACTTTTGCTTGTGAGTATCCTTATAACGTAGGGACTATCTTACTTAATTTTAAAGAAGGAGATAATCAATAATGTCTTTTTTCTTACCTTTTCCTAAATACATTACATTTAATCAATGGGCAGGTGAGCTTATAAGAATTTATAGGAACGAAAGGTTACCGATACCAAGAGATAATGAAAGTTGGGAAGAATGGGCAAATAAAATAGCAGGTGTCGGTGTATTCCGTCAGAACGGCATACCATCTGCAACTACATCTAATAAGTCTAGTAAATCCCATAATTTTAAAAACTGGGAAGATTGGGCTAAAGCTGTTTATACAATAATGGTAAATTCGAGGTACAAATGATGAATAGAAAACAACTTAATCCTATTTTAGAACAAGTAAGAAAAAAAGGTCGCCATGGCGATACTATGCTTGCTCACATTAATCCTTTAGAAGCTATGATGTTAAAACAAGCAGGTGGTAGCGGAACGATTAATCCTGATACTGGTTTACTTGAATTTGGGGGGGTTATTGATTGGGTTACTAGACCTGACAAAATGTTAAAAAAAACTTTTAGAAATCCAAAGTCAATAGTAAGAGGAGCTGGCGATCTTTTAGGTGTTACCGGTGCTTTATTGGGAGGCCCTGTTGGTGGGGCTATTGCTGGAGCTGCTAGATCAGCAATTCGTAAAGAAAATCCATTACAAGGAGCTTTAAAAGGAGGAATGTATGGCACATTAGCACCAATGGTCGGTAATTTAGCAGGTCAAGGTTTAAGTAAGTTAGGAATGCAAGGATTAGGTCAGTCATTACAGAACTATGGCACAAACAACATGGGTAGTTGGTTCGGTAATATGGCTCAGGTTGGCGAAGGCGTGAGAGGTCTTGGACTGCCGTTTACCGGTGCTGAAAGGTCACTTGGAGCATCTGATTATTTACTTGGTGGATCAGCTCTTTCTGGCGGCGATAATAGAGGTAGAGGTATGAGTGCTGGATCAGATTATGAATTTGATTACGAAGATGACGGCAATGGTGATGAAGAATATACCTTGATTAAAAAAGGAAGAGGTAGACGTAGCAATGACGATGATTTAGGATTTTTTGATAAGTTAAAGAAAAACAGTCTTGATTTTGCAACTAAACCTAAAAATTTATTAGCTCTTGGTACTACAGGACTTAGTTTATATGATAGATTTAACAGACCAAAACCTAAGAGTGCAGCTCAAGAAGGTAAGGAATTAAAAGAAAAGATGCTAGCTCAAAAATTAACACCTGAAGAACTAGCGGCTCAGGAACAATACGAGCTTATGCAGGAACAAGCTAAAAGAAGGATAAACAGACGTAAATTCTTACCGGAAGAGCGAATTGATATTGAGCCAATTTATAGCAGAGTAAGTACTCCCGATGAGTATAGGACGACTGGTAGATGGTTGAATTATTATAACAACCCTCAATTTACAGGAACTCCAATAAGATTTTAAACTATGAAAACTCAATTATCCCTTGGTGAACTCCGAGATAAAGCAAGACAGATATTGCTTAGAGATAGCAGTAAATTATCAGGTACTAATTATGTTAGTTATCCGGGTAAGACTATTGCTCCAATGTCAGCATTAACTCAAAGGGCACAGGCACTTGAGCAAAGAAGAGCCGAGAAAGGTATGCCTTATCAATCAGCATTACAAAGTTTAGCTAATGCTCCAGCTGAAGGAATAACTAGGGAAAATATTAATTCTATTTTAGGGAATATTGATGCTAATCATCAGAATTTTGGTCAGAATGTATTGCTTGGTAAACTTAATAAACAATTTGGCCCTGCGTTTGAATCTTATAGACCTAAGTTTGAAAATAAGTTAATGGGTGATACTCAGTTAAAATTAGGTGAACTTGGTTCTGATATTGATACTTTAAATGCTCCTATTAAAAAACTTGAAGGAAAAAGAAACACAGCAGCTTTTAATGCAATAACTTCTTCGGCCAATACTAAAGCTGCAAGACAAAGAGGATTAACGGAAGACCTTTATAAATATGGAGCGCAGAAAACAGGTATTATTAATAAAGGCCTAACCGCAGAAAAAGCGAAGTTTGAAGCTGAAAAAAATGACCCTTACATAAGGTTGCAAAATTTACAGCAGGCCTTAAACGGCGTTGGCACTGAAGGAATGTCCCCTGATATGCAAGGCCATCCTGATTTAGAGAAATTAGGGGCACAGCAACTAACAAAAGCTCTTCAGGCATACGGCATTGATACTAATAAACCGGCAAACGAGTGGGAAACATCAGCTAGGGTTAATACTTCCGGATATTCCGGTAAAATAGTAGAACCTCTTAATGATCAAATGAAAAGGTCATATCAACTAGCTGAAGAGGTTAGCCCTTTTTATCAAGAGCAAAATTACCTTGATCGCAAGTTAACTAGGAAAGACCTTGTTAATTCACCTAACGCTATAAATAATTTTGTAACATCGCTACCTGAACAACTAAGATCTAAATTTGAAGCATTAGATTCTGAGGCTAAGAGAAAGGCAAAAGCTGATTTAAACGCTTTAAACGCTAAATATATACGTCAAGGTACGTATGGTAGCCAAGCCCACATTCAAGCTGCTACAAACAGAATGAGAGAGCTTGGTGAGGCAACACTTAGCTCAAGAGGGAATGTTGTAAAAAATGATTTGTTAAAAGGTGTAACATCTAAATTATATGATGATATAAACAAGATTGGCAAATTAGGTGAATACGATCAATTAGCTAATACCGAGATGGGTAATACTCTTGGTCAGATTAAGCAGACCAATTTAAGAGGTCTTGAGAAATGGCAAAATGATCAGGAAAACAATGAGCAATTATATAAAGCTTATCTAAATGAAAAAGGTGCTCAGCAACCTAAATTATTAAATAATGCTAGAAACTCAGGTTTTAATACCGGCATTGATAGCGGTATTAATAGCATGTTTAATTATTTTAACAATCAAGGTATTGATTTATCTTCTATATCTGATTTACAAGGTAGGTATAGTAATCTTGAGAGAGAATTACAAACTGCTAATGAAAGAATAAGATCAGGCGAAGATTTTAGAACAAGACAAGAAGAATTAGCCCGTCAAAATGCTGCTGAATTTGAAAGAGAAAGAAATGAGAAATTAAATCTTGATCGTGAAAGGGGTGAGTTGAATCAAAGATTACAACAAGAAATTAACGCTAGATTAGCATTAGAACAAGACCAGCAAAGACGTCAGGAATTAGAACGTCAGCAAAGAATATTAGCGGAAAGAGCTGCAGAAGCTGAAAGAATTAGACAGACAGAAGAAGTAAGAAAAGCCGAAGAGGCACGATTAGCTGAGGTTCAAAGACAGCAACAACAAGCAGTTGAAGCTGAAAGAGCAAGGCAGGAACAGCTAAGACAAGCTGAAATGCAAAGATTAGAGCAACAAAGAGCTGCTGAGACCGAAAGAATAAGGCAACAACAATTGCAGGCTCAACTTGCAGAACAAGCAAGACAGCAACAATTGCAGGCTCAAGCTGCTGCACGAAGAGAACAAGATGAAATCTTAAAGGCTAAACAACAAGCATTACGAGAATTTGCTGGAATGCAAGGCGGAAGAATGGGAAAAGTAGAAGAACTGCAAAGTAATGGTCTTTTAAGTAACTATCTTTCTCCTACAGATTATCGCTATTGGGTACTTCCAGCTAGACAAGCTAATCCAAATGCTAATTCATTTACAGATGCTCTCGAAAGGGCACGATGGAATCAAATGATGGATGTTAGGTCTAAAGGGATTAGAGGATGGATTAAAAAGTAACATGCAGGATTTCCTAAATTTTTAATAGGCCCAAGGCCGTTTTAAACTTAATTTATAAATAAATACAAATTATGGTAGGAGTTAAACAATTTGCAATAATGCGTAAAATTATAGAAGATAAAAAGGAAATTTCTGAAGAGGTATTAAATAAACTTACTTATCAGGTATTTCAAAATATTAAGAGTTATTTGGAACATCATCCGATTAACAAGCCTCAAGTGCCTGAAAGAAGTAAACATATTAAGCTAGAGATTAGCCTATGACAGAAGATAAACGTTTTGAACATATTATCAATATTATCCTTAATAACGAAGGAGGATATAGTAATAACTCCAACGATAAGGGCCGGGCTACTAAATTCGGAATATCAAGTCGTTCTTATCCTGACGTTGATATTATCAATTTAAGCAAGACAGAGGCTAAAAACATTTATAAACGGGATTTTTGGAATAATTACCTTTATAAAAAAATTAAAAATCTAGAAGTAGCCACTAAGTTTTTTGATTTAGCAGTTAATATGGGTCATCACTGGGCATGTGTTCTTGTACAACGTGCTCTTAGGGCTAGCGGTAAAAATATTGTTGAAGACGGAGATTTTGGACCACAAACTTTAGATGCAATCAATAATGTTGATAGCACTGATTTATTAGCTTCTTTAAAGTCAGAAGCGGCCGGTTATTACAGGACGTTAGCTGCTATTGATAAACAGGATAAAGTCTTTTTAAAAGGTTGGTTAAATAGAGCTTACGGTTAAAAAATGCTAAAACACAAATTTAAAGCAAAACCCACTGAAACTGACGGCATAAAATTTTCTTCAAAAAAAGAAGCTAAAAGATATAGTAATTTAAAAACGCTTAAGAATATAGGAGAGGTGATTTTCTTTTTAAGACAAGTACCTTTTCATTTACCGGGAGGAGTAAAATACGTTTGTGATTTCTTTATATTCTGGGCAAATGGTGAGGTAACTATTGAAGACGTAAAAGGCTTTAAAACCGAAACCTATAAAGTTAAAAAGAAAATGGTTGAGGCTATTTATCCGATTATAATTTCAGAGGTTTAAATCATTGTGTGGTATAATAAAAAAGAAAATATTATAAAAGTGATAGTTGTTATTTTAGTACTTATACTTGGTATAAGTTCGGCTTATTTTCTTGGTGATGATAACGCGCTCGAAGAAATAGCAGAAGAAGTAATACAAGAAGAAACAAGGATTAATATAGATTTAACTCCAAATAGTCCTGAACCTAAAAAATGAATAATTTACTTCTAGAGCATCATCAGGAAGAACAATATAATGAAGTGCAATTATCAGGGGAAATAGGCGAATCGATTTAACTGTTCTACGTCACCTCTTTTTTTTACACAAAGCAAAATATTGATCTACATATTGTTTGATTTTGATAATACTTTCATCTAGTATTTGTCCAATTTTCTTTTGCATTTCTTCATCCCGTAGTACTCTATAGATAAGTATTTCCATATCGTTTACTGCATGCTGCGGATTATAAAGCACATAATCACACCAACTACGACCACAAACATACATGTTAAATTGCATTTGTATATAATAATCGTTTGGTATAGCTTTTAAACCTTCTGAAGATATTTGAAGCAACTGCCGGAAATAGTTGTTTGAGTCAGGTACTTTAATTTCTATAAGGCCGTCTTCATCAATTAAGCCATCTGGAGAACAGGCAAGGTAATCATCTACTATTACTATGCCAACCTCTTTTACAAAAGAAAAGGTTTCAAGTAAATAACGGGTTCTAGCTACTGATTCAAAATTACTGCCCCGTTGCATATGGATATTATTAAAGCTATCACCATCAGATTTACAGTGTGTTACTATTTCATTAGCTCTGTCATAACAATATTTGTCCTTAGCAGCTTCAGTGCCAAGTAACTTGCTAAAACATGAACCGGTAATCTTGCCTAGTCTAAGGTTATGCCATTCGTCGCTGCCCTGCTCAATATCAGTTCTTATAATCATGCTGCTTGAACATTTTTAGATTGTAAAAACTCTTCTTTCAAAGCTTGGAAATTAGCTATTCCATTTTTGACAGTTTCAATATTGCTGCTATCAATATTATGGAATTTAGTAAATTCTTTGGTATTTACCATACTGTTATTACAAAGAGTAATTAACTCATTGATAAGTTCTTTGTTTTCTTCCTCTTTTTTGAATTTTGGCACACTGTTGCCATCGTCATCTTCTTGAGTAAGGCCTATTATGGCAGATAAAGCATAACGTCTAGCATAAGTAATTCCTGCACCTATTTGCTGTAGTGAATTACATTGTTTCATTACTACGTTTTCTATGCCAAAAATAGATTTTAGCCACTGTCCTGATTCGTGGATTAATAAAGTAACAAGAACCTGTTTATTATCCTTATCCTGAGTTACTAACTGTGAAATTGATAGCCCATTATCAGCAAGAGGTTTCTTTATAGCTTGCAAACAACTAGCAAGGTCAGCATATTTGTAGCCATAAGCTTGTTTATCTTTGCTGACATTTTCAATAAGTGATTGTGCCTTACTTAGTGCTACAGCTAAGGCATCTATCTTCTCGCTCATTAAAGATTCAATGTAATTATTTTCCATACCAATATCCCAATTTATATATATTATTATTTCTGTATATAATGTTTTTATTATTTACTAGTTTCTGTATTTCTTTATTCCTATAAATACTTTTTTAAAGTTTCAAAATTTTCTAACATTTCTTTTTTAATTATGAGAGCATGATTTTCATTTAATGTCTCAATAAGTTTTATTAATAAATCACAAAAAGTTTTTGGAACTACCACCCATTCATCCTCAGTTTGAGACTTAAGCCACATTGATAATTCGTGCGTATCCACACCATCAATTTTAGTAAATAACAACCTCATAAACTCTTCTTTTGGAATAAACCGATCTTTTATTAAAGTCATATTATACCTCCACCCCTCTTGTTAGCGAAAAGTAAGAGCGCAATTCCTGATCTGCTATGTAAGCATTATTCTCTGTTTCTTCTATTGCCTGCTCTAATGCTATAGGATCGTATTCGCTAGTATCGAAGTCAACACAGTACTCTTTTGCTCTTTCAAGTAGAAACTCATACTTATCAATATCCTGCATTAATTGGTAGTAATTCTCGCCATAACTCTTATAAGGTATGTTGTAAACCATAGCCCGCTCAATCTGCTCCTCTATAAAAGCAACTCTAGCCCTTGCTCCGATTCTTGCAAAGGTTTCACGAGCAGAATCGGATAGTTCTACACTTTCACTTCTAGCCTCATGAAATTTAGGAGTTTCTGTTATATTAGCAGGTAACTGATCTATTATTTTTTCTAAAGTTTCCTTAGATTGTTTCCTTTCTTCAAAAATTCTAATAGCTTCTTTCCTAGTCTCTAAATTTTTTAAAATTTGTAATACTTCTTTAGGAGAAATAACTTTTAAAAGCAAAGCTTCCTTAGCCTTAGTAACACTTATTTCTTCTAAGCTCGGCATGGTAGATTCCAATAACTCATGGCTTGATTCTATTATACCATAATTTACTAGATTATTGATTTTCTCGGAGTTTTTTTCTCTAGAAATTCCACCTTGACATAAAGGTAGGGTTAAGATATTTTGCATATATATACCTTCTTCTCAATTTAGGTTATTAAAAGTAAGAATTTTAGTTTTGAAAGGAAAAATTCTTACGACATATAAGGTTCTTAAAACGTCTTAAGTTAGCGCTTAGGGCGTTTTTTTATGCCTTATGAGGTGAGTATAGAGGGGGAAGAGGATATTGTCAACTTCTTTTTTATTTCTTTATATATTTTTTTTGTATTTCTAGCTGTTTTGTATAAAACTGTAGTAATTGATTTAATTTATTAGGTTTTAGAACAATACTGTTTATTGTACCAGTTTTGCCTTTAGTTCTTTTTACTAACTCGATAAAACCATCTTGTTGAAAAGTACACAAAGCTTGATATATCATTTCCCTAGATAACAAAGCTATTTTACTTAATTGTACGACAGATACATGAGCTACATCATCTATAGATAATTCAACTAACAATTTTAACACTTTACGGCAACCACTACTATAACCATCATAATTATCAATAGCTTCTATTAATTGCTCTTTGTTATCCATATACATTCCTACTTTATAAGCTAATTTTGCCATCGTGCTTTAAACCAAATTTATATTCATTTTTTATAATGTTTATAAGATATAGTATAGCAAATAATTTTTTCAATATAAGAAATATTAAAAATAATCATAAATTACTAATACGAAATAACTTGATTTATCAAAACGACGCATTATTGTCAATACGTCCCTAAGTGGAATTTTTTAATTTATCAAGGAGAGTGTATGTAGAATATTTGGGATTGTATGGAGAAATTTCTTAGATAAAAACTGGGCAGTTGGATTCTAAAAATTTCTCAAAAATCGGATGTATCTAGCGATACGTCAACCTTCTATTTTTATTTAACTAACAAAAACAAACGCAGTTGTTAGAATAGTAGAGTATTTCTTGCTAGTCAACCCATTTGTTTATTTTTGTTTAGTAAAAAGTTTTAAATTAATTTAACAAAACAAAAATAAATGTCTAAGTTATCATTACAAATAGAGCACGAAGCTCAAATTAACCAAGAACAATTAGGTAAACTCTACTCATTTAAGGAAGAAAAAGCCCGCTATCGTAAGAGTTATATTAACTGGGATAAAATAAAAAGAGCTAATAGCAATGCTATTCGTGAAAAAGCAAAATATTTAAGCAAAGATGCTCAATGCGTTCTTGCACCAGTTATACAGGGTTTAAAAAGAGGCAAACGTGTCTTCTTTAATCACAAGTATATTTCTACAATTACGCAGTGTAAAAGAAGACAAAATCAAAATATCATTAAGCAATTAGAATCCGTCTTAGATATTACCTACCATAATTCTATTACTGTTGATGGCAAAAAATATCGGTTTAGTTACGAATTTAGTTATAAGGAGCAAATAGTTTATACTAAAGCCGTTATCGGAATTCCGATAACGCTAGAACGGGAAAATATAGCGTCTACAGAGCATTCTATCGAGCAATTTTCTGCTGAGCAAAACGACCCTCTCTATATATATAAAGAAAATAAGAATATTGAAGATATAGATCTTGAATCTAATTTTTTACAAAATTCCGAAGAAGTTAAAACTCCTCAAATTGAAACTGTAAAATTCAAAAAACGTCCTGCTAACGAGCGGAAAAAACCGACTAATGCCGAGCGTAAGGCAAGAATATACCATTTTAATCAGTACAAAGAACCGCAAAACTTAAAGCACCATTACCCTTTAACTAAGGAGGATGGCGGTAAATTACAAAGCCTGTCAGGGCGGGAGTTTAGCCTTAACGCCATGAATGAAATACTACTTGATATGTCAAAAAGGCTAGATAACAGGTTTTGCTCAAAAGCTCAATTTATGGTCTATTTTGGTAAATGCCTGCGGTTTGAAATGCGAGATGCTGTCAAAACCGGTAATGATAACTTCCGTATAAAAGCTAATATTCTTGAGGAGGAAGTAAAGAAACCTAGTGTAATCGATAAAGCAGAGCTAAAAACCTATGACTTAGAGAATAGAAATACTGATGGATTTCAAAGGCTATCAGTCTTTGGGATAGTTGATAAATTGCAATTTAATAATTAAGAATAGTTTTTGAGGAAATAGAAATATATTGACCAGAGCTAAACTACTAAATAATGTTGTATTCATGAACTAATAAATTGCATATATGTACGGGGATCTAAGTGGTGTTTGGCAAGATCAAGAAGCTAATCAAGGTGTACTTATTGATTTATTATCAAATGTAACTGATAATAATAATTCTATTTTTCCAAGAGAAATAGAATTATCTTCTAGTCCTTATATTGAAGAATCTATTTCTTTATTAGGAAATTTATACGAGCATTAAATTTACTTATTTATTTTTTGGAGTTGGTAGTTTGATAGGTTTATGTATAAATTGTTGCTGTAGAATAATATATTATGGGATTTCTACCCACATTTGTAATAGATTCTCTAGTTATATTTCTACTTATATTTATAATAAGTTTTTTGTCCATCAACATCAAGAATCAACTCAAAGTGGCTCTGATTTTTCAAGAGAAATAGAAATATCTTCTAATCATGATATTGAAGAGTCTGTTTCTTTACTAGGAAATTCATATGAGCACTAAGGTTTAAATTGGTTTAATGTAGAAAAGTGCTTTTTAAGAGAATGCCTACGATTAACAAACCAATAGCCATAATCCATTTTATGTTGGTGTTAATGGCTTTTATTTCAGATTTAACTTCTGATATTTCATGTTTAATGTCTAACTGTTCTTTTTCAATATGGTTAAGTTGTTCTTTAGTAGCGTAGTTCTCATTATTATCACTACTATAAAAAAAAGCTTTACCTAAAATCTCAGATGATTTTTGCGGTAATCCACTCTCAAGAAGATCTTGTATTAATTGATGTGTATCTACTCTAGCCATATTATCCTTTCTAATTTAAAAACAGGGTAAGCTAGGACTAAGTCGGTAAACCGCAAAGACACACCGCATGTAGCGGACGTTCACTTACCCCTACCTACTATAACACGAAAAAAAGCTTAGTTCTACAAGGTTTTTAGACCTACTTATTATATATTTTATTAAACATCAAATCTTACCCCTGTCATAATACTATGGCCATTATAACGATTTTTAGTTACATCTTTGTCTTTATATTTAGTTTCCCCAAAATCTTGCCAGCTATATGTAAGCTCAAAATTAGTGTTATCAGAAACTTTTAATGAAACCCCAGTAGTTAATGAGTAAGCAAAGTTTCTTCTGTTTTTTGATTTTAATGATTCTTTCTCAACAATAACATTATTGGCAGTAGCTTTGCCTTTTATCTTTTCTTTAATTTGTGCAATTCCAATCCCACCACCAAAAAAGAAATTAGAATTATCAGTAATAGGTAAATCAATATAACTATTAAACATTAATGAATATATGGAACTTTTACGATTTAAGTGGAATATACAGTTGTAGGTTATACCATCGTCTTGATTATATACATCAAAGTTATAAGAACTTTTTTTAAAATTAGCTTTATAATAACTAAGACTTAAATCATGTCTTACAAAATTATTAAGATAGAAACCAGCTGCAATATTAAATACTGGAGATATTTTAGATTTTGATTTACTAGTTGGTATATCATTATGATATTGTTGTTTTGTATTCCTTATCTTATTAGCCCCAACATTTGCTTTAAAATAAAGTCCAGTTCTATCTTCGGCTAATGTAGATGAAGTTAAAATAATTATGGCTATTCCTGTAATATAACTCTTTTTCGTTATCATTTAATTACCTCTTATTTTTACATGATTTTCATTGTAAGATTTTGGGAATGTTTATTGAGAAAATTATACTTTATGCACCTTTAAATTACCGCAGATTTGCTTTATATGTGGCAAAAAAGTTACCCCCCCC
>JGI24891J29808_1000514_pt1 | contig 20181 bp, 16 predicted proteins | sample FreactcultuFSWF8_FD_29808 | JGI IMG/M metagenome (IMG submission 29808) | reverse complement strand
TATAGATTTGTAGGGCGGTTTTAGCGTAGTTGTTACGTTAGTCGAGCACTCGATTACGACTTAGATCGAGGCTCCTCCTTTTACTAACCTTTCTATAAAAGCAGGGGAAATAGGGCGGCTGTTCTCTTCGGCTAGGGTAGCGTAAGAGTTAGCGCTTATAGCACGAGTTTCTCTAATCTAGGCGGGGCGGTTAGTAGGAGGTAGAAGAGAGCAGTTTACGACACGGTAATTAGGGGAGCCGTAGCGATAACATTCGCTACATTCCTTTCTTCTAGAGGGCTAGTATCTAGGAGTAGGCCGGCGGGAAGCACTTAGGTCCATTAGTTTACCGGCAGTAGGGCTAGTTATCTAAGTAGTTATAGTTACTATAGGGACACGAGCAGGGGTTAGGCGAGTAGGGGTAGTAGTAGGAGCAGTACGGACAGGGCGTATATCGGTTAAGTCGTTATAGTACCTTCTCTTATTCTCTAGCTTCTAAAGGAACTCGGAGAACTTATGGATGTCGTAGTTAGGGGCGTTAACGCTAGTAAGTTAAGCTTTTAGCTTACGGGACAGAGCAGATTCTAGAAGGGTAATTTAAGAGTCTTCTAAGACTTCTCCTTCTAGGGCGAGGCGCTAGAATTTAGCATAGAATGTAGCAAATTTACGGTTTTGTTGCTTAAGGCGGAATAGGTCCTTACGGGCATTATTAATACGGTTAGGATCACCGTAGGCGCGTTCTAGTATACGAAGGATATCGGGGTAGTCGGGCAGTTAGCACTCTCCTTCTATAATGAAGGGTAGGATCTAAGCGTATGCTTATCCTTCGAGGCGGTTAGTAACGTAGGACATTCTCTCTCTAGCGGTTAGGAAACGGTCGGCATTAGTTTTCATCTTCTAATAGATCTTTACTTAGAAACGGCGGAAATCCTTACGATCTCTATCGAAGATTGTAGGGTTAGGAAGTCGTTTAGAAAGGCAGGAAGAGGCAGAAGATTAGGTAGGAGTAAGCGGAGTCTCTACTATCGTAATAGCTAGAGCAGCTTTAGTAGGTAGCGCAATAGTAGGGATAGAGGCGGGGGTAGATATAGTAGGGGTAGCTATAACCATTATAGTCTTAAGCTTCCTACGTAGCTAGAAGATTTCCTTAGACTGTTTAGAGAGCTAGGTGTCCTAGTACTTAGTAGTACTAGCTAGTTTGTCTCTCGTAGACCTTATGTTCTAAAGGCCTCGTTCTAGTTCGGCGGTACGGGTACGGACGGCAACATTTTCTAGGGTTTTGTTATCTAGTTGTTCTTATAGTTCGGATTGCTAGTCGTTTAGGAGGGTCAATTCGCGGCTTAGGTAAGTCACCTAAGTAGCTAGACCGGTAGCGCATTTATAGAGCTCTATAGTGTAAAGGTACTATGCTTCGGGGTCGTTAGATACGAGTTCGGCGAAGTGTTAAGCGTTCTTAACTCTCGTAGGGAGTTTAGGGAGGGTAGTTATCGCGACAGGCAGCTATTCCTTTAGGTAGGAGCTACGTAATGTTACGGGGGCAGGTTAGGTATATAGTAGAAGGAGCAGCTATGCAGAGTATAGTAGTATTTAATAGGCTATCTACGGTCAGGTAGTAAAACTAGTAGGCAGGTTTAATAATAGGACGTAGCTTAAAGAGCTATAAACATAGAAGCGGCATAGGCTACATAATCATTCTCTAGCAAAACTTCGGTTCTATAGCTTACGTGACCCTAGGCAGGGTCACCCTGTTAGCTATAGCACTTATTATAGGTAAGCGCCATAACACGTACGCGCGAAGGAGGTAAGTATTTAAGAGCTAGATTAAGCGCCTTAAGCAGTTAAAGAAGCTCTAGATTTGACTAATAATGGTTAAATAGTAGTCCTCCTCGATAAATCGACATTAAAGTAAGTCTATCTAGCTCGTAGCGACTATACGTAGTAATAATAGCCTCCTCGCTAGCCTCGCTAACGGCCTCTCTAAGCTTCCTTTAAAAGTTATCTTCCTTATTAAATAGAGCTATTATAACTACTCCCTCGCGTACGGCTTAAACGAAGGCTCCGTATGCTAGAAGGTAGCGCTCTCTACGGTTGTTATTCTTAATTTTGACCTTCTAGTCGTAGCACTAATTGCAGTTAAAACGACCTTCGCTAACTACGTAGAACTACTAGCTAATTGCGCTCGTAGTTCGACCGCCGTAAGTAGCCATTATTACGTCGATAATTAGTCTATATAGCAACCACGAGAGCTAATCTAAGCGTTTAGAGCGCTAAGATCATGGCTCCGCGGTGGCGAAGTCACGTGCTTGAATACTAACCTCGTTTTGCAGCTTAGTAACCGGAATACTTAGGTATTGCTTACTATCCAGTTACTATTGAATACTAATGCACCCCTACGGCGGGGTGGTCATGAACTGACGCGTGCATGAAAGCGGCACATGCGGTTGAGCCTCCGGTTGAGCCTCCTTCATTAAAGCTACCTGATCACTTTAGGAGGCTGTCAAGAGTCAAGACAAAAGTGAGCCTTTGTCCCGAGATCTTGCCACGGAGAACTTTTCCGTCCTACTCGTGTCGTGTTCCCTTAAAGTCTGTTCAACCCTCCTGCCTTTCTGCCAACAGTTGCAAGACACCTGATGTTGGACGAGAGACGGGTGGGTCCAAGAACATCTTGGCCAATATATCACCCTTGTCCTTATTCCAAGGTCTCTGTTGTTCGTCTACTTCTGGGATGAGAAGTCATGTTCCGAGACAGGACAAGGATGGCGGCTCCTCCGTACCAGCACTAGCAGGATGAGACTAGGGCTTAGCAAAGCGTTTAACCACGTAAACGAGATGATCGATACCCCTGCAATGAACGCATCTATTGCATGGGAATATCGAAATTGCATCTTGTTTCCCCTGTTGCACTCGAGTATGAGAGGTGGAAGGCGCGTGGAGCTGGCGAACGCTTGTGCAACGGGTAGAAACAAAACACCACCGTTGCTCTGAAGCGTGCAAAGTTTCTTGTGTGTCTGCTTGACTCCCGATCTTCGAATGATCAGCGAACATAAGAAACGTATCAACCAACCGCGATCTCCCAGACCAAGTCTTGAAGGTCGCAAATGCTCGCTTCAACCAGACTTGCATGCTCAATCGACAAAAGGATCAGCTTCAGTCGTTACTTTTGTCCATCACCAATTGTCTCTTAGACAGGCTTTACTCTTTCCAAGACCCGCTTCGCTCTGAGTAATGGTGCACAATCATGGCCTGTTCCAACGACTCTGCCATCGTTCACAAAGCGGAGATGCCAGCCAAACACGACGCGGAAAAACTTCTTCCACGCAAGTCGCAAAAGGTCCAAACCAAAGGTGGGGTTGTAAAAGGAGTGGGGGGGACAGGTGAGAAAGGACAGTGATAGATAGCGGGCCGATCAAAGGATGCTGGCTGGGTGAGGAGACGGCCTTCACGCCGACGGCTCAATATCTACCACTTACGTGCTCCGGGCCTCGGATATCGTGCTGTCCTCCTTCCAATCCTTTACTACCTATTGAACAGTTTGCGTGGAGGCTTAGCAATCAGAACGCCTTCTTGTCGTGTTCTATTTCGCAAAGCAACACAATCATGGCGACGAAGATGCGCTTGAACTCCTCCGCATTGCGGGGCCTCCGCCGGCCGGTGTCTTGTCGGCCACAACTTGGTCGCCAACAACAACGATTCAATGCTACGAATACTGGACCTGTAAATCAGGCTGCGTTCTGGACGACAAACAAGGTCTTGTTATTGAGTGCGTTTACTGGAGCGCTGGCATATACGTATGGAATCTGGGATGCTGGATCGAGTTACAAGAAAGATGCGGCAAAGGCGGATCAGCCGCCGGTCTATGCTAAGAGAGCAGAGATGGAGAAGGTATTTATTGACGTTTCTGAATTTATGAGGGATTGGTTCTGATTTTGGTATAGGCTATCGAAGAAGTAAGGACGAAGCTTGGTGAAGATTCCATCACCACAGACGACGATGAATTACACCGCCACGGCTACTCTGAGTGGTCTACGATCAACGTAGATGTGCTTCCTATTGCAGTTGTATACCCAAAGTCTACCGAGGAGGTGTCCGAGATTGCAAAAATTTGCTACAAGCGCAAGATCCCGATAGGTAAGTTTACCATTGCCATGCCTTGTCTTATGCTCATGCTCCCTGGACAGTGCCATACTCTGGAGGCTCAAGTCTGGAAGGCAACTTCTCTGCTCCGTAAGTCACGATACAGTCTGGTACTCTCAGTGCCTTCCCAGGTGCTAAGATCTGTCAATTTCGAGCATCTTCTCGGTCACAGCTGGAGATCTCTGACCTGTAGAAATGCACGATGGTTTCGAGATTATCACAAGGGTCCACAGAGATGAGCTGGTTGTATGCTCTCACTGGACCCTGACCCTGGTTCAGAAAACTTTGTGCATTTCTACAGCTGTATGCGTGACAGATCTAAGCATATGGGGAGGTACGAAATGAACATTGGCACTGACACTGACCATAGCTACGGTGGCTTCTGTATCGATTTCGCCTTCATGGACAAGATCCTGGCCCTCCACGACGACGATTTGGATGTAGTGGTACAACCCGCAATTGGCTGGATGAAGCTCAACGAAGACATCTCCCACTCTGGGCTCTTCTTCCCTGTTGATCCCGGACCGAGTGCGATGATAGGAGGCATGACAGGAACCAACTGTTCAGGCACAAACGCCGTCCGCTACGGCACAATGAAAGACAACGTCCTAAATTTGACCGTAGTCCTCGCAGACGGCACAATCATCAAGACCAAACGTCGCCCCAGGAAATCATCCGCTGGCTACAATCTCACTGGCATGTTCATCGGCTCAGAAGGTACTCTGGGTATCGTCACGGAAATCACACTCAAGTTGCAAGTTATCCCTCAAGAGACTAGTGTGGCGGTCGTCACTTTCCCGACTATTCGTGATGCGGCAAGTGCGGCTTCGAAGATCATCAAAGCGGGTATTCCAATTGGTGCTATGGAAATTATGGATGAGGTTCAAATGAGCGTGGTCAACAAGTCGAAGTCGACCAAAAAGGTCTGGCGCGAGGTACCGACGATGTTCTTCAAATTCTCAGGTACCAAGGCTGGCGTCAAGGAGAACGTCGGCTTGGTCAAGGATCTCTCAAAGCAGTGCAAATCTATCGACTTTGAGTTTACTGCCGATGCAGACGAGCAAAAGAAGTTATGGTCTGCGAGGAAGGAATCTCTGTGGTCGATGTTGTCGTTGAGAAAGGGAGATGAGGAGGTTTGGTCTACGGATGTTGCTGTGCCGCTTTCAAGGTTACCTGATATCATCGAGGTATCGAAGCGCGAGATGGACGAACTGGGTATCTTCTCCTCTGCCTTGGGACACGTCGGTGATGGCAACTTCCATGAGTGTATCATGTACAACGGCAAGGACCCCGAAGAGAAGAAGAAGGTTGAGGAGTGTGTTACAAGAATGGTGGACAGGGCCCTGGAGATGGAGGGAACGTGCACCGGTGAGCACGGCATTGGATTGGGAAAGAAGAAGTCTCTGATCAAGGAGCTGGGACTTGACACCATTGGCGTGATGCAGAAGGTCAAACTCTCGCTTGATCCTCATTGGCTCATGAACCCAGGCAAGGTGTTTGACCATCCTGCACAAGATAAGCCTATGGGGACTTGAGAAAACTTGGTAAAAGAGATCCAAAAAGCGAACGGAAGGCTGTAAAATGTATCCACATGATGTACAACATGTCCAGACACGATATGCACAAAAAACAGAGAAATCTCAGTGATCAGAAAGCATTCATTTCCTCATATACTTGGACTGTGGCCGAGAGAAGTAATCAACTACCTAACTTTTTTGGTCTCGCCTTGTTGATCGGCAGCCTTGACCTCCTTGTTCTTTTGCAACTTTTGCTTGGAATTCAAAACGACAGCCTGAACCTTTGCCTTTAGTGCAACGATACCAGCAGGCTCCACTTCATCCGCAGCAACAAAACGACGGACCAGCAGGTTGAAGACACTTCCGAATGCCATGGCCATGACGGTGCTGGTCAAGATGATGACGTTGTAAGGCATGCTGAAGTCAGGAGTTGGAAGGGGCAGGAGCATGGAAGTGGTACGTAGATAGACAGGCGCATCCTCCGATCCACTAGTCGAATTAGACAACAGCTTGACGATCGAGGGCGCGACATCGAAACCACGATTCGCGTCGGGAGGGTATTCGGTGTATCGCAAGATGGCCTTCTCAAAGTCATAGGTCAGTACCAGGGAGGCGCCAGCAGGAACATGAAGGCGCAGCTCAAGATGAGTACCCCTGGCGCGATCGATGGCTGGCCTGTAGAAAATCTGCTTGATAGAAGATGGGGAAGGTGCGGAGTTGATCGAAGCGTGTAAAGTGTGAAGATATGGCTTCATGAACCACGGCAATGACTCGAGGTACACAAGATCGACAGCATTTTTAGTCGAGGGATTTGTAAGGATAACGCGCATGCCACCTCGTTCTTGGCCATAACCAACCATGGTGCGCTCGGCATGAAGGCGTGGTTGTTCCAGGGTCGATGGCGAAATCAATGGTTGTTCACCCAGAGCAATATCAAAATCGCCGGATTGTGGCAGAACATATTTTACAAGGCCATCCTCGGACTTGTGCTCATTGTAGGCTTCCTCTGCAGTAACCTGAATATCTTGACCAGCGGCAGTGTGTAGAACGACAGACTGGGGCGAGGCACCATGGTTGACATGGCAAGAGCCGCGGATAGGACGACCAAAGACTTTACTTAGAGTCCAGGCACGCTCGGTAGAGGGTTCTTTCGGGTAACAGCTATCGTGGCTGTTGTACCATTTATCAGTGTCACAGGCGATTTCTTCGACTGGTGGAGGCCTTGGGATAGGATCGTTCGGAGGTCGCATAGAGCGATCAAGGTCGAGAACCATGTCCACCGTTTGCTCGATCTCCAACAAGCACTCGCTTCCATCGTGCGGGCACACCGGGCGTACATCGATGGCCATTGTCTGCCAGGAGGCATCAAATAGTTTGTGTCCGTCCAAGAGAGTAGAGATGCCAGCCTTTCCCTTGCAAGGTAGAAGTTTCAGAAAAGGAGTCAGATTCTCGGTACAGACAACTTCATGAGGTAGAGCACCATGCAGCAGGTGTAGTCCAGACACGTTCTTGTGAGAGCCCTCCAAGTCGAAAGTCATTGCTGGACGGATTGTCTTGGTCGAGTCGATGAAGTTGATGGAAGCACAGAAAAGACCAGACAGAGCATTGCTCAGAGTCAACCAGCGAGCGTTGGCCTGCTCATGTGAGTCTGCCTCGACCCAGGCCCACAGCTCGACACCTGTGCCTCCTTCACGGCGGCCATTTCGCGGTCGTTGACCCCAATTCTCAGAGTCCCACCGACCAAGACTAAAGCGAAGATGCAGTTCTCGAGCATGTGTGTGTTGTAAAATCTGGCCGAGAGAGCGCGGGAACAGACGGTAGTTCTGAGCATCGAAGTCGGACAGGCTGGTGTTGGCCTTGAAGTTGAAGGCAGCCAGGAGCTGGGATTGTGGGAGCGGGTGCAGTTGGAGCAGCTCGGTGTACTGGCCTTCAGCCCATGGTGCGAACAGGCACAGCAGCGATAGGGCGAAGACTATCACGAGCATGGCGGCCTCATGGCGTAAACAGAAGATCTAAGGGGTACTTGAATGCAGCATACATGTGCCAAGAAGACGTTCGGCGGAGGTGCGACTCTTCCGCTTTTGCTGGCAAGAAAGCTTTCCATCATCCACGACTCATAGAGACATCAATCACCTACCGATACGGCGCATTTACTTTCAGCATCGCTTCCTCATCCCAGACATCGCACCTTCTCCCGCAAGAACATATTTGCGACGTAGCGCCTCTCCACCATGGCCGCTGAGCAAAGAAAGCTGCTGGGTACACTTTCACATGCAACAACCTATGCACGAACGTCGCTAACAAGTTTCTACAGAGCAGCTCATGGGCGAGCAGTTGCTGGCTGGCCCCGGTGCATCGCGCGCTCCCCAACTCTCCATCACTGATCCAAAGGTGTGCCGCTCCTACCTTGTCGGCACCTGTCCTCACGACCTGTTTACCAACACCAAACAAGATCTCGGCCTGTGTCCAAAGACCCACAGCGAAGCCTTGAAGTCCGAGTACGAGAACGCAGACGACCAACAAAAGCGCAAATGGGGTTTCGAGTTCGACTACATGCGAGACATGCAAAAATACATCGATGACTGCAACCGCCGCATAGACAGTGCCCAGCGCCGCTTGGAAAAGACCCCCGACGAAATTCGCCAAACGAACGCTCTCCTGAAACAGATTGGCGAACTGTCGCGCAATATCGAGGACGGTCTGATTGAGATTCAGATCCTGGGCGAGTTGGGTAGTGTCAACACGGCCGTGACAGAGTACTTCCGCATTCGACAGCAGAAGCAATTGAAAGAAGACCGCGAACGTGAGCTCAAGGCTCTTTCCGACACGTCTGGTCCCTCGGGTCACCAGAAGCTTCAAGTCTGCGATGTGTGCGGCGCATACCTTAGTCGACTCGACAACGACCGAAGATTGGCAGACCACTTCTTCGGAAAGATGCATCTTGGTTATGCTCAAATGCGCAAGACATACCAGCAATTACAAAAGGACCTCCAAGGCAGACAGCCGCCGATTCGCGACGAGCCCTCTGGTCCCAGAGGCGGCTACGACGACAGAGATTACGGCGGTCGCAGTGGAGGATACGGTAGACGTGGCGGAGGTGGTGGTGGCTTTGGAAGAAGAGGTGGTGGCAGATGGTGATGAGGAATCTATTGGGCTACGAAAGGAGAAGCGGCGTCTATGCAGCAAACGAGGATACAGCTTGGTTGGTCTGTTTTTATGGCGCAATACCCGCATGAGGCATGGCAGCGAGGCGCTGGATCGGTCATTTGTCTTTTTACATATCCCCTCTGCCGAAGAGGCACGAATACTGAAAGCTATTGCAAGTCATGAAACCGGAAGTTTGATGAACGTCACTAGTGCTATTGTATGAATCACGTGCGTCATAGTGAATTGGGGCCTGGGCTACAACAATCGAGGGGCAGCTTTGATTAATGTCCGTTCCTGTCCAAATTAAATCTACACAATCACATCTGACAACAGTACCGTTGGTTAGACACCTCGGGCGCAACACCAGTCACTCTGCTTGACCTCCGCAACACAACCACACAACTCAACAACCTCTTCCGCACCCTTCACAACCGCCATCATGTCGCGGAGACCCGCCGGACCCGACAGGACGATGCAGAACCAGCAGACGTTGAAGAGCTTGGTCAAGTTGGAAGGAAACAAGAGCTGTGCAGACTGCAAGAGGAACAAGCGTATGATACACGGCCGCGGCGCCAGAATTGTGGAAGCTGACAGGTCTCGATAGACCCGAGATGGGCCAGCTGGAACTTGGGCATCTTTATTTGCATCCGGTAGGCAGCTGTGACCGATTCCTGTGGAGGCTTCTTCGCTGACAAGCAACGTAGATGCTCTGGTATTCACCGTGGTATGGGCACACACATCAGCAGAGTCAAATCCGTTGATCTGGATTCTTGGACCGACGAGCAGCTTCAGAGCATGCTGAAGTGGGGCAACACTAGAGCCAACAAGTACGCAATCGTCGCCTGTACTCGGGATGCCCTTGCTTATGGTGATATTACAGGTATTGGGAAGCAAAGCTCGCCCCTGGACATGTTCCCGCCGAAGCGTATGTGCCCGCTCTTCTACACAGCAACCACAACCACGCCGAATTTGCAAGACTAACACAAGCACAGTAAGATCGAGAACTTTATCCGCACCAAGTACGACTCTAAGAGATGGACCATGGACGGCCCAATTCCGGACCCTTCCACTCTGGGCGGCGAGGGTGGTGACGAAGACGTGGTAAGATGCGGTCGGTCCGTCTAATGATTCATATGCTGATCAAGTTGCAGCCTCTCAGTGTAGTTCAGGAGAAAGCCAAGCTCGATCGATCGGCATCTCTCAGAAACGCATCCATGAGCAGCGGACTTGCCGCCCCTACAGCCCCTAGAGCAGTCGCCCCAGTCATTGATCTTTTTGGCGACGACCCGACTCCAGCCCGTGCAAGCACCGCCGAGCCTTCAATCGCCTCTAGACCTCCTCCACAACAACAAAAAGCTCCTGCTGCTCCTCCAAAGCAGAACCGCCCCGGTGACTCCCTACTCGGTCTCGACTTCTTTGGAACAAGCCAGTCGGCTCCTCCAGCTCGTCCTGCTAGCGCTGCCTCTGGCGCTGCTACTCCTGGAAGCAACCCTCGATCAGACTTGAAGCAGTCCATCTTGTCCCTATACGCATCCGCGCCTAAGCCTGCCCCAGTGCAGCAGCCTCAACCCGCTTCAAATGCTTTCGGCGGCTTTGCTTCCCCGCCCATGCAATCTCCTGCCGCCTCTACTTCTTCCTTTGGTGGCATGGCTGATGCGTTTGGCGGCTTGAGCTTTGGCTCATCACCTGCCCCTCAACAACAGCAGCAGCAACAACCTCCCAAGCCTTCTGCTTTCTCTAACCTGACTTCTCCAGCAGCGCGAACAAGCTCTCTGAGTGGTGGCAGCTTCTTCGATGCTAAGCCCGCTCCACCACCCAAGTCAGCTGCTGCACCTGCGTCCAGACCGCAAGCAGCTCGTGTGTCTAGTGGATTTGGTGACTTTGGTGACTTTACATCTGCACCATCACCTGCGCCTATGCCTGCAAGATCACCAGTCCCAGCCAGCTCCGGCATGGGAGACCTATTCGATATGGGTGCTCCTGCACCTTCTAAGCCAGCTACTTCGACCTCTTCCTCAGCCTTCAATCTGTCGACTCCTGCTCCTCCCAAACCTGCACCTGCACCCGCCATGGGCGGCCTCGATAACATGGATGCCTGGGGCTCGAACAACGCATGGAGTACCCCTGAGCCAGCAGCACCTGCACCGCCGACTACTTCCTACAAAGCACCTGCTACAACTAGTGTGTCAAATGATGACGACTTTGGCGGTTGGGGAAGCAACGAGGGCACTTCCTCGAAGCCTTCGGTCGCCCAGGACGATGAGTTCGGCGGCTGGAGCAGCGCACCTGCACCTACTGCCTCCACATCTAACAACAAGGCTCCGGCTGCAGATGATCTCTTCGGAAACGTCTGGGGTTAGTAAAATCTTCATGAAACAGGCAGTAAAAGTAGCATTGCAAGACCATGATGGTCAAATTATGATTGAATACAGACGGCTTTCTGCCTAATATACAATATGAAAATATCCAAAGAACGATCTTTGGTTCGAATGTTGGCCGTTGCTGTGAAATCACTGGTACTTGTGACTGTCGCAGCCGCTTCGTGAAGCATGATCCTATAAGATGTCTGTGGTGTTCCTTGCCTTTTGTGTGTCCAGGCGTAGTTTCGGACTCTGTTCCCAAGTCCATGACCATGGCTGCAGCCTCGACATCAATCTGCAGACTCACGACGGGCCGTTTGCCGAGTTCGATCCAAGGTACTCTTCTATGGACGTTCGGTGCATGTGGTTTCTTATACCATCGGTCGTGTGACTTTGGCCCTGGCCCTTATACGCCATGTCCAACAGCGATCAAGACGATCCAGAATTTCGCGATGTGTACAACGAGTGACGATAGACTCAAGCAGCTTTCGAACCTCCAAAGACCCAGCCGCCGATCCAGTAGAGTACAAGAATAACGGCGATGATGATACCAGCAAGCTTGAGGATGGCGACCTTGTTTCCTTGTTGTGCCATACGTGTCAATCTTCCAGCACTTCCCTGCAAGCTATTCGAGAAGGTAGAGAAGGCATTTGTCTGAGCCAGGTATTAGCGAAACTGTCGACTTGGGTGGTCAGGGGAGAGAGCGGCGTACGGAAGAGTCGATGACACCCTGGTCGCGGGCATTGTCGTAGATGTCGATGGTGACGCCGCGCAATGCAGACACCTTTCCGGCGAGGTCGTCCAGTCGCGAGTTATTTTGGCTTTCGAGGTGTCAGTGGCTGTGTAGGGTCACAAGCAGGGAAGAAGAGTGGGTGTTTTACCGTTCGCGCTCGTAGGCTTCAGACATTGTGGCGAATATAGAGAGATGTGTGTGAGAGTTGGTTGTCTGATTGCGACGACTGAGGCGTAGTACTGTAGGCAGATGCGATGTTCAAAGAACAAAGGTCAATAAATGCCGACAAGGACAAGACCCCCGAGCACGGAGGGTCGAATCGGAAAGACAAGCCGGTCTGGGGTCGACGGGCACGGACGATGACGACGATTCAGTCCTTGGTGGGGCTTCCGCCGAGCTATGCCATGACTTGCCCGAGTTGAGTGCCTGACACTCTACTCATTCTCGTGTCGCTGCGCCCGCCATTGTTTCCTTCTCATACCGCACTTTTCTGGACACCGTCCTTGTCGCGCCCTCCTCTTCTATCGCCTTGACGCCCTCTACATCCCACAATCGCTGTCTGCTACACCGACCGCCATCATGCCTCTCATCAACAACCCGCTGCCTTCTTCCATGAAGAGTAAGTCGCGACCCGTTGACCTAGCATTTTCTTCGGCTTCTGACACTCTCCAGGCGAATGCAAGAAGACTGGAAAGATTCTCGCCTCCTTCATCGACCCGAAACAGTCCTTCGGTCCCGACAAGATCATCCCACCTCAAATCCTCTCAAATGCAAAAGGTCTCGCCATCATGACCGTCTTCAAGGCCGGCTTCCTCGGCAGTGCTCGTTTCGGCTCCGGTGTCATAGTAGCCCGCCTGGCAGACGGCACCTGGTAATTCTCTCCATCCTGCTTCGCCCATTGACTCCTGCTGACATCAGCCCTCAGGTCCGCTCCCTCGGCAATCGGTACCGTTGGTGGTGGTTTTGGTGGTCAGATCGGTTTCGAACTTACCGACTTTGTCTTCATTCTCAATGACGCTGCTGCTGTTCGCACCTTTGCCCAAGCTGGCAGTATCACTCTCGGAGGAAACGTTTCCATCGCTGCCGGTCCCGTTGGTCGCAATGCCGAAGCTGCTGGTGCAGCATCGCTGAAGGGTGTCGCCGGTATCTTCGCATACAGCAAAACCAAGGGTCTGTTCGCTGGTGTCTCTCTTGAGGGCAGTGCCATGATTGAAAGAAGAGATGCCAACGAGAAGATGTACAACCGTCGCGTCACTGCTAGAGCCCTGCTTGAGGGTGGTGTCCCTGTCCCTCCTCAGGCCGAGCCTCTGATGCGCGTTCTCAACAGCAGAGTCTTTGCTGGAGTTGCTGCTAACCAAGGCGATGCTATGTATAACGACATTCCGGTCTACGACGAGTCTCATGACGATGTCATCTGGCAAGGCAAGAGAGGTTCCGCTCATGGTGAAGGCGTTCGCACAGACCGTACAGGAGCCAGTGGCAACTTTGGTGGTCCTTCACGCGCCAGCACATGGCAGGACGATGTCTATGACAGACAACCCAGCTTCGGATCGCGCGCCAACCCCAGCGAGACCTTTGACCGCCTTGAAGCCTCACGCCAGCGCAGCAATAGCGCATTCGCCGATCAAGCCGAATACTCGTACTCAGACCGCAAACCTTCCAGACCTAGTGCTCCCAAGCCTACTTTCAGCAGTAACGCCGTGACACCCAAGCCTGGACAGGCTATCGCCAAGTTCACATTTGACCCTGATCAACCCGGTGACTTGGGCTTCAAGAAGGGAGAAATCATTACTATTGTTAAGAAAACCGACAATGCTGCGGATTGGTGGACTGGCAGAATCGGCTCTAGGGAAGGCATTTTCCCAAGGTAAGTCATCGCCATCTTTTCCTGATACTGACAAACAAAGCTGACATGTTGGCCCATAGCAACTACGTTGAACTCACCTAAGCATCGTCAGATACTATGTCTGACACGCATGATGCTGCGCCAAAACGAACTCCAATTCTTGTTATGGTTGTCTGGTTTCCTTTGTCCATGATTTGCATAGCGCCGCGTGCACGGCGTTTGACGGTGGTTTCTGGGTCTGCTTCTTCTGTTATATACCTTGACGTACAGAGCGCTTCTTTCTAAATAGTCAAAAGGTGGTTGGTTTTCTTTCCTGTTCAAACATCGTTCTTCATTCGAATTTCCACCATGCCTCGGTTTCTGACAGACAACGTTTCCTTGAGCTGCATCAAAGCCTGATTCTGGACAGACTGGCTTCGAGAAACACGGAACTCCAACCACCCCCATGTTTCAATTTGGGTTTTGACATTTCCCATGCCAGGCGATCGCACCAACCCCCACGCCAGTACCCGGGGCGCGACGGGCCGATCGTGATTGTGCCTGCGGACCGTTATCCATCAATCTCTCGTCAAAAAGGCATGTATCGCTTCACGTTGTGTAATTCCGACATCCAGGCATCAGGTTTCCCTCAAATTAGCAGCGATATCGCGACGAGAAGGTACTCGATGGTCTATTGGATTACAGCATGGGTCACTCGTTGCCTGATTGCAATCTCAATCTCCACCGCAATCAAGATGTCAAGAAGGCGAACCACCCAATGGAGCGCAATATTGACGAGGTTGCTATGTATAGGGAGTGTGCCCTGGTGTATCAAGAAGAGAAGAGGCAGGATATCGGTCCGGGAATACGAGTGATTGGTCGCTTTGCATCTTATCTTCAGGCTTCCATCAGAAACCACCGAAGATGTGACTGCGACATGTCGAAGGCGGATATGTGCATACTCTTCCTCCTGCATGCAGTGATCGAGTCGGTTTCTGCATGTCAAGCCACAAACTCCTTCATCAAGCCTGTTAGAACTCGGAGATGTGGAGGCGTGGTTGCACGTCAATCGTTTCTGGGCATCCGGGGTTCCGAGAGACTGGGGCAGCCTCCAGATTTACGACGGCGTTTCGCGGCTCACCGTCCTTCATCCATATCCAACATCAAAGGCACGCAGTTCACAGGGGGAGACAAGGGATATCGGGTCCTTGCTTCTGCATCCCTCACCGCTCCCGGGTTTCAACGGTGTGCTGGCCGCGTGACTGTGTTACAGACATGGAAGGCGTGGGTATGAGTAGCAGTTCTTTTTTTTCTGTCATGCATGAACGAGGAGGGATGTGATGAATGATGATAAAAGGGACAGGCCCTGCTTGTGGTTTATGGTCCCTTCTGGTCTCTTCTGGTTTCAGGTCCCCTTGATCAATCACTAACTCTGCACAAACCCGTCCTGCTCCCGTCTGTTCTAATAAGCTGACCTGAGCCTTCATCACTTCTATTCTTGACATAATCCGGATCCCTCACTTTGTTGATTCATCCAGCAAATAGTCACCAATTGCGTCATCTCAGCCGACCGAAGCTCAACAGGCATCAACAGTGAGCACGTAAAAGTGACAATCAGTGCCTCTAGCGCTTGTGTTTGTTCAGCTCGTCGCCAGTCCTCTTGCCTGTTACAGTGTAGTGCCAATTAGGTCTACCTTTCCTCGCTCAAGACTGTTTCCTCATAAACTCGTCATCGAGCGTCAATTGGAGTCGCAGACCATCCTTCCGCTTATCGCCGTCGATTGCTCTGCCTCAGGCTGCACCTTCCAGGAAGAAAACAGCAAACCATCCAATTTTACTTAAGCGTCACTCGCACCTGCCTCACCTTTCTACATTCACTTCCATCACGCCGCAGCCACTTCGGCAGCTCCGTCCGGCGTTCACACGTCTATATAATCGACGCCGAAGTTCCAATTCCGCCATCGCCTTTACCATCCACTCCAAACTCGGACAATCTCATCAAAGTTCATCAAAGCTCTACTTCTTTTTATACCTCCACTCATCTACTTCTTCAATCATCACACTCTTCAACCACCGGTAAGATGGCCTACCTGTCGTCTATGCGCACTTTTGGTATGCGCGCTGCTCGCAGCCATGCCACCACCGTTCAATCCGCCTTCAAGTCGGATTTGATTCGCGCTTTCTCCTCGACTCGCACCCTTGGCGATGAGAAGTCTATCAACGTTGTCTCCTTCAACACCTCCGGTAAGCGCGAGCAGGAGACTCTTGCTGTTCCTGCCGCTGGAAACGAGCCCGTCACCCCTCCCGGCCAAGACATCGAGGTCGCTGCTCAGCCTCTGAAGCACGAACTCTTCGACAAGCTCTCGCCCACCATGCAGAAGTTCACCCTGTTCGGCAAAGTCGCCGCTATTACCGGGTAAGATTCCATCTCCCTTCCTGTTCACTTCACATTTGACTAATACTTATCACAGCGGTGGCCGTGGACTCGGTTACAACATGGCTCAGGCCCTCTCCGAGGTTGGCGTCAAGGGCATTGCCATCTTTGATGTTCAGCAGGAGCTCGGCGAGAAGTCCGCTCAGCACCTCTCCGCTCAGACTGGTGTCGACGTCCGCTTCTACAAGGTCGATGTCCGTGACAAGGCTGCGATTCAGCAGGCTGTCCAGGATGTTGCCACTCACTACGGCAGAATCGACATTCTCATCAACGCCGCTGGTATTGCCGAGTAAGTTGTCTTCCTTCACACCTATCTTCACCTGTGCTAACACTTCCCAGCTCCAACGTCAAGGCTGAGACCTACCCTGAGAACATGTTCCGTCGTCTTCTCGACATCAACATCACCGGCACTTTCCTTGTTGCCCAGGCCGTCGGTCAGCAGATGATCAAGGCCCAGAACGGTGGTTCAATCATCAACATCGCTTCGATGTCTGGTAGCATCGTCAACTACCCTCAGGAACAGTCATGCTACAATGCCTCCAAGGCTGCCGTCATCCAGCTGACCAAGTCTCTTGCTGCTGAGTGGGCACGCCACAACATCCGTGTCAACTCCATCTCTCCCGGTTACATGGACACCGCCCTCAACCGTGTTCCCGCTCTTGACGCCCAGAAGCGTATTTGGATGGACAACACTCCCCAGAAGCGTCTCGGTGCTGTTGATGACCTCAACAACCTTGCCGTCTACCTCGCCTCGCCTGGTTCCAGCTACATGACTGGCAACAACTGCCTCATCGATGGTGGTTACACCCTTTGGTAAACAACCAACCTTGATGTTTCTCGCATCTCAGCGCGGCGTTCTTCTTTTCTACCAGCGACTTCGCGCATTTTCATGGCGTTTCATGGCGGGTATATAGGAGGCGTTTCACAAAGGCTGTGATTTCTTTCGGAGGCATCTGATGGTTTCAGTGGTTCTATACTCATGCATGGCGGATCACGATGGGAATGATATCACAAAGAGGGCTGGGCCCGAGATGTCTCTTTTAGCTACACTACTGCTTTACAGCAGGCACATGATTGCCTTGCACAGAAAACTACACTGCCTTTCTCATACCTTGTCATCCTTGTTTCGTGTGTGGCGGCGACTGTCTCCCTGTAAGCTTCCTCCTTTGTGGCTACGCACCTTTTGAGTTTAGAGAGCAACATCGGTGCCAGTAGGTTCTCCGCCATATTACCCTGAGCATTTGGGACTATCTTCTCGCCGTGCGAGTTGTCAAAAGTCGAAAGGTTGTTTCGTCAACAAAAACACAATGGGCATCTATACCATGCAGCCAGGGTGACATGCTCGACCATACATTTTGCAACTCATCTCGATGCCACGGCTTCCACAATTGCAGTTGGTAATATGTATCTGATGCAAGCACAGTAGCTAATGTCTGATACTATATCAGCAAGAGCTCGTCTCAAACCTGTGTGCTGTTGGTCGAATATGGTGAAATTTTAGTTTTTGAATTGACATTTCCAGCTCAGCGAATGAACACCATTGTTTCTTGACACAATATTTGTGGAAGAGTGGCAGAAAAACAATAGTCTCTGATCATCTTGACAGTCCTTGATACCACAAGATCGACTACTTTGCTTCCACCATTCTCACTCCGACACGCACTCCTGCACGAGATGCCGTCGCCGTCGCTGCTTCCCGCCATGTGTTGATTAGGGCATCATATTGCTAGACAGTCTCAGCACTAACATCAAATGGTGAGATGGCCGAGCGGTCTAAGGCGCCAGCTTAAGGTTAATCCAATACGCTGGTCCGAAAGGGCAGGGGTTCGAATCCCCTTCTCATCAACATCTTCTTTTTGCTCTTTTTGTGTGCATACCACTGCTAAGAAACAAGTCTAAGAGGTGCTGGTTGTGGGAAATACAATTTTTGAAACGTCGGGAGAATGGGAGAATGGGGCTCTGCATGGATTTTTATGGCGGGCTTGGCGGGGTTGTGCAGGTGTATAAATTGTTCCTGAGTATTATGTTTTAAGTGCTTTTTCAGTCAGACGGTGGTACGTTGAATCAGGTTGTAGAAATGCAAGATGTTTTTCAGAATCAGGAGGTCGGCCAAAGAAGGTAGGCTTTTTTCCGGACTCTCCTTGGGCATTGTCATTGATTCAAAAAGCTTGTTGCATTTTGACAGTGATTATCACAGTACCTCTTGAAGGAAAGAGATACGCTTTCGTAGGATAACCCTGCTGGAACATCTTGCAAGGCTATACATTATTCAGACCTACCCCAGATAGAGGAAGCCTAATCGAACAGCATGTCAAAATGCAAGATTCCTTTCAGGATTGGCGAGTGGTCCAGTGAGAGCAGCGTTTTCACGGACTCTCTTTGGACACGACCGCCATCTCGAAAAGCCACTTGCCTTTTGATGAATATACAGCAGGGCACTACAAGTCTGGGGATCCAGTAGTTGTATGCTAACCCTGCTGTGATTAACATAAGGCTCATGTATGTTTCATGACCAGAATAAGGAGACCGACGACTCCATGAAGCGCTGCAACAATCGTCGAACGTGAAGCCTAGTACACGATCAGGCAACGACGACTCACCCATACCGACGACCCCGGGCTACTGCGACCCTAACCGCACTCCCACCTCCTACCCGGAGTCTCGCTCACCTTGCGCAACATCACCTCGCAAAACCTCTTCTTCTCCTGTAAGTCCATCACCAAACCCTCTTGTTCGACATCAAACGTATGTCTCATATTCGTTGTTTCTCGTGCAGCATGTACTAACCTTTGTATCAGAAACAACGCACAAATGTCTTCCTCTGCCCCCTCGTCAAAGGGAGAACGCCGCTCGTCGCTGGTCGACGACAAGGTGGCCAAGGCCTACACCAAGGTCCTCGCCGAGATGGCCACAAAGGCCACTCTTCTCCCGTGAGTAACCTTTTGATGTCGTAGTCGTTGCTTTACATCCGTTGACAATTTGATGTGGTTTACAGGCGCGAGATCAAGGACTTCGCGCGTCCCATCAAGCGAAGGGGCGAGCCCCCCTTCATCAGCAAGTTCAAGGAGGAGCTCGGCGGCACCTCCTTCTCCAAGTTCGACAGTACGATGACTGTCAGAGGTGCCGTCGAGCTGTTCAACAAGAAGCAGAAGGCTGGCAAGGAGGCCGAGAAGCAGATGGACCCCGTCGAGGAGTTCGTCGACGTTGACCTCGGTGGCGGTGGTGATGAGGACGAGGACGAGTGGGTCTTTGTATAGAGTCAGCAAAACAGCACAACAATTTGGCTCGGGAGAGAGATGAGAAATCAGGAGGAATGAAAAAAAACACATCCGCTATGCTTTTTGTAATTCTTCTATTCGTGCTTTTAATAACTCCAGAGATACCCCAGTAGAAAGACAAGAAATAGAGACCACCATTCATTTCATCTATGCAAAACAGAACCGTTCAAAAAAAGTCATAGGATAGGGTTGCGGAGCTGGTACGCTGACTGAAGCAGCGGGCGAAGCAGGAGGAGCGTCTGTGGGAGTGGCAGGACGGCTCATCGGAGGCGTAAGAGGGGGCGAAATGGGAGGGATGTTGACTCTTCATGCGCTGGCCTCAATGGTACCGCGGACACCGGTCTTGGAACCGACCTCGCGGACGATGACTTGCACTGAGAGGTCGGCGTTGACGTTGATCTGGACCTCAACCTTGCTGCCCTTCTTGACGTCCTTGACGGCGGCCTCGGCAATGACCTCACCGGCCTTCCAGACCTTCTCGCGGGTCTCCTCGGGCTCGTCGTCGCTGTCATCGTCAGAGTCCTCATCGTCACCGTTGGCCTCGGCCTTGGGTGCGGGCTCCTCCTTGGTGACCTTGATCTCACTGACACCCTCGCAGAGCTTGACAAGAACATCACCCTCAGCGGCGTTGAGCTGAGCGGTGCGGCGGACGGGGACGGCAGTGTTGGCATCGATGAGAGTAACGAACTCGTTGTCGCCGACAAGAACACCAATGGCCTTGGCGAGGTGAGGGGCGACGGTAACGGCGGGGTGGGTGCTCTGCTCAACGTCCTC
>JGI24891J29808_1000511_pt1 | contig 20416 bp, 20 predicted proteins | sample FreactcultuFSWF8_FD_29808 | JGI IMG/M metagenome (IMG submission 29808) | reverse complement strand
GTACTAGCATTAACAAGAAGTCTGTTTATATATTCAGTACCACCAGATATTGTTGTTGCAGAAAGACTACCATTAACAGTTAAACCACTCATTTGAGATATATTAACTCTCAAAGTAGGGTCGTTTTGTGTTTGATATATATTTAAATTATTATTATTATCGTAAGTGAAACCAGATACATATGTATTTGTATAGCCTGTTAAAAAACCGCTTATTGTTACTGTACCACCACTATGATTATAAAATGTTGCAACACCTGTACTAGAATTATATGTACCACCAGTTATATCAATCAAAAGAGTTGANAAATCAGCAGTTAAATTTGTTCCGTTATTTAATGCTTCTGTTAATTGAAAAGTTGAAGTATTGAAAGTAAGACCTGTTGAATATGTATCAGAAAGGCTTTTCCAAAATAAATTACCATTACCATCATCAGCTAATACTTGATTTGCACTACCTTGACTTGCTGGTAAATACATGTTATAATTACTAGCTGAAGGATTGGNTAAAATTCTTATTATGTTTGAATTATTACCATTANAAAAATCAATATAACCTAAATTTGCATTTGGATAACCTGTACCAAAACCTTGTTGAAAATAAGTATAACCAGAAACTGTACCTCCAGTGAATACATTTTGATTTACCCAAGTTGCATTACCAGAACCATCAGTTGACATTACTTGTCCATTACTACCAGCATTTGGAGGAAGGCTTAAAACCCATCCTGTTGAACCATAAGTTGGTTGAATTCCAACTTGATTTGATGTTGTATCACCAACAAACATATTAAACGCACCTGTTGTACCAGTTGTGTAGGGGAAATGAATATGTTGACCTGGGGCACCAGCTCTAACGTATTGGTTAGTAGAAATCCAATCTGCATCAGAAATTGTACCTAATACACTTAAATTTCCATTTACAGTAAGGTCTTGAAATGTTGGAATAACTGTATTAATATTATTACCTAAATTATCTGAAATTGTAAGAGTATTTGAGCTATATGTCCAAGTAACACCTGTTACTGAAGCAATAGGGTCATCTATAAGATTTGGATAACTATTAATGATATCTTGCAAAAGTGTATTTACATTTGCAGCTGTTATAGCTTCAACACCATTTGTATAAATATAAGCATTTATTTCACTGGTTAATTGGCTGAGAGATTTAGACATAATTGTTTTTTCTTATTATAATATACTATTTTTTAGTACTAAACTTTAATTGAAATCAAAATTGAAATCGGTATTAAATGACCTATTAGTTAATAAAATATTAATAGGTGATAAATTTGTTGCTAAAATTAAGTTTTTATTGTTAAAATAGTTTGTTATTGTGTTATTTATTTGAGTATATGTTAAAATTTCACCCTTTAGATTTAAATTATCAAATCCACCTAAATTAGGGTTATTAATTAAATAAGTATAAGCATATGATACATCACCTCCATATTGAATAGCAAGGTCCCAAATTGATTGTTGTTCTAATATTTCAACATTTAAAGTAGGAGGTGTATAATTTTCTACTATTGATGTATTATTGGTAACAGGTATATATGTTCCAATATTAACTTCTTGGTTATATAAAAGAGTATCTGTAATGTTAATATCTGTATTTTGATTTAAAAAATAGAAAAGACTATCTATTTCTCCATATTGAGATAGAATAAAATCAAATACATCTTGTTGATAATTAATAATCATCTTGTAGCAGTTAATTTAATAGTACCATTTGGAGCTACACTAAGTGTTTCTACGTTAAACCCATCTTGTACTAATTGAGCTCTTATTATTTGAGAAATATAATCTTGTGATGAGTTACTAGCTAAATAATTAACTATTCCAACTCCAACAAGAGGATATTGTTTTAGGTTTCCTTCAGCAAATTGAATAAGTAAACTAGCTGATTGTTCATCACTATTTAAAACCTCAAAATCACCATTTGAAGAAATATTAAGGTCATAAGTTGTTTGATTAAGAATAATATCTGTATAATTCATATAATTTTAATTTGATGGTGCTGGAGGATTAGTTTGTAATTTTATTAACGACTTTTGAAGAGCAGCTAATTTAACTCTAGCATCTAAATTTTTTTGTCCTAATTCTTTTGTTTCAACTAATTTAGCTCTAACATCTAAATATTTTTGTCCTAATTCTTTTGTTTCAACATCCTTTTTATTTGCTGAAAGAGCATTATTATATTGTATTTCTAGAGCATCAACAACTTGTTGTTGGTCTTCCACAGCACTTNNTNCTTGACTTATTTGTGTTTGATAACTTAAATTAGATTGAGTACCATTTCCATGTGTAACTGTTGTATTTTCAAGGTTAGATTGATTTACTGTAAAACTAGGTCTTGTATCTAAAGTAATTGGTATTCCTGAGGGTCCTGAGGGTGTTGAATGTGTATGATTATTAAAATATTGTTCAATATGACCATCTATATATGTTTTAATAGCATTTAATAACTCAACAAGTGGATTTATTTTAACAAGACCACCATTTTGATTACCAGCTATACTAGCAGCAGTTACTGCACCATGTCCAACAACAACACCTGAACTACTACCATACATTGCTACACTAACAATTGTTCCAACTGTAGGTGTAAAAGTAGGTACTGCATTTGGATTAGGGTCCATACTTAAAAGAATATTACTAATAGGATTAAGAGTTTCATCAAGTGGTTGTATAGTAATACTATTACTTGAATCGTTTGGTCCAGTTGGCAATACAGTTCCAATAACAACACTAGGTAATTTAGAATTATTTAAATCTGCTATGTTTTGTATACTTTGAATTATTGTTTCATTTAACGACATAATAAATTATTTTAAACTAGTATTATTTTTTGATAATTGTGGTCCAATTTCTATTATTTGACGATATCCATTAATATCAAATTTTCTATTTACACTAACTACAGCATAAGTTCCATTTTTTTCTGGATAATCTCTACTATCAAGTATTACTGCTTCACCTAAATATACTGCTGGTTCTCCAAAAGTTTCAAAAGTAGAACCCTTAGCCCATCCAGTATATTTTTGACTTTGCCATAAAAGTAAGCCATAATAATTAAGGTCATCTTGACTCATATCATCTGGAGCATTAACAGTAATACTATCTGCACTAGCATCACCAACAAAATTAAGTGGTTTACCCTTTGCATCTAAAGCTACTTGTCCACCAATTATTTTACCAATACCTGTATTTTTATCAATAGTTATTTGTCCACCAATTATTGTTTGAGCATATAAAACAGGTGGTTGTGCTAATTTATTACTTCTTTTACTTGAATAGATAACCTTTAATTTAATATCATTATTCTCTTGAAATTTCATATTCTTATCATCAATCACTTGATTTTCATATTTAAACTTTTTAAAACTAGCTATATTATTTAAATTAATATAGGGTAATTCTGCATGTAAATTACCAAAATCATCAAAGAATATATAGATACCTAATTTATTTTTAAGTTCATTAATTACTTCACTAACACTTTTTTCTTTTTCAGTTGTATATGTAAAAGGTGATGTATCTGGACTAACAATTACTGGTATTTTATTACTAGAAGAATTAGCAGTATTTAATTGACTAATATCATTAACAAAATTAAAATTATCTTGACTAGGTAACATTAATGGATTATTTTGACCTAATAGTATTCTTTCTAAAAGAGCTCTTAGACCTAATTTAGAATTACCTGAAGATATATCACTAGCAGTTGGATATTGACATCTTGTTTGTTTAAGAACATACATCATATCTTCACATTCAATAACAAGTGGTGTTGTCATACCAATATGTGATATATAACCTTGAAACATTTTTTTAAGACCTGTTTGGGTATAACCAAGACTAATAACTATTCTATCACCTCTTTTAAACAGTGGAATAAGACCATTATTTCCTTGTTTAGCAATATTAAATCCATCAAAGTCTAAATTTCTAGGTAGAGTTATTTTTGCTCTATCTAATTGATTTTTAAAAGCTGTTGATATTTCAACTTCATTAACCCAATTAAAGGTAAAAGCAACATCTTGAGTACTATTTATTAATTGCTCAATAAAAAAATGACTTGTAGTACTTTGTCCACCCTTACTATTACTTAATACAGCATTAATATTAGTTCTATTATCAACATAATTAATACTAGTACCAATAGGATTACCTTGTTTAAGGTCAATATTAGTTTGAGATGTAATATAATTAGCTAATGAAAAATCATTACTAGTTTCACTAGAATTATTATGTATTATGGTTATTTGAGTTATTAGATTTAACATAATTAAACATTTAAAAATACTTGATATAATGCTGGATTATCTGACCAACATTGCATAGTTATCTTATACCATGTTCTATTTCCTTGTTCTTGTTGGCTAATTGAATAATCTTCAATAATAATTTGATTAATTCCAAAATTATTATTAAGCATAGTATTAGTAATATTAAGCGGTGCTTTAACATTACATAATTTAATAATTTGATTAATATCACTATCTGGACGTACATCTTGTTCTCCACTTATAATATCTGCATCAATATTAATCATATAAGATTTATCACTTACATATTCAAATATAGCACCATCCATACCTTGAACATTTGTCATAACAATATTTCTATTTTGAGTTATTATAACGCTAGCAATTGAAAATAAATAAGATTGTTGAACTACACCATTTGTTTGATAAGTTATGGTTGTTGTATCCCAAACTGGTAAACCAAACAATGATAAATTTTTATTAAGATTAGCTTCAGATATACTATCTAGTGTATTTTGACTAGGTGGTGTTAAAGTACTTGTAGTATTATTTATTACCTTCTCAACTAAATTAGTGTTTATAATTTTAACACTTTCCTTAGCTATATCAATAATGGCTTGTTCCTTATTTAATGGATTTTGATTTGGAGTTATATTAAATGTTGCCATAAATTAGTTTTTTAAGTATCTTACAGATGTAACAGCTTCTTGCATTACCGCTTGAATTATTGATTTTATTTCTTGAGAACCTTCTTTAAGAGTTACAGTATGAAGGTCAAAATGTTCAATCATTTTTGCAATATTAATTGTTAGATTTTCTTTAACAGTTTCTTTATCTGCTGGTTTAGCAATTTTTGTTTTCTCAGGTTCTTTATTTTCTATTTTTTGTGCTAATAATTGTCTTGCTTGTGATTGTCTTGCCATTGAATTAGTTATTAATTCTCTATTATTAGCTAAAATTTCATTATAATGTGCTTCAGCATCTCTTACTTCTTGACTACCAGCACCAATCCAATTATGTTTTTCATACATTGCTTTCATTTGTTTTTGAGCAACTTCTATTTGTTGATGTAAAGCAATTTGGTTATAACCTTCATTTGCAATATCATTTTTAAGTGCTATAGCTCTTGCTTCTGCTTCATGTGCACCAGTTTTTTTCATTATGGCTTCAGTTTCTTCCTTAATATGACTTACTTCATTTAATTTTTGTAATTTTATTCTATTATCTATTTCTCTATTTATTTGTTTATTTAAATCATCATAGGCTTTTTCTAATTGTAATAGACCTAATACTAAAGCAGCTGCTGCTGAAGCAAGTAAAACAAAAGGATTAGCTTCAGCTACTAAATTAAAGGCTATCATAGCACTCTTAGCTATTTCAATCTCACCACTTAAAATAGGGAATAAATATGTAACAGCTAAAAGAGTTCCTTTATATACTAGAAATGTTTTACCTAAATTGATAATTGTGTCAGAATGTTCTTTAATAAAATTATTAAAATTTAAAAATACTTTAATTACTCTTTCTCCAATTAATTCTTTCATCTCTTCAAATTCATCTTTAAGTTTTTTAAGTTGAAAAAAAGATGTATTTTTCATTTGTTCAGTAGCACCAGCATATTTTTTAGCCATTGCATCAATAATAATAGTATAGTTTCTTGCTTCAGCACCAGCTACAGACATATCTGTTTCTAATTGTAAAAAACCAAGACCATATTCTCTAAGTGCTCTAGCTCTACCAGATGCAGATGCACTTGCAATAGTTCCACCAATATCTTCTAAACTTTTACCCTTAGCTAAACCAACATCACTAAGTGTTTTAATTGATTTACTAACATCTTCAATACCAACACCATAATTTAATAAGGCATCTTGTGCTTTAGTTATTTCTTTTGGATTAAAAAATGTTGTTTTTCCAAGAGCTTCAGATTGTTCATGTAATTCAGCTAATTCACTTTGAAGGCCACCTCTAGCTCCAACATTAAAATTAAGTTGAGCTGTAGCTTTTTCCATATCTTGAAAATCTTCAACAGTCTCTTTTAAAAATTCAAGTCCAGCAGTAATACCAGCTAATTCAAGTGCAGTTTCTCTTAATTTTTCAAATCCTTCATCAATCTTTTCAACAGCCTCTTCAGCTTCATGCATTTTATGCTTGAATTCATCATTATTTAATTTGAGAACGTATTCTAATGTATTTGCCATAATATTAGTATTAATAAAAAAGGTGATAGGCTTCGTTTCGGCCTACCACCTTAATTTGTGTTCGTTGACATTTCAAGTATACCAGTATATTTTAAATAAAAAATAGCCTCAGTATATAATTTACATAATTCAGTATCACTTAATTTATCTGGGTTTATATGAAATGTACCCCTAATTATTGCCGACATTTGAAAAATTGAATCCTTTTGGATTTGACTTTCAAATTCGTTTAGTTTTTTTTTATTTGTATTTCTTTGACTTCAACAACTTTGAACATCCCTTTTTCAACCTGTCTAAACATATCAAAATTATCTTCTTCAAAAAGAATATTTTTATCGTCTCCACCCAAATAACAAGTATTAATAAATGTATCTGTTGCTTTATGTGGGTCTTGTGATGCTGCCATTTTTGAAATGGCTGACATCTCCATACGACCTGGTCGTTTAAAGTAGAATGTCGCTATTGTTTCTTCATCTTCTAATAGTACTTCAAAAGTATAAAACTTTTTATTTTTTGAAGCAATTTCAGTTTTAATTGCTAATAATTCTTCTTGAGTTTTTAAATTCATTTTTCTTGAGTTTATTTTATTTGTTATTAATATTGTATTCCAGCAAAACTAATAGGAATTGTATACATAATATTTGCATCATTTTGCTTTGTTTTTACTGTAGCTTCTGTAAAATTACAATTAAGTAATTTTTCAACAACAATTGGTAAATTCTCATTCATATATGCTATATTTATTGTAAACATAGGAATTTGAGTAATATCACCATTCAATGCAATAGCTTTTAATGCTTCATATTCTTCCTTATAAATCGTAATACTACCTGTATATTCTACGTTACCAAAAGATTTCGTAATTGGTTGACTTCCTGCACCATAATTTGATGTAACTTTACGTTTTTGACTATAGTTGATTTCAGTAATACCAATTGTTGGTAAATTTTTTGCTATACTTAATTGCACATCAGACCAGGCATATGAAATTTGATTGATTAACACTGGAATTGGAATTAATTGTCCCATATTTTTTTATTTATTTTTTAATTGTTATTATATTGTTACAGCAAAGCCAAGATTAATATTGATTTGATTAGCAACGCCTACTGGTTGAATCGCACAACTAAGAGTAATTGACTTATTAGCTACCACATTTTGTTTTGCATTAATAGTAGTTGAATAATTACTAATCTCACCATTACTTAACATAATTGCTAAAAATTCATTTGCAGAATTCTCAAAATTTAAAATAGTATTAAGAGTTACAGTTCCATCAGCATTAGTATATAATGGACTAGCTAAAAGATTTACTAAATTAGCATATAATCCTCTACTAGCCTTATGTATAACTCTATTGTTATTCACAGAAGAATATGCAGATGTTACACTAACACAAGTTGAAGGATTTGTCCAATAACTACCTTGTACATTTGGAATCTTCTCAAGGAATACATAACCTCTATTTGAAAGAGCATTAATTGTAGCTGCTGGAAGATTTGATAAAAGAGTACCATTACCAAAAGCAAGTGTATCATTTTCACCATTAATATCCATATTATTCTGTCCTACCCAACTTACACTTTGTTCAACTGGAACACTTGAAACATTACCAAGGAATAAACCTAATTGAGGGATAGTATATGTATTATTATTTGCGAAAAATAAAGCACCACCCAAATTAAGAGCATCCATACCACTAATTACACTTACATTTTGTGCATTAAGAGTAGTTAAATCTAACAAAGAACTTAATTGACTTGATGTATAATTTGTCCAATTTGGAGCATAAAATACTTCAAGTGGTACATTTAAATTACTTAATGATGTTGCTTGTGTTTGTAATAAATTAACATTAGTTGTTGAATAATTTACTCTTGTTTCAAAAACTGCAACTTGTCTTATATTACCACCAGCAAAATTTTGAATATTAGTTACCTCAGCATAATTTGTTGAAGCACCTGTTCCTGACATTACAAGCGTATATAATTGACCATTTGGATTTGCAATAAAATAATTATTAATTTGATAATATAACTCATCGATTACACTATATTGACCACCAGCGAAAGATGTGTATAAATTTGATAGATTAGCTGAACCTGTTACAATATTATCAAAGGTAATAACACCAGCACCATATGATAATGGTGCAGTTACTGTAATAGTTGCTCCAGAACTTGCAGCACTAAAACCTGTTTGATATGTAATAGCATTAATATTTGTTACAAGAGCTGTTGCTATTGTTGTAAGCGTATCTGTAGATATTACAGTATATGTACCCAATAATAAAGGTGTTACTGAATTATAAAAAGAACTCTTTACTTGAATGCTAATTACAGCTCCAGTACTACCTGTTGCTGTTACTGTTGTGCTACCTGTTGAAGCTACACTACCAATATGAGTATTTGTAATACCAGCATTAACTGCATCATAAATACTTAACATTGGTACTATAGTACCATATGTCGCAAAACCTGAAGGTAATGTATTTTGATATGATATTAAACCACTAATAACATCTTGAGAAGAACTAGGGGTTCCAAGGCTTGCATTTGAATATGTAATCGTTACTGCGTTTACCATTATTTTTTGTTTTTTTATTTATATTTTATTTTTAACAAAAAGAGCTGCCGATTATGCAGCAGCTCTGTCTGTTTAAGTTATTTAATTATTATTGAGAAATCGCACAAACACCTCTGTAGTCAGCTACACCATTTGTTGAATAAGTTGTAACAGCTCCATGTCTAATTAATGCAGAGAATAAACTACCAAAGTAATCAGCTCTCACTGGTTCATAAAACAATACTGGTTTACCAATCGCTGATGCAACCGCTGACTTATGGAACGCCAATGCAGCAAGATTATCGCCACTAGCTCCACTAGTTTGGTAACCATTATCACCAAAAGCTGCAAGTGCTCCACCAGATGTGTAAATTACCACTTGAGGTCTCTCTATTACTGAGAACCCATAGATACGACCTACGTAACCTGGGATGGTTTGTGGGTCGATTTGACCTTCTCTAAGACCAGATTTATCACCTAATTGCAAGAATTGAACAACGTTTGCTAATTGCAATACATCTAAGTTCCATTGTGCTGAAGGTACTACGAAGAAACGTTCAGATGTTGGGAATTTATCAGCATCAAGCTTATTTTTTGCTACTGCGAAATCCTTTAACGATAAGGCGTTTCTGGTTCCTGTGGCACTTGAAGCAAGTGCTGTAGAACCTGAAGGTCCACTTGTTTTAAAAATAACTGTTGAACCATTAACTGAGGTTGCACTTGTTGGTGCCCATGCCCATGCTGTTTGGTTACCAATAGTATCCAAAAGAGTTTCATTCATTTCTTTCAAAAGACTAGAAGCCTTATCATACTCAACAGTGATTGCTTCAGAATATTGTAGAGTCCAAGGATTAGTTGAATACTCATTCAAATTATATTGAAGGTCAGAGTCAGTTCTTTGAATACCATTAATTGGAAAAGAAGCTCTGTTCTTAACAATTGTAGGTAAGTTACCAGCTGTAGGTACATGTACGATAGCAGCAGATTTTTCTTCACCGTTACCATTAGTATACGTTACAAATTTAGAGTGGTCAGTTCCACAATACATAAAGGTATTGTTTTGGAACAAGTTTTTCATAATGATGTCAGAAAATAACTGAATATTAATATTTGCCATTGTTTATTGTTTTTACTTTTTTATTATTATTTTTTTTTATTTCCAAGCTTTAGGCTTGTTATTATAATCGTTTACTAATTTATTATAGAATTCTGGATTATTTTGCATTATTTCTTCCAATTTTTTTGGAGCTCTTTTCCAATAATCCTCAAGGGTAAATTCAGTTGTATTCTCTATCGTTTCAACATTTTTAGAAATATAATCAGTAATTGAATATGATTTTCTAACCCTAGAATCAATATCTGAAACCTTGTTTCTTAATTTCTCAAGCATTAATTTTGTTGCTTTATAATCAGCATTTGCTAAATTTGTAAAAGATGTTACTTCAGATGCATCAATAAGCTTTTCAGTTACTGCTTTGTTTACCATAGCATCAATCTTTGTCTTATGTGCCTTTTTAGCCTCTTCTCCAATCGCAATTAACTTTTCTTTAGCTTCATCATGCTCAGACATAAGTTTTTTATGGTCATCCATTAAACACTTAACTGCATCACACATTTCTTCATCAGAAGAATCATCTGGCATACCTAAATATTTTTTAATTCGTTCATGTATACCTGGTGATAGTTGTTCTTCAGCTTCCTCTTCAGTTTCTTCAGACATATCTGAATCATCATACATTTCTGAATCGTCATCATCACCAATTAATTTGGTTTCTTTTTCAGACTCAGTTTTACCTGACTTCTTTTCTTTAGCTGCTTTTTCTGAATCATCTTCGTTAGTTAAACTAACTGGACTTTCTTCACCAAGTTTTGTTCTGTCTTTATCTGAACCTACTGGCTCAGATTTAGAATTCTTGATTGATTTTTTATTTGAAAGTTTATTCATAATATTCATTATATATTCTTGTTCAAATTGATTATCGTTTTTATAATCATATTCTTCATTCTCAACTTCAGAAACAATCTCATCTATAAATCCATATTCAAGTGCTTCTTCTGCATCAAAATAGGTTTCATCTTTCATAAGATTTTCAACCTCTTCTTGACTTAATATACTATTAGTACTTAATATTATTGAAATTGATTTTCTAAAAAGTTCTAGACATTGTTCTTCTGCTGCACTTAATTCTCTTTCAGCACTTGGATTATGTATCATAACAACACTATGTTTATTACCTACTCTCTTATATCCACTTGCTAAAATAAGACTTGCAATACTTGCTGCAAAAAAATCATTATAACATACTACAGGAACTCTAGAAGACTTTATTGCTTGTACAATTGACATTCCCTCTATTACACTACCTCCAGAACTATTAATACGTACATTAATTCTTTTAACTTTATCTTGAAGGAAAAGTATCTCTTGTGCAAATTTATCACCAGATACACCATCAACAATATTTCCATCACCATCCATATATTTACCTATAGGTTTATATAATAAAATTGTGGCTTCTTCTCTATTTTCAGCTATATTTTGAATATAATTGAATTTAGATACATCATACTTTTTAACATTTTTAGGTTCATTAACTTCTAATGCAGCTAAATATTTTTTAATGTTTTTTGGTGTTGTACATCCAACTTTCTCATTTGTATCTTTCTTGTAAACACAAACTTTATTTTCTGAAATTTTCTTTACTTTATAAGGCATATTTTTATTTTTTATTTTATTTGTTATTAATCTAGAATTACCATTGTTTGAAATGCAACTTGATATTGTTCATTGTTGGCTAGATAGCCTGGGCTACCTAGGAGACTTCTTATTAATAATGATGTCGTAGAGTTTGTATAACTTCCATTACCTTGTACTACAAATGTAGTTTGTGTACTTGTTGTTGGATTTAAATCCCAAGCAAATCCTACACTTGGTAAATAACCAACAGTAGGTGTTCCAAAACTATTATAATTAATAGTTTGTGTATTATTCATTGTACCTATTCCTAATGTTTGAAGGTTTACCCAAACACCAATACAAGTTGTATTTGTTACCTTAAAATCAACTTGTCCCATTATATGACAGTTTTTTCCAAATTTTCTCCAAGCTATGAAGCCAGCAACATTACTATTAATTGTTCCACCAACAGCAGTTGTATTGCCAGAAGATAATAATGCATATTGCCAATTTGTATCAGCTAAGCTATCCCAATTATTAAAATCTGCAATACCTGAACCACTTGTTCCAGCACTTAGTACAATTTGTCTTTGATTATAAACAATTCTTTGAATATTATCACTGAATAAAACAGGTCCTATTGGGTCAACAGTTTGCATAATACCAATATATGTTTGTCCAATACCAGTATATACTGTTGTAGCTGGAACATAAAATGCTTCATTATTATACCATACCCAACCAGATGTAAATGTTGCACCACTTGTAATTGTTGTAGCACTTACACCACTAAGAATTGTAATGTTATTTTGATTTGGAATCATTGGACTTGCAACAGCAGAAAATACCTCTTGATAAGCATTTTGCATGTATAAATTCTCTGGACCAGAGAATGGTTGTCTAATGTATGGGTCTACTATTTGAGATACATCTAATCTTTTCATATTTATTTGTTTTGTTTATTAGTAAAAAACTACATTATATGTGATACCACATTGAACATAATTATTTACAAATGATGTTATTTGATTTGTTGTTAAATTTAAACTACTTGGTACATAAACTGTAAAATAATCTGTTGATATACCTGTAAATACATTACCCATAAAATTACTAGCATACATAGAATTATTAGTCATAAATCCACTATTAAACCCAGAATTATCCATTAAAAAGAAATTAGGATTTACAGTATTAGTTTCTATATAAATAGTATTTGCACTTGCTGCAAATAAACTTTGTGTTATGGCCGAATATGTAAATATTGGTGCAAAATTTGGTAACATAAAATACCTATTTAAAGCATATTCTAATACAAGAGTTTTACTATTATATAACAACCTTTCATTAGCTCCAATATAACTTGGACTTATTTGTAACCAATATTGAGAATTAGTTGGGGTTATTCCACTTGTACTTCCACTTATATTTACATATACACCACCATCTATATAAATAACTTCACTACCACCACTATAAGTACTACCACTTAACCAAAAATTACTTGTACTTCCAGTTATATATTGATTTAAATAGTTATTATATGTCTGTATTGGATTATTAAGACTACTAAGCCATCCTTCTTGAGTATCTTGTCTCAATAAAGGAGGTAATAATTGTTTAATAATTGTTTTAAAATTAGTATTAAATATAGACATATCTTTATTGTATTAAAAAATTAATAGAGTTAGGTAGAGTATAACCAACAGTTTGTTCACTTATAATATAACCAGAATAAGTACCATATTGAGTGTAATTTTGAGTGTAATTATTAACTAAATATGTTGCTGCACTTATTGGTGTTGCATTAGGTCTAATTGCAAGATTTATAAATTCAAAATCCTCAACTCCTGTAACACTAAGTATTGCTTGTTCTAAAGCACTAACTCTCAAAACACCATCAAATGGTAAATTGATAAAAAAATTATTTATTGCTTGAACTACACTATTCTGAATAGTACTTGAATATTGTCCATTATAATAGACATTACCATTTATATAACATTGGTCAGCTGGAAGACTTATTACACTTTGTTGTACACCAGCTGGTAATATTTGACTCAAATAACCACTTAAACTTAATGTCTGTCCACTTGTTAATGCTTGTGGTGGGTTTTGTGTAGCTACTTTAATACTTACAGTTGTATTAGGTAATGTATTTACACTACATTGACTTATAATCTGTAAATTAGGATTAACTGTTGGATAACTTGGATTAAAATTACTATCCAATTGTATTACCTGTGGATTTGTATCTGAATATTGAAATTTAAATACTTGTTGTTGTACATAAGAATCTGTCCATACTGGTGCACTTGAAATGCTAGTTTCTATCTGTGATTGATATGTTGACCATAATTGAGTTTGTATCCAAATACATACAGCTGTTATATAAGCCCATAAATTCCATATAGCTGTTTGACTTGGATTATTTAAACTATTCAAACCACTTGTTGCTGACTTTTGTGCAAGTATATTATTATATATTGCTGTTATTGTTGTTGCATTATTATTTAATGTTGCCATATTTTACCAATTATTATTGTTGTTAGTATTTGGATTAATATATTGATTATTACCATTATTGTCAGTAGAACCAGACCAATTATTTGTTTGAGTCACTCCAGTTAAACTTAATGATGATGTTATTGTCATACCTGTTAAAGTAAGAGTTGAACAATCATTAAATACAAATCTATTATAATCTTTACTATAACCCTTATACGTTGTTGTTATTACTTGTGCTTGGTCATGTGATGTTGACCAATCTTCACTTACTCTTGTTATTCTACCAAAACTACCACCTTGAAATCTTTCACATATATAATATACTTGTTCAAGTATATCATATACCCTTAAATCTTCCTTTAAAAGACTTTTATAACCTAAATGCGTTATTAAATTGTAGTCAAATTCAAGCACACCCATACTTAATTGTCTAAAAACAAAATTATTGAATTCAAGGAATAATGCTGGATATTGAAATGCTGCTTCGTTCTTACCATTTGCTTTATCCCCATTACTATGTTCAAATTGATTATTCCATAGATATATATTGTTCTTAATTGTAGGAACATATTCCTCCAATTGACCCTTTAATGCTAAATATAAGTCCCTTGTAATATAAATACTATTTGGGTTAGGTGTACTTGAATATATCATTATTAATGTTTAAATTTATTTGTTATAATCCTATCAATCTCCTCTTTTATTATCTTATCCAAGTTTTCTGACTTACCCATAAAAGGTCTTGCTGACATATTAGGTGTTCCATTATTTATAAATGATGCATATTTAACATCAGTACCAATAGTTACAGTATCTTTACTTGTTGATGTTATCTTAAGACTTTTCTCAAGGTCACCACTTTTTATTAAAATAGGTCTATTTGGGTCATCATCATTTATTTTACTTGACCATTTAGTCACCACAGCATCATCAAATCCTTGTTTTTCAAAATTTTCTTTAAAAAATTTAATAGCCTTTTCACCTAAAAATTTAACATTTCTAGATAATTCATCAGACATTTCTTTAGAATCATTTTTTACTTTATTACTATTCTTTGACATCTAAATCAGTATCTTCTTTTGTTGGTTTACTCTTTAATTGTCCCCTCTCAGTTTCACTTGGTGTCTCTGGCTCTTTTGGAGTCTCATCAGCATCCTGTGGCTTAGTTGGTCTTTGACTTGGTATTGCATTATTATCACTATGTGTTTCTAACTTAGGTAAATCTTGTCCTAATGGATATAAACTACCCTTTGGTGCCACTTGAATACCAAATGTCTCTTGTACATAACTCAATGGTACATCATAATTTAATGCAAGTCCATTAACTAATACTAATTTTTCATTCATAGTTAATTCCTCATCATTTCTAATCTCAATCTTACAACCTGTAAAATCAAACCCAAAATTAGACATAAATGGAATAAATTGATATTTAAGTATCTGCTCTATCCATTGTCTATCCATCTCCATTACCTTATCTTGTTGCTTTTTATGCACATTCGCACTACCAACCTTACCTATATTATCTATAGTTGAGGTCTGTCCAAGTATTAACTTTGCTATTTGCTCATCACATTTATTAATCAAACCCTCAAATATCTCCTTTGCTCCAGCAGCAGATTTTGGTTCCATAAATTCTAAAATATCATCCTTTGGTAATATCGCATAACAACTTTCTGCCATATTTCTTAGAAAATTTTCTGAACGCTGTCTCTCTACTGGGTCTTGATTATCACTATGTAATATCCTTGTTGGTACACCAAATATTGTACTGTATTCAGCCCATGCTTCAATAGCATTTTTCTTATACAACATGTACTGGGCCACTACGGAAAGGAGACCTAGGTTAGTGCGTTCGCCAACAGGTAATAACCAATCTACATAAGGCTTTTCAAAATATGATTGTCCAGTTATCATTGCTGGCATCTTAGTTACAATACCTAATTCTGGTACTACATATTCCCTTGGTATTAGAGTTACATCTGTAAACTTATCATCAATCAAATCATTAAATTGAATAAGACTAAAACCAAAAAAAAGACTATCTAAGGCTAATGATAACATATCATAAAAATATTTATTAGTTAACCATTTAGTCTTATTCACATCTTCCTTACCATTCTTACCAATTACAATAAAATCACTTGATAAAATAGCAGCTTTTCTTGCTTGAATTGCTGTACTAACTTGCCCATCCAGCATCACATCCTTGTATAATCGATATAGAGACTGTCTATTGGGATATTGAATGTTCTCAGAAGCCAATAATGCAGACCTCCAAGAACTTATATCTTGAAGCGTTCTATGATTAGTATAAAATAATGGAACTTCATTACTTATTCTTGCAGACTCTGGCCTTTTTTTATTAGCTACATTACTTATATCCTCAAGTGCCTTTTGTGCTCTTGCTAATTCATCCTTTAAATTAGTAATCTCATCCTTGCGGATATTATATGATGATTTTCTATTCATAAATATATTTTTTTATATTAATTTTTACCAGAAATTGTTACTTTTCGAATTACTTCCCCAAATTGTTGGAAATCCAGTAAGTGTAAATCTTTCTGGTAAATTTGCATCTATTTTACCTTGATTACATAATTTTAACCAATGTAATGCCAATTCATAATTCATTTTTCTTAAGTCTGGTATCTGTCTTGGATTAATAGATTGATGTAAATAAAATAATGCAATATTAATTACATAATTCTTTATTTGAACATTCCTATTATCTCCCTGTGTCCAATATGTCGTATTTAATGGACTTATTCCACTAAAACTATATGTACTACTTCCACTAAATGGAAAATTAGGTATCTGTCCAGCATATAATGCCCATACATTCTGTGCCCCCACCGTACCAGGTACCGTCTGATATTGACCCTGACCCAATAAATTACCAACAGGTCCTATAAATCCAGCTCCACCACTACCTATAGATGGTAATCCATACGTCAACTCAATATTCAATGATTGAGCTGGATGTACCCCCCTTATATTAGATAAAGCTATATAGAATTGATTGTTATAAAATACAATATTACCTGTCACATAATCAACATCTGGGTTATATGATTGTATAGGTTGATTAGCATAAAAGAATTGACCTTGCTTACATACATATTGATAGGTATAGGCTGAACTACTTGGTGTAGTTGTAGAATAACTAGGTGTCACACCACTTGTACCACCACTTAGTATTACTTTATATATCTTGTTAAATCCATTATTATAATAACTGAACATATCACCATATTGATATGTCGTTCCACTATTATAACAAGTCTCCTCTAAGCTAACAAGACTATTTGAATAATAAGTACTGCCACTATTATAACAATTAAATCCCTCAAATATTTGCTCTGTTATATATCTATCTGTTAAATAAGATGTTACTTCAGCAATTGCCAATTGCTCAGCTTCCCATAACTTTTCAACAGCATAATCACTCCATGTTATTTGATTTGATATATTATTGATTGTATTGTCAACATCCAATAATTGTAATAAATCATCATTCTTTATCTGAATATAATAATCTTGTAATCTAAGGAAATTAGTATTAAGTGGTATATTTGGATTGAACATAATTCTTTTTCTTTATCTAATATACTACAAATTATAAGTATTATTTTTAAAAAGTAACTTTTTAGTTACCATTGAAATTTTTTATTTGGGTCTTGATGTCTTAATAACCATTCATTCTTATTACCTCCACTCAAATAGAATTGATAATTCTTCTTAAATGCCTCTGTAATATAATAATCTAGAGCATCTGAATTACTTACTAGTATTCCATTAGCAAAATACTCATGCACATCCTCAACACTTATATCATATACCTCTTGTATTGAATCCTTTATCAAATAACACTCAATCTCAAACATCTTATCCTTATAAGACGTATTATCTAATAAACAAAACGTATATTCATGCGTAAGTAATCCAATTTTCTCAAATCCTATCTCTAGTGTATATATCTTATGTTGAGGTGTTGCTATTAATTCAATATTATCATCAAATACATACTTATTTACCTTTTTCTTACCATTTTTATGTATATGCGTTATTCTCTTATAACCACTTCTTGTTAATGCTAAGTCTGACGTAGTTAGACCAGATATTGGTACATTACCCCTTTGAGTCATTACTAATGTACTACCAATAAAACAACAGTGACCTACTTTTTCTTGCTTTACCCCATTTACAGTATGCATTATCTTTGCTTTACCCCCATCTGGAGTCTCCTTTACAAATATTAAATCGTTTATTGTACTTGTACATTTATCCGATATCTGTAATTCAAGGTCTTGATACTTATCCGAAAATATCTTATTAATAAAATTACCCCTCATCTTAACACTTGCATTTTTTGAAGGTATTCTCATAATAGGTTGATATTGTTTTAATTCTGACATTAATATAGTGAAATTATTTACCCCAGCCTTCTGTGCTGTCTCCTGTTGCTTTCCAGTACTATCACCATATATAAATAAACCACTCTGATGATTTTGATAAATCTTCTTAAATTCCTTACATAATCCCTCAGTATTATTATTAGGATACTTAGCTAGTATCTCATTTATTAAGTATATCTTATTATCTATATTCTGAAATACTAGACCTGTCATATGTGGATTTATATTGAAATCTACACTTAAGTGTAATACCCTATCTGGGTCATATTTTATATCTGAACTTGTATGCTCTGCCCTATTGAAACTCTTATAAAATGCATTATTATTATCCTTATGACCCCACTCACCTAAGGCATATACACCATAATAATAAGGGTTTTTCTCCTTTAATGTAAGCATCTGAATATGATACTCAACATCTAAAAATGGATTATCTAAATATGTTGAATGATGTACCGTATAATATTGCTTCTTAATCTCACCATTTATCTTCACATCAAAAGAATTTCTAAATGACTTCTCATCCTTATTCCTTTCAAAAAATCTCTTCCAAAACCAATTATCCTCAAAATCCCCTGTATTTACCTCTGGATTAATCGTTATTATCTCTTGGATATAATCTGCCTTTATACTCCTAAGCGATGTCGTAAGGGTCGTAAATTGCTCCTCTGTGGCATTTGGTATATCCTCCTCATGCCATACACAAGTTAATTCTGTTGATTTAAGCCTCTCTGGATTATCAAGGCCCCTACATATGAAACTATTACCATTCTCACAAGTTATTTGTAATGGTGTATATGTCCAATTGAAAAATGACTCAAGCCCAAGGTCTTGAATGCTTGTTATTAATGTATGAAAAGAACTATCCCTTATGGACTCAAGCGTTCCCTTAATTAAGGCACACCTAAACGTATTTGGGGCACTAAATAATGCCCTATATATTAAAAGCCTTGCTGCAAATACAGATTTACCACTATTATGTACAAGTACAGATTTACCACAATCTAAATAAAAATTATGATTATCCTCCACCTCAATATCAAATACCTCTTTTATTGTTGATGAATACTCTATTTCCTTAATGTCAGCCAATTCCAACTCTTGCCCAAATTGCTTGCTTGATAAAGCGGATAATTTGGTATTGTTAACCATATTTCTTCCATAATACAAAGATACTATTTTTTCTAGACTTAACCAACTACCCCCAAAGAAAAATTTGTGGTCTTTGGTCGCTATTATCTCTTTTCCATTATTAAGAGTTACCTTTATTACCTCCTCAGATATATCATACCTAAAAGTATTAATAACCCTCTTAATCTCATCTTTTTTAGTAGTTACATTAAAAGATATTACCTTTTCACCAATTTTTATATCCTTTATTGGTTTTGATGTACCTTCTTCTAATTTAACTAGTTGATTGTTATGGAAACAACCCCTGCTTCCATAAAGTATTAAATACCTATCCTTATTCTCAACCAATTGGATAAAGGTTTCTGGACATATTCTTTTCCATGTCTCAATATCCCATTCTATTTGTACTTTTTCTTCTTTTTTTGCCATATTCAAAAATTTTTAAAATTGGAAAAAAAACTTTGATGGAATCCCATCCTTCAGCTTTCTCCCCCCAGAAACTTTCCTGAGTTTTTATCGTTATCTTATTACCTACCTATCTCACCTATCTCACCCACCTATTTTACCTTTTAAAATGGCCCCATCGTAATTGAGGGTATCCTGCTTCCCCCCTTCAGGATTACTCCCTCACTTCGTTCGGTCGTTC
>JGI24891J29808_1000509_pt1 | contig 20523 bp, 22 predicted proteins | sample FreactcultuFSWF8_FD_29808 | JGI IMG/M metagenome (IMG submission 29808) | reverse complement strand
ATACAGCTATTCGGCAGGAGAAGGTTGAATGATATTTCGACAAAGTCAACGACGGCGGCGTGGCAGAAAGACTGGGCAGAGGTCGACTTTTGTAACAGCAGCAAGAAGCAGCGTGAAAGTCACTCTTGCTGCACTGACGTTTGATTGGCCGCTACCCCGCGCCGCACCTTCTCTCAAGCCACCCGCTTAGAGTTAACCTCTATACTGTCTTGCTGTGGACATCACGCGGCTGCTTTTTTGCTTGGATTGGCCACATGTGAAAGAGCATGACACCGGCATCTTTGGCTGTCTGTTCATGCTAATTCCTGAGTCGTATATATTACGTTGCAGCATGTCGAGTCCATTACCATTCCCCCTTTCACACCCGCGCCCATGATCCTAAAAGCATGCATGTCTTGGTGCAAAAGAGAACAAGCGAGCTTTTCCAATCATGGACATGAGATTGGCAGATCACAAAAAGATCATCCCTGCTCCCGAAATGATTCCTAGGCTCAGAAGCACCCATCCACATATTCTCGCTTTGGCTGCCTCGCTGGGCGCTCCTTTGCCAACATTACTTTGTCCGCTAGCCATGGCCGTACAGCTGGTTCCACAGCCATAGCCAGAAGGACAGCAGCCTCCGCCTACACTGGCCGCGCAGCTAAACCATCCATTAGCACAACTTCCAGTGAGAGCTGCAGAAGTGGCACCGCTAGGAGCTATCACAGTCAAGTCTGAGTTGGTGACCACAGCAGTACTTGCAGAGGTAGGGCAGCTGGTTGTATCACAGTTCCTCCCAACTCGACAGCATCCGCCAAGATAATATGCACTGCACATATAGAAGCCAGTAGGGCACCCAGAGTAGGTGACTGTGCTGGAGGGCGATGTGGTTGCGCGTGTTGATGTGCGCGTGCGTGATGATGAACTTGATGTTGACGTCGAGGTCGGGACTGATCCAGATCCGCTTGTTGGCAGGACGGGCGGAGCAGCTGTTGACAGCGGCGGACAAGTTTGAGAGCCACAAGCCCTATCAGTATGGCAGCAGCCACCTCCGAGGCTCGCGGGACAAGTCCGGAAACCAGGACTGCATGTCAATGGGCCCTGACCGGAAGATGAAGGGCTGATTGGTGTTGACAGGCTTGACGAGGTTATTGACGCACTCGAGCCAGGGATTACTGTTGTCGTCTGGATGACTGTAGCTGTAACAGCAGTTCCGGACGTTATTATCACCAATGTCGTTGTAGTCGTACAGATTGAAGCTGTCTGTGAGGTAGGGTTCCCTGGAACGACGATTGTTTGAGTAGTGGTGCTGTCAGACAACGTTGACCAGGAAGCTCCAGTAGTCACGGTAATTGTTGGTAGTGTAGTAGTGGTTGTAGCGGTCGATGCATATACGCCTAGCTCTTGTGTTAGTAACAGATCTTCAGGATGGAAATGGTGGTCGGCTCACATCCAATACCCTGGCATGAGTACCCAGGAACGCAGCAACCGCCATTTTCATTGTCACAGCTCGTGTATCCGGCAGCAGTATCACACAATCCAATCTCTCCCCCACAGCTTGCTCCATCAGGGCAGCAGCCTATAGTTGCCCCATCGTTTTCTGGAAGGGAGATGCAGGTTTCGCCTGTAGCACAGCAGCTGTTGGGATACCCAATCGATGCACAGCTGTCAGTTCCGGTCGGACACTGATATGCCCGTTCGGACAAACCACGACCAAGAAATCTGTAGAGGTTTGGAAATTGTTGAGACTCAGCATGCAGGAGCAGCGGTGGAAGCAATTCTTCAACGTTGGATATATTTGCCAACAGTGCTGCAGGATTGACCGAACGCCGGAGGTTCAGGGGACTGCCTATCTCAAAGGAATTGAAATCTTGCTCGCCGAACTGCCAGTAGTCCAGGAAGAACTTTTCGCCTTCGTCTTCGCTCATTTTGCGGATGCCGGATGGTGAAGCTACATTGAGTCTTTGTTGGATTTCCAGATCCCGTCTGATGTGGTGCTCATGTTCGGGAAAATATTTTGCGCCTGCTGGTAGGTTATAGGGCCAATCTTGACCATTGACTGGAGTAATAAAAATTACAGAGAACAAAGTAGCAGGCAAGGCAAACAGCCCTACCACTGAAGTACGCATTTGTGCTCGAAGTAAGGATCTCGTAAGCTCGGCGCAATCACATCAACTTCAACGTAGAGAACAATGGGAAATGTAGAAAGGGTTATCTTTTACTCTGGAATGAAGGCGCATAACCAAGCATATATCGCAGAGTGAGACGGAAAGGAAAATAGATTGGCATTGCAGTGATACCTACTTAGCGTTGCCAGAGCTACAGCGCAACAAGCAGGATGCTGGCGCAGAGTGAGCAACGAGTGAGCGAGCCCAAAAGCTGGAGTTGGAAAGCCAATGGCCTGCTAGCTTGGCCCGCCGAATTGCTTGGCGCCGCCCACGGGAGAAAATGTCCAGCTTCTCGCTTGTACGCACAGACACTTTTGGTCCACCAGCCAGAATTCGTCGCCATCTTCCAGCGTCTCTTGATTCCTTGTCCGCGACCTTTCATCGACAACCTTTGACGACCAACAACCGGTACGTTCAAATTCCTCACCCTCTCCAGAAGCCCGTCAACAGCACCGTCACGATTCTCCTTTTCGCCGCGCCGACAACTTCTCGCCTCGAAACGCGCGCGCACCGCCGTCCCAACCCTCATACATCTCGAACTCGTCAACTAACATCCTCCGCCTGCAGCAATCATGGGTAAAGGAAAGCCAAGAGGTCTCAACGCCGCCCGCAAGCTCCAGAACACCCGCCGCGAGGGTCGCTGGGCCGATCTCAACTACAAGAAGCGTCTGCTCGGTACCGCCTACAAGTCCTCTCCCTTCGGTGGTTCGTCGCACGCCAAGGGTATCGTCCTCGAGAAGGTCGGTGTCGAGGCCAAGCAGCCCAACTCGGCCATTCGCAAGTGTGTCCGTGTTCAGCTCATCAAGAACGGCAAGAAGGTCACCGCTTTCGGTACGTAAAAGACGCTGGATCAAGGGCGCACACCACAGGACAAGCAATTCTAACTCTCACCCACCAGTCCCCAACGATGGTTGTTTGAACTTCGTCGACGAGAACGACGAGGTCCTCCTCGCCGGTTTCGGTCGTAAGGGCAAGGCCAAGGGTGATATTCCCGGTGTCCGTTTCAAGGTCGTTAAGGTCTCCGGTGTCGGTCTTTCCGCTCTCTGGAAGGAGAAGAAGGAGAAGCCCAGATCGTAAACAACTCGTCTCTGCGTTGTACGACTCTTACGCTTTCTTTCTTCGCGGGCGGAAACAAGCAACAACAAAAGATTCTCTTTTCACATCACCTGGTGTCAACATCATCATGCTTGCGGGTTGATTCGGCTGGCGAAAATGGGACTTTGCGAACAAAAATGAAAAACAGTTTCCAAAAACACCCAACAACGACGTCTCTTCTCCCCGCTGCTGCGAGCACCTCTTTTTCCGCCCTGCCCTGCTCTGCTTCCTCTTTTTTTCTGGCATCAGATCACACCCAGCGTCTTGTGACATAGTTACGGAATGCACTTGTCCAGCTCTGGCTGATGAACGAAAGATACCCGCATTCTCTCTTCTGTCCACTTGCCTCTTCCTCACACGAGTACCAATGTGCCAATCTTGCTAACCAACAGCTTTCCTAACGTAGACTTGTAAAGGTAAAGCTTTCCCAGGTCCCGGTTATCCTGACCTGTGTCATCTTCTGACTACCCTCCCCTTCCCATTCCTCACTTTGCCACACTCTGGACTCTGCCCATATTTACCGTGGCCCTGTCCAATTTTCAGTGCAAAGAAGATTACATCTTCTGTCCTACTACTCACCGGCATGTCTCCTCTTTCGGAGCGTGGATATATCGGTCCATGTTTAAGGTCAACATACCTTCCAGCTTTCCATATTTTATCAATACACATACATTGTCCTTTTTCATTGCTCAGTTTCCCGCATTATTGTTTCCTTGATCGATATTACCTTACTTGTGCCTGTTGTGTCTTTCGTGTCCTTGTATCCACACATCATCTCTAAAGCATCAGATCACATCATAACTTCGAAAAGATTGACATCTATAATCCAAAAACACTTTATATACAACGTCTAAAACACTCTTACTTTCCTTCCTTCTTCCTATCCTTTAACCCTTCGACACCTTGGCCCCAAGCACCGGCTTTTTTGCCCCACTTCATGGTGCCCCAGATATGCGTCCAGGAAAACTTTGGCGGTGGCTCTTCACTCCTTCTGAAGGGACTGGCGCCGTGGCGGAACATGACTTCATCGTTGACTTCATCCACACCTCTACTCGCTCCCATTCTAGCATCTCCTGCTCCCTCGGAAAACACAGCAGTCGCGCCAACTCCCATGACAGGCAATGGTTTTGAAACCTCCCAAGAGCGGATGGAAGAGGGCAGGGGTTTATGCCAACCGTCCTCATTTCTGGCCCACCATTTCCGACCACACATTTCCCAAAGACGGGATTGAGCGCGACGGTAAGCGAAACGTTCATCTTCGCCAGTGAAACTTCTGGTGTTGCTGAAATCGGGACCGGAGTTTCCTTGTCGCAATCCTCGCATTCGCATGTCGTCGTCTGGATCTATGGGACCACGTTCGCGTTCGGAGAGTCTTCGGATACGGTTCGGTGGATCGTCTTCTAGGGAGTCTGCGGCGAGCATGCCTTGCAGGCGTGAGTGTGTGTAGTCTGGTTCCTGGTAGTCTGGGGTGGAAGAGGAGATGTTGGGGCGGAAAGGTGCGGTGGCGTCTTGGTAGGCTTCGGCGAAGGTTTCGGCGTATACGGCATCTTGGTTTACACCCTCTGCGCCTGAAGCTTTTTCGGGGAAGAAGAGGTCGTCGGGGCCGGCGGAGGCGGTGATGAGGAGTTTGCAGCGGGCTTCGTACAGGGCGTCGAGGAGGGTGATGAAGCGACGGGCTTCGTTCTTTTGGAGCAGAGATAGGGTTGGTACGTCGCGGAGGATTATCGTGTGGAAGGTTGAGGCGAGGGATATGTAGTCGGCGGGTCCGAGGTTGGAAGCACAGAGTTCGGCGAAGGTCCAGGAAGTTATGCCGTTGGATGTTCGAGGGATGGGGACGGTGCGACCGTAGACACGGATACTTGAGGGTGACCATTCGAGAGTCGAGGCATCAGCACCAAGTAATGCTTTCTCTGCTTCTGAGACCTGACTTAGGAAGTCTGCTTGTTCTTCTTGCGAAGCCGTGGGTCCGGGGTTGATCAGGAAGTACGTGGGTGCCTTTACAGCATCATTCGGTGTTTCCGAGGCCTCCTCAGCACTTACGACTGGAGCATCAGAGACAGCATTGTCACTCTCAAAAGCTTCTGTGTCTGTGACATCCATGAATCTATCTTCTTCAGCGATTGGAGGTGGTGCTTGTGAGCTAGCTTCATATCTGCGGTAGTCTTTTCCGCTGCTCATCTCCCAGATTTCGCACCGAGCCTTGAGAACCTCGAGGAAGCCAGCGAATTCGCCTTGTCCCGCAAACATGTTCTCGCTTCTACCTTTGCTAGCTCGTCCCATACCCAGTCTTTGGGTGATTGACTGCAGTCGTGAAGGAGGTGGGAAAGCCATACCAGCAGCTTTGTGTAACTCCTCGGGCATGCGGTTACTAGTTGCAATGAGCACGCCACCAAGCTGGAAAAAGGAGGTCATCAGGTTGGTCATAATCTTCGAGGCCGCTCTATCGGGTAGTTGAAATTCGTCCAGGAAGAGGATTGGAGAGTTGTTGATCATATCACGAGCAAGCCATAGTAGTGAGTGCTCTTCCACATCCGCGTTGGCAATGTGAGGAGGTAGCCTCGACAGACGATCCCGTCTTAATTGCTCAAGTTTGGCGAAAGTATCGAGCATGAAAGTGTTAAAGTGCCATCGGGCCTTCTTCCGGTTTGGCAAGCAGTCGGCGAAAAGATCAATAAGCATACTCTTGCCAGTGCCTACTTCACCATGAAGCATTAGCCCTCGAGGTGAGTCGAGGTTCATGGCGGCTTCATGGCTGGTAAGGACTCTGGTCAGAGCCAGACTGTCCCGCTTCTCTCTTTGAGCGAGGAGACTTTGCCATACTCCCCGCTTAGAACCATCTGCCTCTACATTGGTATTTGTCGAAGGACCGACAGCCCGTGTTATCTGATCAAGTTTGTGCTTGTACTCGATTGTGGGTTCATAATCTTTCAACCGATCGTATAGTTTTTGCAGATGGATTGCTGAAACACATTGGTACAGGAAGGTTGCAAAATATATCTGAAGTTTACTTACCAAGTCGATGTTGAGCAGGATCTTGAGTTATGCGGTTGGTCGCGACTAGGGCACGGTACAGGACGAGAGGATTGGTGATGGCAACACCAGTGTTTGGAATAGAAGACAACGACATTGGTAGAAGATGAAAAACACAGGATTGGAAGAAAAGACAGCTCAGCTCGACAGCAATGTCAAGAAGCAAAAAGGAGAAACACGAAAAGTGGTGGTCTCATGTTGCACGATCTCGAGCGTGAATCGAATCTAGATGCATCGACGTCACCTTTGAAGCGTGTCGGGCACGAGCACCGAGCAGCAGCAGAGCCTCATCTGGAAGCAACAAAGCACCGACATCAACGTCGCGTATGGACTAGAGACGATCATGGAGAAGGAACAGTTCTCGCCGGCGCAACTGTCCTTCTTTGCCATATACAGTCCGCCGCTGGGACCGACCGACGAGACGTTCGGCGACCAGGTCGCCTTCTACTATTCGCGATCAGTCCGGGATGCGCGTCTGAAGGCCAAAGCAACAGCAGACGAAGACCGACTATCCGAGAATGAGAAGCTACGACAGATTGGCCTTGCTCAAGGCATGGCGGGCTTTGCCAGGTACAGCCAGCAAACGCTTGACTGAGAGAGATGCGTGTTAAACATGGTCAAGGAACTTTTCCGACGGAGAGCCCATCGAAGCCGTCGAGACGGAGAAGTCGCGTATCTTGATACACGAGTTGGAGAAGGACTGGTGGGTGCTGGCAGTATGTAATGTTTATCATCTGCTTGACCGGTAGCTTACCTATGTCGTGCAGTCCGTCGACCTCACTCGTCTCCCGTCGTCAAACAAAGAGCAGGAATATGAATACTCGTCGCGAGAAGTCAGCCCGGCACCACTCCTCCTACAACAGGTCCTCGCCGCCTATCGCGTTTTTACCCTGCATCATGGCCCGTCAATCAGCGACATGTACGTCAAGCTCACCAGAGACAAGTTCACGGGCGTCCTCGATCGCTTCTGGAGTCGCTTCTGCCGCAACTGGGACGTCCTGTTACACGGAAACCCCGCCATTGATATCTTCGGAGGCTTGAAGCTTGCAGCGGGAGGTGAACTGGGCTACGGTGTCGGTGAGGAAGACTGGGGCAGTGGAGACAGGGAAGTGCTCGAGGACCTGGTTCACCGTACCGAAGGACTGGTCGATCTGCTTGTCCATCGCTTCGGCGAGGCCGCTCCTCCCGAGAATGACTTCCGGAACGACGACCCGTCTCAAGACACAATCGATGATGCTCGACACGGTCTCCCCTGGCTAGGCTGCGGACACGAACCTCAGGCTCCCGATGGTCTTATCTTCAGTGGTGTGGGTGCCATCACACGTCCCTCCATTCGCGACATCTCTGTTTGGGTCCGTGATATATATGCCTATGGCGAGCATGCTTATGGTGTAAAAGATAATCCACACCGTCAACGTCGTAAGAGGCGTAGGCGTCAACCTGTGGGCAACCCAGATCCCGAGTCTGAGACCCCGATCGCTACTGAAGAGGATCTCAAGAAGAAAGCCATCAAGCAGTTGAAGGGCATCCAGCTTCCACCTGACCCTCGTCCGCAGATGCACGATAGAGTCGCTTCTCACGACCACGCGACTGGTGATGCAGGAACTCAAGTCGCTTCGCATCCTGGCATCCCTCCTCCTATCGTCAGCGCTGTGGAGGCCTCACTCAATCGAGCCAGTGCTTCGGCTGACTCTCACACTTCTGATCAACCTGCACCACCTCCTGAACAGTCGTCAGGATGGGGTCTAGGAAGCTCCGACAAGTGGGTTAAGTATCTTAGCTTTGGTTTAGCATCAGGAGGAAAGCGATCTGAATCACCAAAACGACCTGAAGGTCCACGCCGTACATCGACATCTAGCTCAAGGACCGTCAAAGGAGTTCCGTTTTCAAAGTCCAAAGAGGATAAGGACGAACCTCCTATGCGGCACCTCGACCCTAATCCTGACGGCTATGAAGCAATGGCTGCAGTCCAGCGTCAGCGCAACCGAGAAAATAAGGGCCAATTTCTGATCGGCTACCAAGGCGACCTCGATAGAGAACCAGCCGAAAACGACGACGACAGCGACACAACAATCGGCGGCTCCGAAGTTCCTGAAGCTGAACGCAACCTCTTGCGCACCATCAAAGTCGACCTCACAGAAAGTGCGTCGCAGATGGAAGAAATGGACTCTCGCGCCAGCTTTATGAACAACGACACGTCCTCACGCTTCCGTGTCCTGGTCTATGTGCATAGACCTTTCATCCACGTTTTCCTTTTCGAGCAGAGAACTCCCTCCCTCACCATGACAGGCTTCTACCGCGATCTACACAAGCACCTCCGACCACTGCACAAATCCCTCCTCAACAGCACCTCTGCACAAAAAGTAGCGGAACGGATAGCAGCAGCACATACCTCTCCCCCCGAACCCCTCTCCATCAACCCGCAAAACCCACCTTACGCACCTCCCCGCAACAGCCCTGTATTCGACCTCGTATTCGACCCCGTAAACTTGACCTGCCACACGTCCCTCCCCAATATTCCCGAGCCAGGGCAAATAACACCACAACATGGAAGCATCGGCACCACATCCAGTGGCAGGGATGCACCTCCCCAATGGACGAGATTGGAAGCCCTAAACGTGCATTCTCACATCCTCTTCACACTCCAGCACTCTTTCCGCAACCCGCAAGAAACCGAACGCACATCAAAAACCAGCAGGCATTGGTGGATAGTATGGCTCCGCGTGCCTCAACCCGGTCAGGAGGATGGCAAACATCCACGTCCTGAACATTGCCGCACTGCCTTCCTCGTCCGCAAAGCTCGCGATCATGTTGTGGAGAAGAGGAATATGGGTGGCGCTAAGGGGATGGCTAGTCGCGTTAGCAGTGGCATGTATAATCTTGTCGGGGCCAGGGGAGGAGGTGGACAGGAAAGCAGTAGTGGTAGTGCAGGAGAAGACAATTCTGGCAATGGATGGGGGAGTGCTGCCGCATTGGCTGGAGGTATTGGAATCGATGCGAGGAAGTATGTTGAGAATCTGTTGAGTCTGAACAGGTAGAGCAGAGAAGAAACATGAAATGATGAGTTGTCGTTGCTGGTGATATGCTGGTTTGCTTTATAGCTGCTCATTCACGTTGCTCTCTCTCTCTCTCCCCTGTTGTAGTCAAGCTGATATTATGTGGGTTTTTTTCGTCACCAAGTCATCCTGGCTGACGGTGTCACCCTGGCTCCTATTTCACAATCTCAAAACAACATCTGCAGATCTTATATCATGTCTATATCTTCTACTCATTGGTCTTATCCAGTCTCGCAAGTACCCTCTAAAGGCACCAGGATGACTGGAGTGCCTAATCGTGAAAGGGACTTGAATATTGAATCCTCGCCATTTCATGGACTTTTGGTGTGAAAACTGCACCACGAGCAAACAACCCTTAGCTCAATGTCTATCAATCACCCAAAAGAAAATCCCAACCTCACAAAGGACACACGTGCAACTCGACCAACTGACAAAACAATAATTCTACAATACCAGGAAAGAGGAAATAGGGATGGATGGGATGCGGAAAATCGCAAGAGACTTCAGAAAACAAAGCCAACGAACAACAGATTAATGCACACACCCAACACATAGCCAATAATGATGAACAATATTCAAGAACCCCTCTCATTATATGCTTTCTTCTGCTATGTTTGCAGTGTTCGAAAAAAAAGAGAAACAATCAATGCCCCAACAGACCAAGTCTAAGCCCAACAACACCCGAGAAGAAAAAGAACAAGAACGATGACGAAGGACAATGAGGACGAGGAAAACGAAAACCAGAAAGAAAAAAATACAATTCTTCAAAAAGACGACACAAAAACTCAAACATCTCATCTTTTACGCGTTTCCGGGCTTCTCATCCGTATCGATATGCCACACAATATAATTCGGCAATCCGTAAACACCATACCCTGCTCTCTTGGCCATCTTTGCAAATCCTTCTGTTTCGGCTTGGTTTTCGAAAGAGTAGGAGGGGAAGTTGATGCCGGAGCGGTGGACGTCTGCTTTGACGAGGATGTTGACACCACCGATGCCGTCGAGTGGGATCTCGACGTCCTTGTCCTCGCGCCAGTCGCCCATCTTGGCCATGTAGACACGACCGGTGTCGTACTCTTTGTAGCCTGGGTATGTCTGTTAGTGTTGAGCTGGGGTAGGCGAGATGAGGAGGCAACATACCTTCTGCCAGGACGGTGTCTTTGTCAAGGGTGGCGGCTAGTTTGAGGCCCTTTTCAGACTCTTGCCATGAGTTGTAGTCGAATCTACCCTCAATGTCGCGACCGTTCTCGTAACGGTGGAACCAGACGTCTGTAATCGCAATTAGCAGTCTGGTCGAGTAAACCCAAATTCATGGAGTGAACGCACTAGGAACAAGGACGTCGCGATCATGAGCGATGAAGTCCTCGATAATCTTCGAAGGGCTGTCCTTGATGTCGACGTCACGCCAATAGACCCAGCTGTGCTCAGGCTTCATGGCGGAGCTGAGTAGGTAATTTCTAGCCTTGCCCATAGCCTTTCTGCGAGGACCTTGGGCAGCGAAACCATGTCTGTCCTCAACACTCTGGCTCAAATGAACACCGAAATCTTTCTGAACGACGGTCGCGCTGCGGAAGGGAATCGAGTCGGAACGAGTCTGAATGCGCTCGAGTTCTTTGGCAAGGACGGCCAGAGTGTCGTCGGTGCTGTCGCCGACAAGGAAAGCGAGATCGATCAACTCGTGAGGGTAGGTCAATTGCGAGATCAAGTCGAAGTAGTCGTTGATATAGGGAGCGGCGTCGCGCAGAGGAGTGAGAAGGAGTACGCGCTCCTTGTTGTCAATGGCCTGCCTTGTGCTCTTTATGGGATTGAGGTCGACGGTGGTAATGGTGGTGTGGTTGACCTCGACGGGAGCGTGGTGGTTGAAGATGACGGGAGTCTGCAGGCTGCCGGTCCATAGCATCTGCTCATTTGGCGTCATTTGCATGGGCGACTTGGCCGGACCAAAGCAGTAGAATCTGACGGGTCAGCATGGTGCATTGAGTTGAGCGAGAGAGCTGGGGCTACAGCCGACGGCAGACAGCGATTGTACAGACGGTACATGGCATGTCGCATCGGAAGAAGATAAGAGAAGGGAAGGCAAGAGAGTGGCTTACTTTTGCAGGTCTTCTGCCGTGCCTGTGACACCTCTCCATAATAAGATAACGAGGCCGACTATGGCGACGACCAGCAGGAAGCGGGTGCGCGTGAGAAAAGTCCAGACGGCTCTGGTCGGGGGCAGCCTGGCCTTAGCCGCCTTCCATGATACGCCGCTCTTGGGCAACAGCATGGTGATGTGCAACTATGACCAGTGAACGCCAGGCGGCCCTAAAGTAATCTGATGTCGCGGGAAAGTCGAGATGACAGCAACCTGCTCCGCGCTGGCTGGCGCTTCGTATGAACCCGTGGAGCGTTGGCGTGCACGCTTCAATACGCTGGAGTTCTGCTTGGCTTGCCAAGATCTGTCGTCGGTCGTGGGAAGGGATGTTTTGCTCGTTCGGATATCAGCCTCTTCTGCTTTGTCACAAGAGGATTGCGAGTTTCGTCTGGAGTCGTTGTTTCTGTTGCGACGGCTGGGCTCTCGTCTCTGCCACATAGTCGAGCTTTCCCCATCTGGAAATGATGGACCGACCCCGGCATCCCGAAAGCCACCTAATTATTGCGAACATGTCCAGCCTGGAGGAACCGACCCCTGAGTCAAGCATCCATCACGACTTTCTGCCAATATTCCAACGTGCTTCCTCGATTTGATCATCTATTCATTAATTAACATACAATATATGCTGTAGAGTTTGATAAATATGCTGCCGGAATCTCTTGTCCTTCGTCTAGATGAAACAACTTTTCGAAACTCTCCAGACCATACAAAACATAACAAAAAACAGAGGGTATTCGTCACAATCATTAAACCGTCCCATGAAACAATTCGCCTTTCCTTTTCTCGCTCAAAACTTGGCCTGAGACTCCCTAGGTCTGTAGCACATTTGGTGCAGTACCTGTTTGCCGATGTTGTTGGCGATAGGCATCACTTTCTCCTCGATGATGTGGAGAAGCTCGTCCATGCTCTGCACGTTCTTCAATCCAAGCGGCTGTGATGCCTCTGCAATCACCTCGACCCTTGCTGCCTGACGCTTGAATTCATACGTCTTGTCGTCGTCTTGCGGATCCCTCGCCACCTGCATAGGATGCACCTCTTCGGGCTCGAAACACTCAAGTATACTGCCAATGTGCTGCATGCCTTCTGGTCCAAAAAGCTGTTGCAAAATGAGGATGGCGAATGCGTTGAACTGTGTACTGGCTTGGAGGAGTTCCTTCTCCTCGTACAGCATACCACTGCTTCTTGCATTGACCTTGGTCTGAAGCTTTTGACCTCTCCAATTGATGCCATTCACAAGAAGACGCTGAAGTGTCATCCTGGACCCTCCCTTCTCAGCTCGAAGGTAGGTTTGAGCGACATTGTGTCTAGTACTTGGGTCGCTGCTCCCAGTCGTTGACTTGGCACGTTTGGCTCCACGAGGGACATGCGCATGGTCAAACCGAGGGAACGACTGGCTAGCGTTGACTCGGCTTGAAGCGGTACCGGGAATGTTGCCATCTCGGTAAGGACGGTGGACTTCATCAACGCGTCGGTTGATACTCTCGTCCAGCGCTTCAGCCATGGCCGACATATCCTTCCGTTTTGTGCACTTGGTCTTCTTCTCGATTCGAGATCTTGAAGGAAGTGGGGCACGTCGCTTGGTGATATTGCAACTGGAGAGGGTAGCTGCGGAGATAGTGGGCGAGACAGACCCAGACCGGCTCAAGGAAACCACAGACTCAGGAGGTGAGTTGTAAGTCGACTCCATCTTGATGAGCGGTACCGGGATGTACTCCGACCCGACCGAAGGAGACCGCATATAGTGCAAGTTCGACTGATCGGCAACTTCAGCGAAACAACTGAATGGCGGAAGAGACACTGTTGCATGAGCAGGACTATGCCAAGGTGTCGGTGCCTGTCTCGGGGGAAGACCAGTTTGGTGATGCAGCATGGCAGGAGAGCCGACCACGTGCTGTATTTGTGACCCAATCACGTTGTGCCGGGCTTGCACAGGGTACGGTGGTAAGTGGTTGCTGAAATGCTCGACGCGATTTCTTGCTGTTTGTGTAGCAGCTGTGTGGTTGTGTCTATATCGAATTAACTTTCTGTCTTTGCAAACCCATATGAAGTACTTACACCTGAGGAGCCATCTTGAACTGCTCAGTATTGGTGTAGAATTGGAGAGCAAATTTCGACGAAGATATTCGAGTTTCTGGTGAATGGATTGATGGTTGAGATCTTCTGGTTTGCTGTCTGTCGGCTGATGATGCCTTATGTTGACTCTTGTTGACCTGATAGAAGATTCGTTCCAAAGATGCAAAAGTCAAAAAGCCCAACCCAGATGATATGAAAGATGAACAACAAGAACCAAGCCAAGGAACGTAACGCAGTTGTGAAGTGAGATGGAAGAAGAATGAAAGTGAGAAGGGAGGTATCTGCCGACCTGATATATAGCCAGAGCATCTCCAGGCATGGTCAGTATTACACCCTCGATCATGACATTTTTCCGGCCGCCGGGGAACTGTGCACAACATGAACGCTAGTGTTAGTACCGCAGCCATTGCCGCTCAGGGCAGTTACAGATTGTGTCCAACAGGAGGAATTTACTGGTGCGAGCGTCAGACGCTTGAGCCTGTCTGCAGGGACAGCGTTCGCAAACCTGGTCAGCTCCCTTCCAGATCTTCTTCCAGTCACGCAACCGCCCAGAATCTTCCAGTTTGAGCACCGGTGGCATGCGTCATATCCTTCACCGCTGCTTCTTGGACAATATACTCTCATTCAGACATCTGTAGGCTCTGCAGAAACAGACATGAAGATCAAGGTGAGGCGCTTCTTCTGCATCCCGATTGCGAACAAAAGTGTCAAGGGGTATGTCGTGTCTGAAGACGCAACTAGTATCGGCAGAAGAATACCGGCATCCGGCGGTAAAGATAGCGGGTCCAAGCCGATGAGATGGACAGATCTATCCCTCTGATTCGTCTGTTTAAGCGGCGCAGCCGGGGCACCGAAGCATGCTAGCAGGGCACGAGCAGTAAGGAAAAACTGATATATCAAAGTCTTGAAGGATCGAGGAAGACCGAGAAAGCTGATTAGTTGGTGGCTTGAAACAAGAACGAGCGCCATCCCGAGTTGTTAGAGTAGCTCTACCAGATTTCAAGCTGCACGGCTTTCATTAGGCAGTTGTCGACGTGAGGGTCCGGCATCCAGGTTCTGACTCCCTTGCGCGCGCGGGGAAGATCCGATGCCCACTCCGAGGCTCTTGTTGATGCTAGAGTGGGGACTCTGCGCCGCATCGATCGGAAATACTTCCGTGAGCGCAGACTGACACCTTTGATACACCTGTAACTGCGTGCTGTATGTATGTATGTATCATGCGGTTATCCCTTGTCTGGCAGATGTCATGGCAAACAGACAGTGTATACCGCTCTTTTGCATATCATCACATTGTTCAACGGATAGCTGCTTCATTGTCAATCTGCCATGTGAGCGGCAAGCGGAAATGCACACCAGGTTGATTGTCCTACAGCGGGTGCGTGCACCAGTTCGAGAGCATCAGACGAGCACACCCTAGATTGATGGGCATCAAATGATATCCACAAGGCGTCCTCTGTTGGTCGAGATTGAGATAGAGAGCCTGAGATGAGTCGGGAGATATGCAGCAGCTGCCTGACCGAATTGTGGGAACATGATCGGATGAGTAGTGCTTTGGGCGAGCGAGGACCATACGATTGATTCGCGATGTAAGTTGCTTACAGTGCGGGAGCGTGCAGGTATGGCTGCCCCAATCATCAACGGGTATCGGTCAGTTGATGCGCGAAAGATCTGACTGCCGGAAGTCAATCGTCGGTCTACGAGAGCGGCTGTTGGATGCTGGACTCAGGTTACACGACCTTGACTGACTCTCTGAGAACCGGCTCTTTGCATCCGCAAGCCCCGGTTGGTTCGCAGCCGCAGCTTCGCAGAGGAGGCGTCCTGCTCATGCAGGTCGCGAAAGACTTGGCTCCACTTTCCCAATCAACAAGCTCATGCGGCGAATGCTGTGCGACAGTCAATTGAACAGGCGCGGAGGATAATGCCAGGACGTTGTGTCGTGCAAGTATTGAAGACCGATGAAACAAGTTCCGCGCGGTATACCACATGATGCATGTTGTCATGAGTCGACAATTGTCCCGTCCTTGCTATATCGAGATGTTGCAGACGCAGTTATTCGCCGACCTCGTGTCGAAGGTCCCCGAATATATGCACAGAATACACGAGTAGCATAGTGGATTAAAGTCAATGGAGATTGCCCGTCACCCAATCGACTCACTCATGGATCATGTACCAGGGAAACTCGAGAGGTCATGTTATTCATGACAAGGCGTGACGTTCAGAAAAGCTCAGAGCCTCAGAGTGTGGTCTGCATTGTGTCAAAATCAGAGTTCCACGCTTGAGACATCTTGTCGGCTAATTATGCACTGAGCGTCTCAGGTTGACGACAACCTACCACCAGGCACACTTATCATTTCTGAGGAAAAGAGGTGTTGAGATGAACAATTGTTTGAGAAAAGTATGAACATGAAGAATCTCATACGATAAGAGAGTTATTACAATAAACCCCGTCCGCCTAACTCGTTAGAAGCCATTAGAAGAAAAAAGGAAATAAACTTTGTGAGTAAAAGGACCATTCGATGCACGCTATCCTGTATTTTAAAAGAATGCTTTCGCTCAAGTGAAACCCGAAGCCGGTATGTGGGTAGAGTGAACCTTCGGGGAATTGAATAGATTGAGAATGTCCCGTCGATTAGTCTACGCAAGACAAAGAAAATGAAATCGAACGCCATGCAATTTGATCAACACCAAGTCAAGAACTGACCCGTTTACAGAAGACCGAAGAGAGCGGCGACGACACCCATGACACCAGCGGCGGCAGTGGGGACGTACATGGCGTTGGCAGCACCGGAGGCGGTGGACTTGGAAGAGCTGCCGGAGCCAGTGACGCTGGGGTTGGAGCCAACACCGGAGGGCTTGGCGACGGTACCGTTGCAGAAGAACTTTCCGCGGATCTCACCACCAGACTTCAGCTTCTGGAAGGCGTCGCAGCCGCCGAGGACGCTGGAGGACTGGATGTTGAAAGCACCGTCAACCTCCTTGAGAGCGGGCATGGTGACGCTAGAGCATGTCAGTGATGTGGAACGAGCAGGAAGTTGTTCAAGGGGGACTTACTTGGCAAAGTCGCCGTACAGGTCGAAAGCGCCAGTAATAGTGGCAAGCTTGGGGAAGCCGTTAACGGTCATGAGGTCGGTGTTGTTCTGGATGGAGAGACCACCGCCAACCTTGGTGAGCTGGGGGAAGGAGACGTTGTTCAGGTTCTGGTTGGAGACGATGGTCAAGTCACCCTTGTTGGAACCGACAGTGGTAAGGTTGGCGCACTGCAGCGACTCGAACTCGTTGGCGTAGAAGCCGAGGGAACCGTTGACGGAAACGAGCGAGTTCAAGGCAATCTGGGAGACGTTGCGGAAGGTCATGTTGTTGGCCCAGATCAAGTTGGGGAAGATGGCAGAGACGTTGCCACCGTTGGACTCGATGGTCAGCGAGGTGGAGATGTTGCCGAGCTGCATAGAGATGTCGTTCAAGTAGTTGTTGTTGGTGATGAAAACGGTGTCGACAACAGCAAGGTTAATACCGTCAAGGGTCTGGAGCTGAGTGTTCTGGATGTTGAGCTCGTTGGCCTGCTGAACACCAGTGGTGAAGGAGAGCAGCTGGAGACCAGCGAGGGCGTTCCATTGGATGGCGTCAACCTGGGTGAGCTGAGGGAACGACAGGGTCGAAAGAATCTGCAGGTCGTCGAGGTGGAAAGCACCGCCGATGATCTGGAGGCTGTCGGCCGAGATGGAGGGGATCAGGGAGTTGTTGGTTGCGACAAGATCACCTGTGATTCTTCTAACACCAGGGATTGAGACAGCCTCACCGAGACCAGTGGCAATGGCAATGGAACCAGAGAAGGTGGAGCAGCCAGAGAGAGCCGAAGCATCAGCAGCGGCGTTGATGGTGGTGGTACCAGAAACGCTGCAAGAGCTCTGGGCGTAGGCACCGCCAACAGCGGCGAGTGCGGGGACGAGGTACTTCATCGACATTTTGAGAGGGAATTAACTGTGAGGCCGCGCGTCAGTATGGATGATAAGGCTTGCTGTAATGTGTACAGAAGAGGGGTTGATGTGCGACTGCGCAAGTTGACCGGACTCCAAGTGCGACTCAATCCTGGAGTCACAAGGAGGATCGCGTGGATGGGCGGCGCAGACAGGCGGATTGATGTCGAAAAATTCAGATGCTCGTTGGAAACGTACCTTGAAAGTGTATAAACTGTTGCAGGTGAGAAAGCGCTGGGATAAGTGTAGTGCAAGTGGAAAAGTCCAGAAGCAACAGTAATGGAGAGCGAATGTGAGAAAAGAGAAGCGGCCTTTTGCGGTATAAAAGCACTCGTAATGAAATCAACGAGAGGAAGGTGCGAAGGTGCTTTCAAAAAGAGAGGGCCGGGCAGGGGGTTGTTTTGAAAGATGTCCGCCCTGGGTTGAGCTTTAGCCAAGTCCTTAGTGCCATTTTAGTGGCAAACATCGTTACGCGGCTATTTCCTGCACAAACACCACCACCAAACATCAGGTTTCCCCAGGCTCTGGCCGCTCTGAAGCGCCGCGGAATGAAACTCTTCTCTTTCTTTAGCAACCAGACTGCGTGGCGAACGTGTCTTGGTCGGCATCCAGCTCCACCCAAATCCAAGCCTCTAGGTCTTCAACACAACTCTGATATCAAATCCGACCTTTGCCCATCCACAATCCGTCGCCAGCCGAATGGTCGATCTCTTGATTTCGCTCTGTCGTTGGCCAGACGCTTTGACATGTCCCGGTGCTCGAACTGTTTCGGCTGGATGTCATCCCTGCAGCCACCGCAATCTCGCATCGTTCTTTTGGTCCATTACATGTCCGTTATCAGCAACGATTTGATTGCTCAACTAGAGCTCCCCAAATTGCTCTCGTACTCCTCCCAATCTTGATAGCTACCTGTATTTCTTTTGCATCAGGAGGAGATTCTTGTTCTATTTCTCTCCTCCGTCGTGGCTCAGATCAACGGTCGGGATGCCTTCCCGTCCCCAAACAAACAAGATTTGCCCTAAATTGCTTTCGTGCTTGGTCGTGGTGGCGAGTTCGCGATTGATGTGGAGCACACCAACCATTCCAGCTCGCCGAAGGTGTTGCCCTCTCGACCAGACTTGCATGCTGTATGCTCAAAAAGGCTGACACCCAGCCTCCGATTGCTGGATGTCGCGTCAAGGTTCCGGCAATACGAATCACCTCGCAAAAGCTTGCTCTTTTGACATCATGCTTTCAACGACCGATTTCTCTTCGACTCAAGCTCAGCGGGTCCCGTGATACCCGTTGTTAAAGCCTTGGGAACATACATGATCGTCATGAAAATGTGGCTGCTTCCTCGGCCGCTCGATCGAACCCTCCGACTTGGCATCTCCGTCAAGAAAAGATCAACTCCAGCTTCCGTGGCAGGAAACAGTGCTGCATCCCTCTAAAAAGTTAAACAACCTCTGCTCGGTGTGCTTGCCTGTTGGGAGTTATGTTTCAGGTTGCCAAAATCGTCTTCGTTCTAGCTGCGGCTCGACAGGAATCAATTTGCACTTGGCGACGATCGTACCCTATCGCCGGCTTGTCCGGTGTTTTCAGCAGATTTGGTGCATGACTACCTCTCGCACAGAAACGTTAGCTGCTCATCACAATTCATGTCGCAATAATATTGGAAGTCCAGCGTGCTTCACAGTCCTTGCTTCCAAGGAGCTATTCGCTGGCAAGTTCACGTCTCCCAGCCGATAACATGTTGTGCGACGCTTTCGGAGTATCAGCCTCTCATGCAAGTTTATATTGTACATTGCACACCTCGCTAGAGTTCATTGAGATGCACTACTTGCTCGATGTACATTGTACTCAAAATGCAGTGCTATCTACTCCGCGACCTTCGGACATGATTGCGAGTCGAATATGTCAGCGCCGGACTTTGTACAAGGCTATATGAAGAAGACTTCAACAAGACTTGCAAGGTCCGGGACAAGAAGCTGTCAAGCCCCCTGGTCGCCAAATTGGCTCTCCAGAAGATCATCCGCAGCCAACTCCATGATCACCAAATATTTGTGGGTTTTCTCTCCCACAGACCAACAAGCTTGTCATGGCATGCAGAGAACAGGACTTTGATATCATCATCATCAGCCAAGCAACTTGACAATTGTTGGAAGCATTTCAGAGAGTCAGGTCTGCGGGATGTTATCCTTGGCTGCCGTTGCTCTGATTCATTCAAGCCCAACTCATGACCTGAAGCTTCGTTTCATGTTGACACAACCAATAGAGTGATTTAAAAATACACCCACCGAAAAGGAAAAGGCAATCATCGCTCTCGGCTGCCCGCGACGGTTCTTCAGAAATCGACCTCACCATCACCAAGCAATCAAGAATATAAATACACGGCCGAAGCCACGGCGATTTGTTCTTCGGACCACCGTTTCGCATGCGGATAGGCAAAGCTGTATAGATGTAAACAGTTCACACCGTTCGCTGACATGAACCGGCCGAAACAGTCTCCAGAAGAGCAAGTTTCGATATGACTTACTTTCTAGCATCTACAATGGCCTCCACTCTGGTCACACAGCTGCACACTAGGTTTATAGGCCGGAAGACCAGCAACATCTGGATGCTAATACCACTTTCGAGCTTAATGGATCTTCTGCATTACCATCGAAGTGGCCTTACATAGTCAGCTTCCTCTGCCGCTTATGAGCCTTAGGACGACACGCGGATGAAACGGCATCACACAGCAACCTGGAGGACTAGATGGTATAGCAAGAAGTCGGCAGACCATTACTCTGTCTCACACGCCAGACAGTACAGACAACCCTTAGCCATCCTTCTACACAGGCAATACACGGGTTGGCACCAAGACCTGTCATGCAGAGCTGGGCCACCCTGTCTCTCAGACAATTTACCTTGATATTTTCAACAAACCGCAACTTCAGCACGTACGGCCACAGTCAGCTGAAAACTGGGCATCCCGTCCGCTCTGCCATACATAAGCAGTTGAACGGCAGATTAGTACTACGGTGGGTGACCAC
>JGI24891J29808_1000506_pt1 | contig 20625 bp, 16 predicted proteins | sample FreactcultuFSWF8_FD_29808 | JGI IMG/M metagenome (IMG submission 29808) | reverse complement strand
GTCTTAACACGTGCGCAGTCATTCGTTGTTACTCAACGCCGTGTCAGTCTAGATCCGAGGAGGTCGGGGGTTCGATTCCTTCCCATGGTGCTTATCTTTTTGGTGTCCCTCGACGTCGTTCTTGCCTTTTTGCATGTCGAGATGTTGTGTTTTTGCAACATTTCTTCCATATCAGAGGACAACTGTTTCATGCTAAATCATTTCTGCCTGTACTTCTTGTATGGTCTTCTCATTTGGTTCACATCCTCAGTCTTCGCTCGCGCAAATACTGATAATGCGGTATACCCGACTCAACCATCTCCCTCACCATCGGAACATCATCTCCAAACTCATCATCCCACTTCTTCTCCTCAACGACAAAATCCAGATTTTTCGCCGCTCTACTCGCGTCCAAGCCAGTCGACTCCAACAATCCCATTTGACTAGCATACAACATCGGATGGATATTTGCCTTTTCCTCTTCTGTGATTTTCTCCCATTCTATACAAGCCAACTCTGGCTCCAAGTCTAATTTCTCGCAAACAAAGCGACAGTATCCGGGGTCGGTCATTATATCATCGGTATCGATGACCATAGGCTGCACTCCGTGGGAACAAAAGAAATTGTAGAGTCTGCGCTGCCAAACAAGAGTTGTGCTTATGAGGAAGTTTGGTCGTCCACTACCGTGGGAGAAGCCGAAGGAGGTAAGAACGCGGTAGGCTGATGAAACCGCAAGACGTGGGTCACGAATCGTAAGCACAGGGATTGTGTTTGTATGGAGCAAAAGGGTGTCTGGTATGCTCGTGAAGTTCTCGGGTATTGATGGGATGGTCGAAGAAGAGTTGATGAAACTCTGCACGTGTTCTGGGTGCGCAGAGCTGAATGGATGGTCGTGGATCAGAAGGATCTTATCCTGTGAACAGTTCGTCAGAAGCTCTAGTCGTTACCTTGGATCTTGAGAGTACTCGCATCTCTCTTACTCTGCACCAAAGCCTCTTGCCATACAGCAGTTGCTGTTCTGGCTGAGGCTTTGAATGCAGAACAGTCTGCTTCAGCCATGCCGTTTTCCCAATCATCGCTGGTCAACCATTCAACCTGCTTCCCACGACAAGCAGAGTAGAGACTGTGAAGTTTTTCTAGCTTTGGTTGTTTGCTCAAGACTTTTGCGAGGAGGTGGCCTTTTTGCTGTGATCAGCTTCGAACTCGGGGAGTTGTTGGAGCGAACATCAACTTACTTGCACTCCTGGACTGGTCAAATAGTATGATCTGAGAAGGCATGGCGAATGTCTGTTATTTATTTTTAATGCATCACGAATTGACGACGTCGAATGCTTTTATGCCCGCATGAGTCTCGTACCAAAATGCGGCTGCCTTAAGGCAACGACTTCGGTTTCTAAGCGACCAAGAAAAGAACGTCGAAATGATACATCAGGCAGCAACATGTTTGAGTAAAGCTGTTGATGGAGTAGTAGTACGGAGGTGAGATAAGTATTGTGATTTGAAGCGACAATTGTTTACGACAGTTGACCTTCGTCCTCGCTTTTGATGAATGCGACAGCTTCTAGACATTTCCCTCCTTCCCGATCACTCCCCCCGGCTCCAAGGCCTTCACAAATATACTGCCTTTGACAGCACCGTTTAGTCGTCCAACAGCTCATCCGAGTGCTGCCTCAGGTTCGAAGCCGATGAATTCGATGGCTTCCGCACTGATATACGATACTTCAAGTTCCATGACTGCGCCAGATTGGGAGACCACTTGTTCTGTGCACAAATTCATTACCTGAGAAAGCCCTGGGAGAGGAAGGTACGATCTTGGAAGTCGAAAGACGTTGACTTGACGAAAATCGGAAGTCGCTTGACTCTCTGCTTAGAGTCATGTGCTATATTTTGCTCAATGTCTCCAACGTGCCGAAAATATGTGCTCTCTACCACTGCATGAAACCAAAAGGATTATCGCACATATACCAGGAGTCATAACCGTGTAAAAAGATCACATACGTGGAATCCGGATATGATTTCCTCTGTCCTACTCCGAGGTACTCGCATCAAAATCTCCAAATCTCAGCTCAACAAAACACATCATGGTGCAACCAGCACTCTCTTCATCACCTGTTCGGCATATTGAAAGATCGGTACTTCGAAGCTTTTATCATGACCCTCAGTATTCAGATGTCACCATCTCCTTCAACGGCCAAAGATTACACGCACACAGATTCATACTCGCCTGCGCATCCAAAACGTTTCGCACCCTCTTCAACACGCGAACAAATACTGAATCCGAATACCCATTGATGGGCTATGGCTCAGAAGCCATCCACTCGATGGTAAAGTGGATCTATGGGTATGACTGGGACCTTGATCAAGACCACAGCCAATACCAACAAGGAGCTTTCTATCTAGATGTATGGCGTTTGGGGTTACACTTTCAACTACCCCTTCTCGTCAAGAAACTGGATAAAACAATCGCACATGTGTTATTACAAACATGGGAAAGCGATCAAGAGAGGTTTTCCTGCCTCTTCGATCTCATCATCGACAACCGTTCTGCGGACGATGGTGTTCTAATGAAGAAGCTGGCAAAATTCTGCTCGCACTACAGGAGCGACTTTGTAGCCCTGAAATGTCGCTCGTCGTGGCAGCGATATGAAAAATTTAGAAAGCTGTTGGCGCGGCAAATGAAGATGACAGATTGGAAGGATAGGGTTTGTGAGGACTGTCCGTGTGGGAGATGTTTCTTTGGCAGCTGGCCAGCATGGTTCGAGGAAACTTTGAGTGAGCTTGGTGGTAGTAATATCTATTTTTACGAGGCTGATTCTGAAGATGACGAGGATGTTGAGCGAAGTAGTCTGTCTTATAACCTTCATGGGTTTCGAGGTTGGCAATAGCCGAGCTTCGTCATTGAGTATGTTCATACAATTCTTTCTACACACGAACAGTGTGTACGTGGTCTCCATGATCAGTGTCGACCTGTCTCAATGATTGGGGCGTGACGAAGTTGGGGTTCTTCGACATCTTAGTCTCATGATCACCAACTGTTTTTGATAAATCCCATCCAATCAAACCACCATGCTGAGTGATCCTCAAGATCTGCCCTCTCTGCTCCAAATCCATAGTGCAAATGCTCTTGTGAACAGGCCAATCAAGTTTTTGATGCATAGGGGAGCAGTAGGCAGCGGTACCACATCTACCACATCGTTTCAGAGGTCTGTCGCTCTCATCACATGTCGTGCATGCAGATAGATTCAACGAGTCGTAGAGCCAGTGTGGGTTTATTGCTATGCCGTCGCCCCAGATATCCATAGGTGCGTACTCGACGTACAATTGATGCTTGATCTTCTTGCCCGTGAACCAACGTTCCTTCAAACACAGATCTCTGACAAATTCTCTTCCCAGAGTGTCGATTTGTGCGGGATCAGTGAGGTCGTCGTCGCCAAGCATGCTTTCGTGAGGGTTAGGAACCCAAGCACCCCTGTTTGGTCCTTCCTCCTCAATATTGTAGGTGAGCATCAATGTCCATTTATTGCCGCCTTTATCCAAGGTGCCGATGGTGATTTGGTTCTCCACGCGGCCGATTTCGATCTTCATCTCATCTTCGATGGTGACCGTCCAGGTGAAGGAAAACCAGGCATCTATATCGAGAAACGCGTACAAAGCATCCGGTGACCAGCGAAATAACACAGTGGTGATTCCAACAGCGATGGTCAAGTTGCTGGTGTCTGTTTCTTCGGTGAAATCATCATCGTCGATTATCTGGATGGGCGCTCTGTCGAGATGGATAGGCGCGTCAGGGAAGCCTGGGATCCGTGTGTGGTCTAATACGATGAACTCGGTAGCCATGATCAATCTCTTGGAAGAATGTGTTCTTGTAAAGATGGCTTAGATTTTGTCGAACGCGTTGGAAGATGTTAGGTTGCTAGAAATTCACTGCAGAATTTGAAGTCATCGGTGGTTCCGTCTGGTCACAGCCGGTATTTTTGGTTTTTTTTGCTCGCTTTCTCACGCATACCGTGGTCTTCGTACACAACTTTCGCAGTGTGCAGTCAGATATGGGAACTCCTAGTTTTCAGGCTCAACCCTATCTCGACTCATACCTGCTGAATTGATACCTTTCGATCATTGATCGCGCAGAAGAATGCCGAGGCTTTTCACTTCGGACAGGGTCATAACCTTAGCAAGCACTTTGCGACGAAAATTGTGCGTAACGAAAGGACTATGTATACTTGTCCCATTCTTTTGATCTGTGGGTACTCTCAATTATACAGGATATGTGAGTGAGAGGCTCAAAAACATAGCACACTTGCGTGACGAGTAAATGATAATTCAGGTATGCAATAATTATAAATCCTGAGATTGAGTGCCTACCGCAAGGATTCGTGCAGATACTTGTGTCCATGTATTTTGGCAAGACGACGACGGCAAAGATAATTGCCCAAGTAGCCAAACAGTCAACGGAGAGAGAATTGCAGTATCTGAAATAGCGACTAACCCACATGGTGGACGACAGGTGGAGCGAGATCAAGAAGTGCACAGACGTTGATGATTATGTTTTGATGTCTCCAAATCACGTCAATCAGAAATGGAAACCTAGCCAGCCTTTTTCTTCGCAGCCTCTTCTTTCTCTCTCTTTCTGGCCAAGAATCTCTCTCTCGCACTACTGATATCTGTATCAGTCTTTTTACTCTTACTAGCCTTTTCCAAGCGCTCTTGTTCTTCTTTGTCTTGTTCCAAGGCACGTTTTCTGCTCTCTTCGAGTTGTTGCTCCATCATGCGAGTTTGACGTTCGCGAACACCATTGTCGCGTCTCTTGTTCCATTGAGCAGTGTCGTCTTGTTTTTGGATGGCAGCAGATGGTTTCGGTGGTGGAGCTGGAGAGGCCAGGACGTTCAGACCAGCGGACAGAAGTTGGCGTTTATCCGCCACCTGACCTTCGTCGTTCAATGTGACATTGACGCCCTTTGCCGCCATCTCTGCAATCTTGTCTTTCTCCTCCTTGGTCTCTGGATCCTCTGCAATGTTATCGCCAGCAAGTTTTCGCTTCTCCATTTCGGCGGCTGCCTCCATGGCTTCCTGATGTCTACGATCGCTGTCTGCCATGACATTACGATAGAAACCTTGCATACCTCCACCCATCTTTCTTTTCCTCTCTTCCTCTTCAGCTGCCTTCTTCTCTTCTTCCTCGCGAAGCCGCTGATTTTCTTCTTGTTGTGCTTTATACGCTCCGGTGACGAAACTCTCCTTATCTGCGAACTCTTCACCCTCGTTTTCACGTTCTTTCTGCAAGAACTTTTCGCGGGCGACTTGCTGGTCTTGTTTTCGTTGCGCAGCTGCTGTGAGAAGCGCATTCATGTATTTTGGACCTTGGGCAACCGATTCTTGCTTGGCGGCTGCCTTGCGGGCAGAGGCTGCATGAGTTGCGGCCGAGTGAAAAGAGTCGTAGTCGTAGATGGTAGAGTCTAGTTCTGTAGCTTTCGCTGCGTAGGCTGCGCTTTCGCGTTGGGCTGAGAGGTCGCCATATTCGTCTGGGTCTCTGCCCTGAGGTTTCCTTGTCGGAGGTTTCGTCGGTACAGAGCCAGGTTTTAGCTTGCTCGGAGCTTTCTTGGGTGCCGGGACGGGCGCGGATTGTCGCGAAGGCTTCGAGGAGTCGAATTCGGTGAGCTCCTCCTCGAAGACATTTGACTTTGGGGCTGCTGCTGCAGGAGCATCGTCGTCCGAGTCGTCACCCAGCACATTCATAGCGACGGGGCGCCTCTTGGGCTTTGGCGGCGAGGCCGGAGCCTTTGATTTGGTATTGAGTCCGAACGAGAGCGACATGGTGATGCTCTCTAAGGTATGAAAAGTGGTAGTATAGCGTGCGTGATGCAGCGAGGAAATGTTAATCTTCACATGGTGATGGTTGATGGCCAAAGAAATGCGCCGAGTCGTCAGAAAGACAGTTCGTCGTGGTCTGTGCAGACATTGTTGATGTGCATACCTTCCTCACGTTTTAGTCGAGGATATCTATGCCGACCTCGTTCACTCACGCTCATAGAACCAAGGCATCTGTTCTGAGGAGAAACGTACACTGGTAGAGCCAGACTGTATGATCTGATTTGTTAGCATGGCATTCTTAACTCCAGTGTTTGACCAAAAGGGAAATTTGTCATTATAGCTCAACCACGACGTCACCAAAGCCCCGCATCGACAAATAGCTCCTCACTTTTGTAATACGCGACGGGCAGACGGATACTGTGCTAAAACATCTCATATCTATTGCTCGACTTCACTGCTTCCACTCCATTGCACTTACATAAAACAACCAATTCAAGCAAACGATCGATCAATTCAAGATGTCTACCGGAGTTGGAATGTCCTCATGCTGCTTGACCGGCAAGGTCCAGGAAGGTACCCCCAAGGGCCACATCGAGACCATCGCTGGTCTTCAGACCTACGTCGCCGAGCCCAAGGACGGCTCAAAGTGGAAGACCGTCATCTTCCTCGTCGACAGTAAGCTTCCTCGAATCCACAGCCTCCGATCCCGACTAACATTAATCAAAGTCTTCGGCTGGGAGTTCAAGAACACCCGCTTGCTCGCCGACCAGTACGCCGCACAGGGCTTCACCGCTTACATCCCCGACGTTCACGAGGGTGATTCGCTTGACATTGAGTTCTTGCAGACCGTCGAGCCTCAAAAGACCGAGCGCGACTCTCGCAGCATTACTGAGAAGGCCGCTGCTACTGCAAAGACTGGCGCAACTCTTGGCCCTTGGCTCCTTAAGCACCGCGAGAGCGTCGCTCGCCCCTTGATCGAGAGCTTCATCAAGCAGGTCCGCTTGATTCCCGGAACCAACAAGGTCGGTGCGATTGGCTTCTGCTGGGGTGGCAGATATGCCATTCTCGCTGGAGACAAGGACTTCAGTGGTGCCGAGGGTATGGGTGTGGACGCCGTCTACAGCTGTCACCCTTCGCTCGTGGCCATCCCTGGAGACTTCGAAGGTCTCGCCGTCCCTGCATCCTTTGCGCTCGGCGACTCTGACAGCTTGCTCGGGAACAAGGAGGTTGACCAGATCAAGGAGCTCATGTCCAAGAAGAAGAGCGAGGGTATCGACACCGAGGTTCGCGTCTACGAGGACCAGGTTCATGGATTCGCACTTCGCGGAGACTGGAACTCAGAAAAGGACAAGAAAGCCATGGACGAGTCGTGCAAGCAGGGCATTGACTTCTTCAACAAGCACCTGGCATAAATAAAACTGTGGGGGGTATCTTAATAAACTAGACGAATGAAATGACAATCATCTTCTCATGCGGAAGCTGCAGCGGCGGCCTTGTTTTGTTGATCGTGCTGTTCGAACTTTTGCTGGACTGCAGTGGCAGAGCCGAGGAACTTCTCAACCTCCTTGTCAAGAGCGGCCAGATGGTCCTTCTTCTTGTTGTTTTCGGCGATCAAGCTTTGTTTCTTCTTAAGTAGGCCCTGGCGTTGCTCTTCTAGCGCTTGACGTTCGGCGTGTTCGTGATTGATGCGGGCCACCATTAGGTCGTGTTCATCTGCGCCAGCGAGTTCAGGGTTGGTAGCGAGGATTTCGTCTACGGAGATCAAAGGTAGGGACTGGTACTTGTGGCTGTGGAAGGCTTGTCAGTGGGCGCAGCAGAGTGCTTGATGTTTCAAACATACTTGTAGCCCTGGCATGCAGCGATATCGCCGATGAGATGGCGCTGTTCGTAGTAGAGGTTTTGCAGGTGGAGATGCAGAGAGTCAATCTCGGACTTTGCTTCCTGAGTTTGCTGCTTGGTGTTTCGCGTGTCGAGAACGGCGCGACGGTTGAGTCCACGTAGCTTGGCCAGATTGGTGTGGAGGATCTTCTGCTGGCGACTGAGCTGCATCTCAGCTTCGGGCGATGGCTGAGCGGCGCGGTTCTGATCGATAAAGTCGAGCATCTGCAGGCATTGTTGGCGAGCCTCGGCCGCGGCCTGCAAGACGGACTGGAGGAAGGCGTCTGTCACGAATGCGCCGGCGTCCATGGGTGATTGGTCGGTCATTGTGGATGACTTGTGCGCGTGTTGTGGATTGTAGAATGTGATTTGCGAACGTGGAGAGTTGGTCCTCTGGTCACATGAAAAAGACAGGGTCGCTGGTCGGAGATGGTTCGCTGCGCCGCGCTTGTCGGCATGTGAATCGATCTTGACAGATTATCAAGCGCACGGGCTTTCTTATCCGGCGCAAGCCAAGCCCTTGCTTTCGAGAATGCCTGATCCAACAAGCAATTTCCTGAAACAAAGCCTGGAAGTCATATGAGCTGACAATGAGAGAGATACCCAGCTGCGTGAGTTCTGAGCAAAGCTCTTGTTAAACACTGCTTATATCTGGACAATCTTACGCGTTGAACTGATCCAAGAGTACCTGCAAGGTTGGGTGTACGTTCGCTAAGCAAGTCTTCAACTGTGATCAAGGGCTAGCGATGCGCCTTTAACGAGCCAAGCGCGGCATCGTGACATCCGCCCAGCCATCGGTACGAATGCTCAATCTTTCGCTTTCCACCTACGTGGAGGGGTCCTCGCTACCCATGATTGAATGCTGCCGTGCCTCGTCTTCGTGCATGTATGACCTACTAGGTGTCGCTCTCTCCTACTCTCTGTTCCTTTCTCATGCACCTTCCCCGTCTTTCACGAACCTTTCCCCACCCGCTCCCGTTTGCCACGATTGACATTTCATTTCTCCTCAACTCGGTTGCCCCGGCGAAAGTCTGATTTGACTGAATCGCCCGCCAAAGGTCAAGATTACCAACCTCAATCTCTTCTTCCACCCCTCATCGCAGTACCTCAAGCACCGGATCCAGTCCTTTGCTCTGTCACATTCCCTATTCAACAATGGCTACGGCCACTTGCACAACTACCATGACCGACTCTTACGAAGAGCCCGCCCTTGGCACTACCTCGAGCGCTCGACTACGCCCAGTCAGAGACGGACTTAAGAAGCGCCGTCATTCTTCCTACGAACCTCAATCCTGGTCTGCGGACACCGACGACATTCAATTACTGGTCGATCGCTTCCTCAAAGAACTTGGCCGTCGTCTCGAGTTTCTGGACTCCTACGGCCAGCTAAAGTTCGACTCTAGTATCGATCGCGCATACAGCACTCTTCACGCCGTGCATGAATCCTGTAGTTATGTCTCGGACGAGGTCATCGACGCTGGTAGACGGCGTGCCAAAATCATGGTCGATCTTCTCGAGGACCGATATCGGGACGCTTTGGCAAAGAAAGAGACGTTAGAACACAAGGTACGCGAAGGCGTACGCCTGATGGAGAAGACTCTGGTCGACTTCGAGACCCGCGCTTATGCTATGCGCGATGCCGGACTGGGCGCCGTCGCATCGGACCTCATGGACTCTGGAAGGAGGAAGATGGACGAGGGAATGCACAAGGCCACTGAGCTTGTGGACGAAGGTATTGACAAGGCTCGGCGCGCAAAGGAAGCTGTCAAAACCAAAATCGACGAAGCTGTCAAGCGTGCAAAGGAGCAAGGCCTCATCACCTACCACGATTTGCCGGACCCGTGGAGGATCAACCCACATATCACTCGAGGTTACCGCTTTTGCGAAACAAAGGTCGACTGTCTGCGCTCCGCCTTTTCCATTTCCAACGAGACAGTCAACATTCATTCCCATTTCGTCGGACTGCTGATCGTCCTTTCCATCGCCTTCTATTTTTACCCTACTTCGGTCCATTTCTCCTTGTCGACAAAGTCTGACATCTTTATTGCTGCCGTCTTCTTCTTTGCGGCTTCCAAGTGCCTGGTCTGCAGCACCGTATGGCACACTATGAACTCTATTTCTAATCAAACTCTTATGGAGAGATTTGCTTGCATCGATTACACTGGCATTTCTCTGCTGGTGGCTGCATCCATCATGACTACCGAATACACGGCCTTCTATTGCGAGCCCATCAGTCGCTGGATCTATATGGGCTTGACTGCTGCTCTTGGTGTTGGAGGTGTCATTCTCCCGTGGCACCCTACCTTTAACCGCAACGATCTCGCATGGGCCCGAGTTGCTTTCTACGTGACCCTTGCTGGTACCGGTGCTCTGCCTGTCACTCAACTCATCTACACTCGTGGTGCAAACTGGGCCCTCTACTTCTACGCTCCCATCTTCAAGAGCTTGTTCGTCTACTTCACAGGCGCACTCCTCTATGCTGCAAAGGTGCCTGAGCGCTTCGCTCCAGGTTTCTTCGACTACTTCGGCGGCAGTCACAACATCTGGCATTTCGCTGTACTTGGTGGTATTCTATTCCACTACAGCGCTATGCAAAGCTTCTTTGCAGACGCCTTCCGCAGAGCAGACAGTCAATGCACTGTCTACTAGTCTCCGTATTCTCCTTCGTTAAACATTCATTTCTCTTCTCGAGGGCTCTTGCGCAAGTGTTGACAAGATGTCCCTCTTCTCATGCGCCTTTTCTTCTACTAACCCTTCTACCTTTCTCAACAACTTCTTTACCTTCGCTTCTTGCCTATTTTTGCACAAATACACACGTTCGGATTTTGTAAATACGAAGACAAATGAAAAAACGACATAAACATGATCTGTTCCGTTAGTCTGCAAGACCTATCGACATCAACACATCGCCGCTACTCCTAAGAGGGCTAGTGACGCATCTCGAAAGACCATGATCAATGACCATGTCCAGAAATATGACACTATGTATAGAAGAACTATAGTTGAGCAAGTAATAGCGGTGTTATAGCTGCGCCAGAATCTCGGTTAAATCGAGGCTTGTATGCTAGACAAGCGGCGGACAGACCTTTTCGCCCTTTTTGGTCAAAGGAATTGACGACGATTCAAGCTTCGCTCCTTCCTTTCTTCTGTTCTGACCTTACCAGTACGGCACAGAAATGATTTTCTGACCAAGAAAGACATCTCAACCTTGATTCTGCACGTCGTATTCGAGGAACTCGCGTTCAATTGGGGTGCACGCCTGATGCTTACGATTCCTGCTTGCGTTCGACTGTCCTAACGACATCTACGCCAAGCGCGACAAAAATAGCTATACCGCATCCACAATATCTGATGCTTTTACGAAAACATGCTTCGATATGCGGGTAAGCATCCACTTCTAGAAATCCTGCTCGTGTAGAAAACGTATGTAGATCCGCCATGACCGGAGGAGATGGGTATAAAAGTTGGCCTCTAGTCCACTACAGTACAGAGACTCTCATTACAAATATCATTGCTTCAGGTTTCCATACCACGCTCGTTTTATCTATCACCATGAAGTTCAGTACTACTCTCTACACTCTCGCTGCAATCGCACCTGTAGCCATGGCGGCTCAGGCATATATCCCTTACGCTTGGGCTCCCGATAATGCACTCATCCACAACAAGCCCATCTCCGCCAATGATGGTCGCTTCTACATCAACAAGGACACCACCGCTGTTCCACCTTATGGTGAGAACCCAGATCTCTGGAACACCACCATCATCACTGGCCCCACAGAGGGCGACCGCTTCTGGATGGGCATCACCGGCACCGGTGGCCAAGCTATCTTCCTCTCAAAGTGGAGTCCCTTCCTGTCGTATGCGAAGTGGGCTTTGGGAAGCAAAGATGTAGACGGTGGTTGGCTGCCTGTTTACGGTACCGGTGCTTTGGACTTTGAGCTTGGTCAGACCAGTGATGGTCAGACTAAGCTTGTCAACACTGGCAGATATGGAGGTGCTTTGACAACACCCTCGACGAATGAGTGGAGTGCTTGTGTTGTTGGCGATTTTCTTGAGGTTGAGGCTGGTAAGAGGATTGAGTATGGGTTGGAGTGCTATGATTATGAGATGGTGTTGAAGGTTTCGGATGCGCCTGCCCCTCAGTACTATCATTACTGGGACGAGCTTTAGATTAGACGGCATGTTTGCGGGCTGGGTGATGAGCTGATGGGAGAGGAGAAAGGGGTCATGTATCATGATGACACGATATGAAGGTACATAATGCACTGAACATATAAATCTGGAGCACAGTACCCAGCGGTAGCCGTGAAAAGATTCGCCCAAAGAGGCGGAAAAGTGTGATCATAATAGAACTATGTACAAGAAAGGCCAAAGACTTCCAGTCACCATACCGCGGCCATCGAATCATCATAAATACATAACATGTTCCCTCAGATACTGGAAAAGAGCTACCGTACTCTACTCCTGCTTGACAAGAGTTTCTCCGTTCTCGGCATACACATTGACGTCAAACTTGCGGAACTCGCGAGTCTTGACCTTGTTCGCGAAAAGCACATCCAATTCTTCGTAAGTCCTGCCCTTGCACTCAGGTAGGCGGAAGAATGTCCACACAAAAAAGACAAGCGATGTTCCAGCCCAGAAAAATGCTGTCTTGCCTCTCCAGTTACCTGCTGTGGGGTTGAGCATGTATGGATTGATAGCGCCGCAGATAATGTTCGCGACATAATATGAGATTCTGGCCAGACAAACACTTTTGTTTCGGAGTCGAGTTGCTGAGGTCTCACCAACAATGGCATAGCAGATGGGTCCGACGGTGAGGTAGTAGATGAAGAGCCACATGAGCATCATGACGGCTTGTGCGTAATTGCCGCCTACACTTTTGGCGTCTGCGGCACTGATGGCACCGGTTGTGGTGAGGACGAGAGCCAGAAGACCTAGGCCCCAAAGATACAAGGTGCGGCGACCGAAAGCGTGGAGTAGTTTCCAGGAGATAATAGTGCCAACGGATGCCATGGCCAGACCACCTACAGTCATCTTGAAGGATATAGAGGTAGGGAGACCGGCTTGGATGAAGAAGTAAGTAGGTGTTCCACCCATGGCACTGCCGCAGAACGGTTGAGCAGCGAAGACCTGCGAGGTGTTAGTCATGGTGTTTATGATGTCCGTGTAACCCATCCGCAACGCACCATGCAGACAATCTCAGTGCGACGACGATCGATGCCCTTGAAGCAGTCAAAGTAGCTGGTTCCAGCACTGATATCCATCTCCAGCTGGTTTGTGTGTTGCATCATCGCGAGTTGGGCTCTGTGTTGACCATCGTCCTTGGAAGAAGACAGTCTCTTGATTGAGTGTAGTGCCTCCTCGTGGTTGCCGGTACGAATGAGATGCCAAGGACTTTCTGGAGCGAAATAAGCCAGGAGAGCGATCGGGATCGGCCAAACCCATTGTATCGCAAAAGGAATTCTGTATGCCCATTCGGTAGTGATGCCGGAGACTCCTGATTGTACGCCTGCGCCGACTAGCTGACCGAAGGCCCAAGTTAGGTTGACATAGACTGTAAGGTATCCACGGAGAGCGGTCGGGCAGACTTCTGATGCGTACGCGGGTGCCATGGTAGCGAAGACGCCCCAAGGGATACTGAGATTCAGGTCAGCACTGTGAGCAAACTAGTAAGAGGATCTGTCTACCCACCCGCAAAGAATCTGGCCGACAAGGATAACCTCAACAGTTGGTGCGAAGAAGGGGATGAAGATGAATGCCAGTAGAGACATAAGAGATGCAATCATGACTTTGCGGTAGCCAAATTTGTGAGTGAGGTATCCGTTGAGAAAGGCTCCGATCACTGTTCCAATCTGAGTGCCGTTACCCAGGCCTGCTTGCCAGGCTGCAGATAGAGAGTACTCTCCACTCGCGGCGTCATATTCGCCGTATTTCTTGACGAAGGCTGGTTGGCCAAAGAAGGAGTAGATCAGCACAATGTCATATCCTTCCATGATGATTGCAGTGGAGATGGCGATTGACCAGAAACAAGCCTGAGGATATTTCTTCAAGGCTTGCATTAGGGTGATATTGTGTTCGTCGTCAGTCGCAGCAGCAGCCAGGCCACGATCGACCTTCTCGTCTCCTACAAAGGACCCAGCCCGATCCTCGATGTGAACCATATCTGACTTCTCGTCTGTCATGTCGAGTATAATTGGAAAGTAAAGTGCAGTATGGTTGATGCGATGTGTAGTGACTGGTCTGGCCTTGTTCGAATGGTTGTGAGTCTGGGGGAGTCCTATATCACTGCTTGCTGATCATGGCCGATGTATATATACATGTTCTAGCCCTACCGAGCGACGGGCCCCATGGGGAAGAGTGGATGGGGAAACGTGGAGAAGCGTAACTGTCAAACCTTCAGTATCTGAGTATGAAAGTACCACGTGAGGCCTTTGTGCCACCGCCGGACGGTGCGCAGGAAGGTGAGGTTCATTCGTCGGGCTTCCCGGTCGCAGCGTTTTCGTCCTGCCCCTCCGCAATCCGTCGCGCCCCGCCGGGGCAGTCTTGCATTTCCTCCACTGCAGCCGTTGCGCGTGTCTCCAAACTCAGAAGAACGCTTGGCTCCCACTATTGGCGACTTGAATAATGCTGCATGCTATGTTGACGGAGCATACAGAACGACAGGGCTAGAAACATCTGTATTCATGCTAATGTGGTCGTCACTCATCAACAGTGGTGACAAGTAGCGACATGTGAGATAGCTCAAACTTAGTAAACCTCCGCATTGATCGCTCGCTCGCTCTAAGATTAACAGTATCGTACCTCGTCATGATGTAGTATGTCTATGGAGAATTATCACAGGATCTTGAGAACCCCGTGTCCACACGTTGCCAGAGAGAACGGCACGCTTCATTGTGCAATCGTGCCATAGAATTGAGAGTTCATTTTGCCTATCTCCTATTTTCAACGGGACTTCATGAACCTCTTGCCGATATCTGAGCGCAGTGGAGCAAAAGATTCTCATAGGTCTTTGATATTGGCCATGCTGAGCATCGATTCTTGATTAGCTTCGCACCAATCTTCAGTACGCCAAGTGCTCCACCGGGCTGACAGATATTGCCTACACCCAGCATATGCGGTTGCATAGCATTGCCTCGGCGGATGAATATCTGGATAAGTTCGTCGTCGCACGGTCGATCAATCTGTATCATGGTAGGATCGTATTCCTCATCGGCCTCCGTGCGGGGGACTACAGGATGATCCTCATCATTCGTGGCCTGCAGAAGGGGAACAAACGAACCATAAGCCCACAATATGATGCTGGACATAAAGAGAGATCTCGGCTCATATATGTTACCTGTTCCGTGGTGCCGAATGAACCAGAACATTGCACCAGCATGCACAATAGCTAGTCTGGATTTGTAGTGATCTTTAGATATCCATAACCAGATCTTGGCCACGAGGTCTTCTCGGCGGATGCGGGAACTCCCAACGTGGGCAAAAGATGGATCGTTGCCGTGAGATGACACGACTTCACAGATGAGATCGTAGATATCCTGATATGGAACCAGTAGAACTAATCGTGATATGTGCAGATGGAGAACCACTGGTGGTTCAAGGCCTTGCAGACGAGCGATGACGGCATGGGTTGCCCAGTGTAGAGAGTCCAGGCAGTCCAGGGTTTTGTTGCGCCATTTTTGGTATTCGGGATCCGAAGGGAGCCAATAGATGTCTCTGACCGACTCACCAGACGGGTGCTGCCCCGCATCGATACCGCGCAATGGGTCTAGGATGCGCAAGCCGACTTCGCGCGTTCTTCGGCAGACTGCGTGGACGGCAATCGTCTGTGAGAACTCTCCAAGATCATGGTTGAGCGGCTGTTGCTGATAGAGTGTTCGGAGCAACGGTATCAACCCTGCCGGCTCTTTGTGTACAGCCTTGAGGTTTAGCCATGCTCCTAGAGATCCCGCAGCCCACAGAGCTTCGTGAACAGGCAGATTTGTTTGCACATCCGCCAGAGAGAAGTTTGCCGACAGGATTTTGCCGGAAGTCAGAAGGTTCCAAGTGTCGAGCAGCCAAGCACAGTACGCCACTCTCCGCTGGCTCTCGCGATGGATCCATGCTCTCCAGCTGTCTTCCGTCCATGTACCGTCCCAATTTGGCTCATCTATGCTCAACCAGCGATGTCTCTTGATGTCCGCACAAATATTTGAGAACGATTCGGTCCCTGCCAAGGCCTCTTCGTTGTTGTCGTTATCTTGTAGATGGAGCTCCAGAATATCGTAGATGATGCAGGCCTGCATAAGAGATAGTTCTGGTGAGTTTTTACCGCGTCTTGAAAATACGGTCTGCATAGTGATGGTTCGTTGCAGAAAGGTCCTCAGGGCTTTGGCATTGAAGATCAGCGAAGTTGATGAAGACGCGACGGCACCCATAGCTGCCATAGCCAAGCAAAGTATCCAGTCGTTGTCGCCTTCCAGCTTCGTTGTTGACCTATGGACCACTGGGAAACTCGAACTTGAGTTCTCGAAGTAGGAGTTAATACACATCTCCATCGCTTGGTGAGACGGAAGTCGGTCTGACTGAAGCCTCTCGAACGGAAAGAGTGGGTTCTCAGCGACACACAATTCTCCGAACTTTTCAACCATTCGACCATATGTATGTGTCGGGATTAGGAATGAGGAGTGAGCGTCTCTGGAAGTTACTGCTGCTTCGGTAGTATCATAGTCATACCCACTTCCTACACTACCAACATGCTCTTGATTTGACAGACTCTCGGCTATGTTGCGGCGCCTTGACAGTCTGGACACTTCCCCATCCGCGTAGAATGTCCCATGAGCCACTGATGCAGTAACAGACATAGACGCTGGGGACTCTCCGGTCATAGAAGACTTACTTATGTTTCCAGGGCTTGTCCCAAGATTGGTGGTAATTCTTTCTAGGGGACCTGCGCTGGGAGACCAGATACTAGATTGATCCATTCCAACAGCCGGAGAGAAGTTGTTCAAAGCCTGCGTCATGTAGAAATCGAAGTCCCAGTCCATGCTATTGGTATAAGGTAGCCAATTTGTCGCCGGTACTGTGACCGTGTCCCGCTCGGTAAAAGGCGCACCCATTCCCTGATCCTGGAAGTTGTAAGCTGGATTTGGCGTCTGGTTCTGCGGTGCCCAGCCAGGGCCCAGTAGAGAGCTGGTCTGCTCGCCGACCGCTTGTGAGTGTTGAGGCAATAAAAACGACGGGTCAGTTGTGCCGGCTGCAGGCGCAGAAGCTTGCGGATTACTGTTCACTGTGCCATGATCCATGGTGGTGACATCCTGATGACCGCCAGGTGCATCTTCAATGGTAGTGACAGACGCCATGCTTGTCGGTCTTTCTGGCGCTAGTTCAGGTCTCTGGTCCGACTCCTCATACACACATTGAATTCGTCTCGAATGGCACCTCTCGCATGGGATCTGTCTTGTGCATCTCACACGGGCATTGGCACAGGTCCTACATGCTCGAGAGGAGAGAGCATCAGCCGATCCTGATCGAGTTCCGATAGAATTAGTGCGATGTGTTATCTGATGGCGATGAAGTGTGTCTCTATGACTAAAGTCAGTAGTGCAATGCTTACACAGAGGCAAATTCGGTGACTTGGAAAACACGTAAAACCGAAGATGGGAGGAGTAGTGAACAAAACTTCGACCTCAGAATTGGGAGCACACACCTTCTAACAAAGCTTTTGCCGCACTGCGAGCACACAAATCGCTTATCTTGAGTATGCGTCAACCTAGCGAGTCAGTTACAATGTTGAGAGTGTAAGGATGATCTGTTCGTTTACATATGGCGGCGCAGATGTGTCGTTCTTTGAAAGACGATATGGCAGGTCGAACATTTTCGTTGCGCATCATCCCGAGGTGTGTTGTGTTCGTTCTCGGACATAACGAACACTGCCTGTATATATAGCGATGGTAGTGGGTGGTGCAGGTGGAGGTGACACCATTCGGCCGAGCTCAGAGGCGTCACTGCTGCGGCTAAACCTGCGGCTAATCTAGTGCGAAACCAAGGAAGTTGCGTTGGAGTTTGTACCTTCCAACAACATCTTCAACACCAAAAATGATGGAAGCTGCTTCAGTTATTGACGCGCATGGAGAAATCATGAGCCGTCTGTTAAATCAGAAGATTGAGGCAGTAACGATACCTGAGTCTTTTGCCGAGTAAGCAAGTGGACGCGTTTTTCTAGGTCACTCTGTCCACACAAATACTAGATCCAACCTTAAAACATGATTTCATTCAACCCAGCTTCGCAAATTACAAACTCGATCTAAGGTATGCTGCTCTAACACCAGATTCTATCTACACTAAAGATCGAGTGCGATGATCTATTGCTTGACGAAAACAGGCATGGTCTCCATAGGGCAATCGACCTCAATCTCGCGACCACCATTGAAAACCCCATCGCCATCAAGAGCTTTCCAGGTCGCACCAGCAGGAAGGTAAACTGTACGCTTTCGCTGACCAGGGTTGAGGATTGGCGACACCAAGTACTTGGGTCCGTACATGTGCTGGTCTTCGATCGACCAGGCCTTCTTATCCTTGGGGAAGTCGTAGAAGATGGGTCGGATGACTGGGGAGCCATTCTCATGAGCCTCCTTCATGAGGCTGCGTGTGTAGTCTCTCATATCCTCTCTGATCTTCATGTATTTCTTGCAGATCTCATAGACTTCTGGGCCATACGACCAGACCTCATTCGGAGCTCCAGACAAGCAGGTCGCACCACCGGTGGTGCCGTGTTGAGGTTGGTGAGGCTCTCGATCACCATGCAAGCGCATTACAGGACAAAATGCACCATATTGGAACCACCTGGTGAACAGCTCTCGGAAGGCTTCATCATCTGGGTTCCCGCCATGGAAACCGCCAATGTCTGTGGTCCACCAGCTGATGCCTGCCATACCCATGTTGAGTCCAGCAGCAAATTGGTTCTTCAGACTGTACCAGGAAGATGCAATATCTCCACTCCACACCAAGGCACCGTACTTCTGGCTACCAGCCCATGCGCATCGTAACAGGTTGACGATGTTCTTCTGACCCTCCGCTTCTTGGCCCTCGTAAAATGCACGGGCGTATTCCTTTGGATAGATGTTGCCAATGCTGACGTTTGAACCCTGCCAGTATCTCCAATTGTCGAAGTGGTAGATCGAGTATTCCGGCTCTGCTTCGTCCAGCCAAAACGTCTTGATACCCTTCGAAAAGTAGTTTTGCTTGGCCTTGTTCCAGACGTATGCTCTTGACTCGGGGTTGGTAGCGTCGAAGTGAACGGTGTTGCCCTCGAAGTCCAAAGAAATTCTTGTACCGCGATCGCACCGAATCAACAGCCCTTTCTCTACCATCTCTTCGTAGTTCTCACATCTTCGGTCGACGGTGGGCCAGATTGAGACCATGAGCTCGATGTTCATATCCTTCAACTCTTGGACCATAGCATCTGGAAAACTATGTCAGCATTGGTCATCTGGTAGGACAGATGCAAACAAACCAGGATCGGGCCAATATGTCGGATCGAACTTCCATTCTCCTTGTAAGGGCCAATGGAAGAAATCGATGACGATGAGATCGATTGGCAGTTGGCGAGCTTTATATTCTCTTGCAACCCCAAGTAGCTCCTCCTGGGTCTGGTAACGGAGCTTACACTGCCAGAATCCAAGACCATACTAGAGCCAAAGCAAGTCAGCATGAGAGGTAGAAGATCATCTTGTGTTTCACATTCGACATACCTCTGGCATCATGGGCACTTTTCCAGTGACTCCCGCATAAGCCTGAACAATCTCTGCAGGTGTCTCACCTGCAACCAGCCAACAGTCAAGCACGGTGGAGCTTAAAGCTTCGAAAGACATGATGTTCTTGCCAAAGACAGCTCTTCCAATTCCGGGGTTGTTCCACAGCAGTCCATATCCGAGCGAAGACACGGCGAAGGGAACACTGGCTTGCGAGTTTCGGTGGGCAAGCTCGAGATCGAGACCTTTGAGGTCGAGGTAGGGTTGCTGGTATTGTCCCATACCATAAATCTTCTCATCCTTGTCGAGCGACTCTAACCGCCAGACAATATGGTAATCGTTGGTGGATGGAATAGCCTGGAATTCTCGGGCTTCTCTGTCGATGGCGCTGCACTTGGGGTCCAGGACGTCACGACGGTTGCGAACAGCTTCGTCGAGGATGATCTTGCCGCCGTGGCCGTATACTGTCAATTTGCCCTTTGCGGTGACCACAGCTTTGATTTCGCCGTTGGTCAAGGAGCTTGACTTCTCGCCGATCTCGACCAAAGCGCTAGAGCCTGATACTTCATCGAGGGCCCAATTCTCCGGAGGCATCTGATTCAGCTGAGTTGCGCGAATGCGAAGAGCATTCTTGCCCCAAGGCTCGATCCAGAGTTTGTCGGCATCGTAGCTGAAGATAAGGCGGTTATCCTGTTTGGCGAACATGATGTACTGCTTGTGGAAGGATCGAGAGGCGATGTTTGTCAAGTTCTCGGAGTCCCGAGTGATATAAGTAGGACATGATGCAATACTCCAGAAGTTGCAAGATAACGGAGCCCCTCCTGCTGTGCTCGTTCACATTCTCAGGCTGCTGGGTAAACATCTGCACGGTAAACATGTGTGCCCCTCTAACTCGAGCTACCCCTCAGTCGACCCTGCCCCGTCGGGACCCCGTCGCGACCATCGAAGCAGAGTCACTTTGTCCCGAGTCCCGACAATATTCTCGGTGCCAAACAACAACTTCCCCCGAGAGACACGATAGAAAACAGCAAATTTGAGACCGGTGCCGTCGGACAACTCATAAACCGTAAGATGTAAAGCTCAGACTGTACAGAAACCACCAATTGATTATATTGTAATAAAATTACCTTTCAAGCACATACGGCCACAGTCAGCTGAAAACTGGGCATCCCGTCCGCTCTGCCATACATAAGCAGTTGAACGGCAGATTAGTACTACGGTGGGTGACCAC
>JGI24891J29808_1000505_pt1 | contig 20652 bp, 21 predicted proteins | sample FreactcultuFSWF8_FD_29808 | JGI IMG/M metagenome (IMG submission 29808) | reverse complement strand
GACTCCCTACCACTATGATAGGGAGCCCTTGTGCTTTAGACGAGACGTACTGACAACCAAACATTAAACTGGAACAACATTTATGACAAATCCACATTTGCCAAAAGGTATTGAACACCGCAAGGCTAAGAAGAAAAACTACATGAGAATGTCTACTTTTAAACAGGGTGACAACAAATTTAGAAGCGTTGCATTGCCGATTGCAGGCTATGAAGATTGGCAAGATAATAAGCCGCTTAGATTCCGATTTGAGAATGAGCCTAAAAAAAGCATCGATCCTGCTAAGCCCTACAAAGAATTTTGGGCGCTGTATGTCTGGGATTATGAAGCCAAAGACCTCTTTGTTTTGGAGATAACACAGAAAGGTGTCATTGGACAGCTTGAGTCCATCATCCGGGAAGAGGATTGGGGCGACACAACAACTTACGATATCAAAGTTTCAAAGGAAGGAACCGGCAAGGAGTCCAAGTACAAACTTACTCCATGTCCGCATAAACCGATGAGCGAAGAAATCAAAGTTGCTTTAAAAGCCTCGCCAGTGCGTTTGGAGGCTTTGTTTGAAGGGAAAGACCCTTGGAAAGATTTAGACGGCCTAGAGCCTTCTAATGAGAATTTAGACACCTCCCCGGAGATGCTTGCGAAGATTTTAGGCGATTCGATCGTTCTAAGCGATAAAACGCAGCTTGTGGATTATCTAAACTTTTGCGCACCGAGGATTTCTAAACCGCTTGCAGAGGCTGTTGAGATATGGCTTACAAAGCCAAAAGATTTTGCAGCTGCCTTCGAGAAATGGCTTGTCACTAATAAATAATTTTGTGAATATATAGTCGTTTCTACATAAGACCTCATTCGTATGATTGGCCCGTTATCTATCTAGGTAACGGGTTTTTTGTTTTCATAGACGGAAGGAATTTTTAGCTGGATTCAAAAGTTTAATCGAAGATAGGATGTCGCCAACATAAAAAAAAGAAGCCCCGAGTGCAATCGGGGCTTAAGAGAAACGCGTTCAATTTCACAACTAGAACGCGAGTGACTTTAGCAGTCACATTAACTTTTCTGCCACTAAAATGAAAAGTTTAATCTCTTAAGCCTTGCCTCCTCGGGGTGTAAATACCTGAGGTTTCTATGTTTCCTGCTCCAAATTTCACACAAGTGCCCAATCTAGTTTTCGATAAAATGCTCGCTAAAATGTCTGAAAGCGAGTTGAAAATCTTCATGGTGATATGCCGTCAAACTGTTGGCTGGCATCGACAAGAACATCGAATATCACTTTCTTTCCTAGCAAAAGCCACTGGCTTAGCGCGTCGCAGTATCTTAAGGGGCATCAAAGAAGCTCTAGAAAGGAAAACAATTATTAGAAGACTTTCTAGTGATGGTAAAACATATTTTTACAATGTAAATATATTTTTTAATGCTCAAGAAGATACTGAAACGGAGGATGAGGAACCGGATCCCTTCGATGATGACGAGGTCGTTCAAAATGAAGAAAAAGAAGAAGAAATTCAAGAAAGTTTTAGTAGGGACAATTTGTATATCCCCCCCGTTTCAAAAAATAATTACGTAGGGACAAATTGTCTCCATGGGGTAGGGACAAATTGTCCCTCAAAGAAAGAAAGATCTCTTAAAGAAATTCCCCCTTTCCCCCAGGGTGAGTCTTCCGCTAAAGCTCCAGCATCACTCCGGGGAAAGCCCCCCCAAGGGGGCCATGATCCGGGGAATGCTGATGAAGATTTGAAAAAGAATTTTCGGAAAGCTTTTGAAGAGGAAGAAAAAGTTGAGAGAGCTCTCAAGTATTATAAAAATTTTAGTAACAAGCTTCGTGATAAAAAAAATCCTATCGGGTTTGTGATCTATGCAATACGCACCGATGAAGATCTTAAAGAGTTGAAGAACTTAGAAATAATCGAGCAACGTAAGATCTGGGCCAATCGTAATGCCCGCGACTCGCAAGGCGGTTACTCGATGGCTTGCCGGGATGGGTACGAGATTTGCAGCGGTACAATTCATCAATTCCATGCTTATGAGGAGAACGATCCATTTTGGGAGCACTATGGTTTAGGTTTCTGTGTATAAAAAAGAGCAGGATTTCAAGCCACAAACTCCACAGCACGAAGATTTCGAAAGGAATAAGCTCGATGCTAAAAAGCTAAAAGAGTTCTGGGAACCGAAGTTGGAAGATCACAGATCTAAGATTCGCTTCCATTTAGGCGCAGATACCCTTTATTTGAGCTACAATCGCGTGATAGGGGGTGAGGAGTATGTACATAGCTCCCCCCACTCATATAGTCAATCCTGGCCCGAATTTAGGGGTTCTGTAACTGGACTGTTTAGATATTGCGAAGTTTTAGGGATAAGGAATGACAGAAATGCATCGGGTGAATGGAAAAGAAGATTTGGCATAAAGGTAACGCCGGATGGAAATAGCCACGCTGAACTATTTCTTCACTAGAAACCATGTCCAAATGAGGATCAAAGCAACAGTTACGATGCCTAAAATTCCGCTTGCGACTGGGGACATATACCCTCCATTGGTAGGAGGGATGAGTGTAGGGGCAATATTAAAATTTAACAAGAGGAGCTTTTACGGTAGGAGATCCATTTTGCAAAGCTTCGATGTCGGTCATGACCGTTTCAGCGATTGATGGGAGTGTTTTAAGAATGTCTCCAGTGATAGATTCTTCTTTAGCTGTGCAAGAAAGTAGGACGATTAATATAGGTAGAAATTTCATGTTGACCTCTTTAATAATTCTATTTCTTTCTTAAGATTCTTTATTTCGAGCAATAATAGAGCATAGAGCTCGTGATATTTAATTGTGAAAGGAATTCCCTGATCGTAAATCACAAGTTCTGGCATGTGGATAGCTACATCTTCAGCGATCATGCCGTAATGGATAGAATCATCGTGATCTATATTAGTCGATAGATTGGAGGGTTTTTTGTATTTGAAAGAAACGGGAGTTAGATTTGTGACATTAGAATATGTTAATGTCGTGATGTCTTCTTTAAATCTTTCAGATGATGCGATTGTTCCTAATTGTCCGTTTGTGTCGCAAAGAACAGCGGATCCAGTAACGGTGACGCCTGTTACCCCTGCAACAAAAGTACTTGTAATCAAGCCATCAGTACCGAGGCGCATTGTATTTGATTCGCCGGTGACACCAATATTACTCAATAGAATATTTTGCGATTCGCTAGATGTATATTGCGTTCCGGATCCAGTTGTTGCAGCTGTGCCTAAAATAAGATTTTCTGATCCCGATGTCAAATTAGATGCTGTATTTAATCCGACGCATGTATTGAAGCCGGCAGAGCCACCGCTTGCAGATCCTAAGGAAGAACTACCTATCCCGGTATTTCCTTGTCCAAACATAGCGAGTACTGCATTAGCGCCTACTGCTGTGCAATTATCATTGCCCCCTAGTCCATTAAGAGCTTGGTAGCCGATTGCGGTGACATTATTGCCACCACCGAAATTTGCTAGTGCAAGAGAACCAAATCCTGTCGTGTTTGTTCCACTGATTCCGCTATTTCCCGCGTTTAGTCCGAGAATCGTATTTGCATTTGCATCGGTGACATTCAAAGCTACGGTCGATCCTGAAGCGCTGAAGGAAGTAGTTGAACCAGCTGTTGGAGTGGCATTAAAGGTGATTGTTGATCCGGTAGCTGAGCCAGTATCACCATCAATTGTAACTCCGCCACCACCACCAGATCCTGGTGTTAGCTGACCTGTAACGCTATCTACCATTAAAGGAACGGGGCTGCCAGATGGTGATGCGGAAATGATTCCTGCTAAGAAGCAAAGGTTTTGTTGAGCTGGTCCCGTTCCATCAGTACCGATCCTGATCACGTTTGATTCACTTGGGGTACCAACATTTCCAATTAGAATGTTACTTGTTTCATTAGAAACATAACTAGATCCTGCTGCATACCCAATTACAGTATTATAATTTCCTGAGACTAATTGTCCTAATGCATTATATCCTAATCCAGAATTGAAACTAGCCGATGTTGCAGATCCTAAACTAATTGATCCGCAGACTGTATTCTGAGTAGAAGTGGCAAGTGTTTGTCCTGAAAATGCGCCGATGCACGTCGTGTCAGAGACATCTGCCCCTGCAGATCCTTGCATCGACATGAATCCAACAGAGCAATTTGATGATCCGGTAGCAACAATGGATGCTGAGGAATGTCCGACGTGGGTGTTGTTATTTCCTCCGTTAAAATTGGTCATGCTCGAATAACCAATAGCCACGATTCCTTGATCGGCTTGCGAGGCGCTAAGAGTAATACCGCCAAGTGCTGTATTTTGAAGACCAGTTGTACTTAGATTGCTGTTTCCAGAATTGAGACCAATCAAAGTATTTGAATTTCCATCAGTGACATTGAAAGTGGAAGTAGTGCCTGTGTTTGTAAAGGCAACTGATGCACCAGAATTGACGGCTGCTTGATTTGCAAAGATAGTAAGTGTAGAACCTGTAATGCTTCCTGTGTCGCCATTAATCGTTTCTGCGCCTCCGCCTGTTGCAGAGATAACAGGATTTCCAGATATTCCGTCGGGATTAGTGATTGTTATATTGGTTCCCTGTTGGAGTGTCCTTCCATGCCAGGCGCCTGTTGTCGTATTTAGACTTTGAAAACCACTTTGTTGAGCATCAACTGAGTTATTAAGTGTCATAATTACCTAGAATAAAAGTGCTCCAGTAAATGTAGATAGAAGCACTCCATTGAGAGATGTTCCAGCTATTGAAATTACTTTTGTTCCTCCGAGAACAATCGTACTGACATTTGCGATGTCTCCTGCTGTCATTTGAACGGTGGCAGCAACTGTTGAACTTTCAGCATTACTTGCATTTCGAATAGCTGCTGGGCTACCAGTAAATCCTGAAATAGGCCCGTAAGCAGTCGTGGCTAGATTTACAGAACCCGTGGTATGGGCATTAGTGACATTTAGCCAATAAACGGCAGCTGTGAAGTGATAGATTCCAGAGACTGGAGCTGTGAAATTGCCAGTAGCTGTGTTATATCCATTTTGAATGTTGAATTTTGTTGAATCGAAGATGACCTGATATCCTGTCCCATCCCCAGTCACATTCGGAATTGTTGTAGTTACATAGGCAAAGAATGCAGGCTGCAATGGCATCGTTCTAATGCCCGATGGATTCATATCCCATAAGTTTGTGCCAGTCGACGGAGAAACTGAAGCAGAGGCTGCTGTATTTATGCGCAGATGCTGGGAGTTTGCGTTGCTAGTCCCAATTGCAAAGGATCTAGAGGTGCCTATTGTGCTCTGAAACCAAGGATCACCAGCGGAAGTTCCCGCTACTTCGACATTGACCACGGCTTGAGAAGAGGCTGTGTTGCTTGTATTGTCCACGAGGAGCGTTCTTGTAGCCCCGGAGGTAGTGGAACGGAATTCGAAGTCTCCGTCTGCATAGGGCGAGTGCATAGCGACGGTAACGGTAGAACCGGTGCCTGATGAGTTAATTCCATTAGTTGCAGTTCCTAGGATGTTTATGTTGTTTCCAGAAGGGGTAGCAGTCCCAGTATTCTCAGTAAAAGTTAAAGTTGCTGGTGCAAGAGCAGTGATCGTGACCGTATCACCTGATCCCGATGTTGAAATTCCCGTTCCACCAATGATATTTAGTATGTTTGCCGATGGAGTAGCGGATCCTGTATTTTCAACGAATGTCGTTGGCACATTCGATGCTGCGTTGATTGTGATCGTGCTACCAGATCCAACAGTACTTACCCCTGTTCCGCCAACCACATTTATATTTCCACCAACAGCTGCTGCGATTCCTGAGTCTTCGGTAAATGTGAGAGGTACGAAATCATTAACAGCGATCGTTACACTATTTCCAGAACCGTGAGTTGAGATTCCAACGCCACCAACTACATTCAAATTTCCAGAAGATGGTGTTGCAGTCCCAGTATCTTCGATGTAATTTGTTGCGACAGTCCCATCGGATGAAACGGTAAGAGTGTTTGTCCCTGGGTTTCCAGCTATGTTGATCGGAGAATCTCCTATGACATTGATGTTCATAGAGCCATCTGCCATGACAGCGCCGCCGCTATTTCCTGTAAGCGAGATTATTCCTGCACCTTCTGCAGATACGAGAACCCAAAAAGCGCCGGTGATGTTGTTGAGGGAAACTAGCTTCCACCATTGATTGGCGATTTCATTTAACCATTCATCACCTAAAGTAAAATTTCTCTTATCATTTGCTGTTGGGCTGCGTTTAGCGATCACGCGTCTGATAGGGGAATTAGAGAGCTGCGGGTAATTAAGGGTGGTATTTGTGAAACTTGTCATACTATCGTAAAATTCCCCATGCTAGATAAGACGTTCCACTTTGTATTTGCAGTCTGACAGACCATCCTAAGGGAGTTGCCTTGCACAGTTGTCGTGATGCTTCCACCGGTTCCAACTGTCGTCTGAACGCTACCCATTCTTATTTGCTGTCCAGCGTTCTGAGCGATTTGAAAGCTCGTTGATCCATCGAGTGTGACCTCAATGATCGTTCCAAAAGCAGCTGTAAGGGGGAGGGTTAGCACAAGTGCCCCGCCGCCATCGCAGATATATCCGTTGTTTTCTACCATCGACTCGGAAAATGCTGTTAAGTTCCAAAGGAAGGCGTTTGAATCGGTAATCACAAGGGTATTGCTCCCCGGGAATCCAGTGACTAATACACCACCTTCTCCGATGATATTGATGTTAAATGCCGCATCCGGGCCAACTGGACCGCCAGAATTACCTGTAATGGTTTCTGTTACTGCACCACCGCTTGTAGAAACTGTGAGTACTCCGGCTTGTGACATTTAAGCTGGCGCTCCTATTCCTGTTACAATCTCGATGTAGACTTCCCCTTTTGTAAGGGCACCTGCACTCTTGATATAGAATTGAGTTTCTTGAGAAACAAAAAGCCCATCATCCCTAATTAAGTTCGCTGCAAAGTCAAATAGCTGAAATGAATTAGGCGCGAGTAAAAGATGGTTTGTTACACCATCAAGAGATACATAGATAAATCCATCGGTAGAATTACCGAAGTAAGCAATACGCGCATGTCTTGTAAGCGGCGTTCCAATAGGAAGATAGCCCCCAGTGATAGAACCAAAGGGAGCTTCTCTTACTTGATCAAAGGCTATTCGAGTGCCGTATGCCATTGATTATCCTTAGTTGATGATCATGTATCCAACGATAGATACATCAGCTGTTAAAGGTGTGCCGGGTGTGCCCTGTGTCGCCGCATTGATCACAAAGCTGGTTCCAGCAGTGATAGTTCCGACTGAGATTTCTCCAAGAGCAGTTGATGACCCCACAGACTGTCTCCATAGCATGATGAGAGAGGAAGCGGTGACAGCTGTTGTAGCTACAGTTGCTGTTCCTGATACAAGCGTCACAGAGCCAATTGAGTTGGCGCCGGCTGATGTCGTAGTTCCCACGCTTGTGCTTAAGATTTTATTCCCTGCAGTGCCGAGAACAAAATTACCGTTTGTAGCGGTGATAGCGCCGAGAGTTGCTGTGAGCGATGTCCCTGCAGTAATGCTTGTTGTTGTTCCTAAGGATCCAGTGACAGCTGTGTTTCCTGTCGCATTACCGATATGAACCGCGCCAGTGCCGCCAGTACCGATTGTGGTAAGAGCTGAGCCAGTGCTGTTGATGGTTGTAGTGCCTGTAATCGCAGCGCCGCCTGCAGATGCTGTGATGCCACCTGTTGTTGCTGTAAGACCTGTGGAGGCGGTTAGAGAGCCAGTCACAGCGGTATTGCCAGTAGCATTACCGATATTTACAGCTCCCGTTCCCCCCGTCCCGATTGTAGTGACAGCAGATCCTGATGCATTTATGTTAGTAGTGCCAACCTGAGTGAGGGCGGCTAAAGTAGTAAGCCCTGTCACTCCCAGGGTTGTACTAACGGTAGCCGGGCCTGTGATTGCTGTACCACCTGTTGTATTGCCGATTGCAACAGCTCCGGTGCCACCTGTGCCGATGGTAGTTGTTGCTGCGCCAGATGCATTAATGTTGGACGTACCTACTTGAGTGAGAGCGCCGAGAGTAGAAAGGCCTGTCACACCAAGAGTACCGCTTAGGGTTTCATTAGTGCCTGCGATCGTTCCTACTGTCATTGTGCCCGTAACGCCCAAGGTACCAGAGAACGTACCGTTTGTGGCGGAGAGCGTCGAGATGGTTGTGGCGCCTGTCACTCCGAGGGTTCCTGCGACTGTAGCATTGGTGCCGACAGAGAGAGTGGATGTTGAGGCAATGGAACCTGGAGCGATGAATGTGGTAGGTGTCGATAGAGTAATTACCCCAGATCCTGCAGTGCTTGCAACCTGGTTGCCTGTTCCTGCAATTTGAATATTTCCTGCTGATGGATTAACAACAGTATTAGAGGAATCTGAAAGAGTGTTTAGAGGGCCACCAGAGCCGGCTCCTGAAAGGTTCCAAGTCGCAACGCCAGCTGCAACTTTAGAAAGGATGTAGATATCACCCGATGTCTTATCAACCCAAATTTGACCTAGGTTAAAGCCTGTGTCGGCTGTAGTCGGTGCTCTAACGGATTTGATTGGAGCTGTCGCATAGTTGATAAAATTAGGCTGGGGCGACCCTGAAAGTGTCTCAGCCTGTGGAGGATTTCTCTGTGCCATAATCACGCCCTATATTTAAGGTAAAGTAATTATTTCACTTTAACACCTCCTGGTGGGACTGTCAAAAAAATAGTTCAATTAAAGTAAAGTCTGGGAATGTTAGACAAATTCTCCATAGTGTAAATTGGTATGTAAATGAGGTTAAATCATGGATAACATCGAGATCGTTAAGCTTGTAATTGGAAGCGGGGGGCTTATTGGTATTTGTGTGCTAATATTTAAAGCAGGAGCATTCTCAAAAAATATTGAAGGAATTGCTAGCGACGTAAAACATTTAGCTTGTAAGGCCGATAAAATAGAAAGCGATGTAAGAAAGTTGGACGGACGCATGTCACATATCGAGGGATATCTCATGGGAAGAGACATAAGAAATGGAACAGAGAATAGATAATATGATCGGTTATTTCTTCATAATGCTTATTATTTTATATATTGCTTTCGGCGTGACGATAGGTCTTTGCATAGACATAAAAAAGCAAAATTGATCACTACTTGAAGAATTTAAAGGGATTAAGGAATTACTTATAAAGATGAAGGGAAAATGATAATAGCAAGTATATGTAGCATCATAATTTTCATTGTGATGTGTAAGTATGATATCGGATCTTAATCCTCTTCACTCTGAAGACTATGTTTCAGGAGAAGAGCCGTTGCATCTTTGTAGGCTCCGAAGTCCTGGTTCTTGATAGCTCTTATTGCGTCACCGTAAGCACGTCTAGTGGCTGGCTTGCTAAGCCAGTAACCCATACTATGCCTAGCGATTCTAGCTCCATGCGCACCAGCAATAGCTTTTCCGAATATCGGAATAAAGAATGATAGGGGAAACGCCGCTTCCCATTTTTTAATCTCAGCTTTAGGAATCTTCTTAATGCTTTCAGTACCTAACTTAAGATCCCGGGATAGCTGAACTATTTCGTCTGTTGCGGGTTTGCCAAGGTCCAAAGCCATTTTCTTATGCTTAGGAATGTCAAAAGCAAACTTCTCAAGTTCTGATGGACTCAGTGCTCCGCGGAAATAAGGATCGAATTTTTTGAGTGCCTTGTCTGCTTTCTTCCATTCTTCAAACTGCTTATTCATTTGCTTGAACTGATCGGCCCACGATCCTTTTGGTGCTCCCAGAGTATTTTCAAACGATTTGACGATTGCTCTATTTTGATCTAGTAGGAAATCTGCATATTCTTTTTGCTTACCCGTCAACCTAGATGTTTCGTAGATATTATTAATCTTCTGGTTATTAGACCGATAAGTCTTATAAAGCGCATGGAGCGATGTAGGAGGCTTTTTGTAGAAAGCTTTGACCTCGTTTTTAATCCTAACAGCTTCGCGGTGCGGAGATGCGATACCGCGGTATTTATCAGCGCTCTTTTGCATGAGTTCAGTGACAGGTGTAATATCAATTCTTGGATTAGCTTTCTTAGCTATAGATTCAAGTTCGCCAAACTTTGTTTCGAAGTTTTTTTGGAAATCAAACCCTTCTTCGATCTTTTTGGATAAGGGAAGATTTTTATGGATACTTTTTTTAGCCAGATCACCGGCCTCTTTATTCAGCTTTTCTATAGCTTCTGCTTCGGTTTTGCTTCCGATAGAGGCGTAAGGAGCAACTTTAGACCCCACCGCCTTAGGCTGCGATAAACCGCTTGCCATGGTGACTTTATTCTTAGGGATGTTCTTAGCTGCGTTAAGAATATTCTTAGTAGTCTGAATCCCCTTAGATGCAATTGAGCCCTCTGCGCCCAAAGGAATGGGCGCTAGATGGCCTGCAACGCGAGCAATATTTTCTTCTGTACCTTCTTCGGACGGTAGAAACTGTTCTCTTAAATTAGCGCGACCTTTAGCCGAAATAGCGCTATTGTTGAGCTGCAAGGGATTAATATTTTCTACGCCTTCTAGGACTCCTTTTAAACCGGAGTTAATGACAGACAAAGGTTTTTTCCAGCCCATTCCTTTAAAGCCATGCTTTTCCGCAAAAGAAGGATCAGCATATCCTTCAAACTTATATCCGCTTTCTTCAGTTTCTGGCTCAGCATATCCTTCAAATTTGTAAGGCATTATTTCATCTCCTTCCAAGTTTTACCGTTAGAAACATAGCGCTTGCCATTTTTTGATAGGATTGCGTTTGGATGATCGGATGCCTTAGGAAGTGATGAAAAGGTAGTTCCTTCTTTTAACTCATTTGTTTTAGAGGATTCTTTGGTTTCACCGATAGCCGTTTGTTTTCCCTCTAGTTTACCTTTAAATATTCTTTCTAAGCCGTCAAGAGCACCTTCAATAGCCGCATCAGGAGATGAAGGATCCGTTAGGACTTTCTTATATTCCTCAAATTCCTTCTGGTTGCGAATAGGAACGCCCGCGGCGACAAGAGGAATTAGAGATTTTCCAAGTTGTTCATATTCCGCGGCAGCTCTGGCATCCTTACCTCCGAATTGACGAGTGATGGAAGTACCTCGACCAATGTTTCCGCTTTTGACAATATCTCTCATAGCACTAATTGTCTGTAGACCTGTTTCAAACTTTCCTAAATCCTCTTCCTTTTTTTTCAGATGGTGCTTCACAAGTTCAATCCCAGTCTTTTCATCAAGACCGCTATTGACAAAGGAATCGATATCCTCATCTGACATCCCGGATTGCTTTAGAGAAGGGGCAAGACCCGATAGCGCGCGCTTATTGCGCTTAGTTTGTAAGTGCCGCTGTAAATTATTAGCTAATCCCTCACTAAGTCCAGAGCCGAGATTGTGTCCTAACTCCTGAGAAATGCTAGGAGTGCCGGGATTAAGTGCTTGAAGATTAGGCATAGTTTCTCCTTAGAAAAAGTTTCCGATTTTGCTAGTAAGTCCGGCAAGAGCTTCCTGCCACCAAGGACGCTGTTTAGGAAGCGCTGCTTGCGTTTGTGTGTTAATGAGGTTCTGACCATGCTCAAGAGGCGCGCCGGCGTATTGTAGAGCCTGTGGAAGGGCTCTTTCCTGGATGCCCGCTCTAAGCTGTGCTAAGCGCTCCTGTAGATCTGTAGTGGCGCCTGATAATGCCTGCTGAAATCCTGAAGAAGAGGTAGCTCCTAGACCACCGAAGCGCTCAGCTAATCCACCGACCTGTTGTTGGAACTGACGCAGTTGCGGGGCTTCATAAGCTTTGTAAGCCACTGGATCGTTGGATAGGGCATTCTGCAGGTATTGGGAACCTTGCTGATAAAGAGGGGATTGATAGTAACCTTGCGGCCCTTGCTGAGCAGCTTTTCCTTGGCCTTTAAAAATCTGTTTTTGCTGAGGATTCAGCGTAGATACGATATTGTAGCCTTTTACCATATGGCCTCCGTAAATAGTATTGTTTTTAGTGTAACATTTTATTTGAATTTAAAGGAAAGATTCAGTCTACACAAAAAACACAGATAGGATTAGTCTCCATTGCATAACTAGGAAAAGGAGTTATTAAGTGACTGAGAAACCAAACATAAAAGTTACCAAAGATTATTCATTATTCAAGAAAGTCGATCTCAATAGAGATGTTGATATGAATCACGTCAAGAAGCTTAAAAGAGAGCTAGAGCGAGAAAATAATCTCCACTTAAAGCCAATTATCTGTAATGGAGAAATGGAGGTAATTTCAGGACAGCATAGACTTGAAGCTGCAAAACAATTAAACCTCGATGTTTATTATATTTCCGATCCCCACGTGAGCTATGAATTCATCTTGAATGACAATAGTGTGCAGAAGTCAAATTCTCTAAAAGATGTCGTTGATTTTTGGTCAAGAAAGGACAAAAAAAAGGATTATTTAGAACTACAAACTTACATGTTAAAAACCAGATTATCCGTTAAAGCTTTAATTGGTCTTCTTTTTGGCAATTCTGAAAGAGGAATGTCCGATATTCTTAGAAGCGGTAAATTTGTAATGCCTAAATCATCAGATAAAATTGAAAAATTAGCCGAAGGGTATTTAAGATTCTTAGATTATTGCCACGGCAAGCGCATCACTCCTTTGTCCATGTTCGTCGGCAACGGCTTTACCATGGGATTTAGGAATTTATATATCGTTGATTGCTTTAATGAAGAACTTTTTTATAAGAAACTTGATCAAAAATGGTTTGATATTAAACCTCAAGTTAATGCAACCGAGTGGACGAGGCTTCTTTTGAATATTTACAATTATAAAAACCATCAACCAATTCCTGAGGACGTTGTATTGTGAGGTACAAGTTAACCGGCGATCTTTTACAGGGTAATCGATACCTAACTTTGACTGTTATCGAATGGGATTTTGATAAGTCAAAGTGGCTTTGCAGATGCGATTGCGGTAAGGAATGTTTTAAAACAAGCAATGATCTTAAGAAATTAAAAATTCCTTGCTCTTGCGTTAACCAAAGAAATCGCGAAGATAGATATACAAAAATGATTGGGGAGACACATCGTCAACTTACTATCTTATCTTTTTACAAAAATGAATCTGGTAAATATTTCTTAAATTGTAAATGCACCTGTGGCAACGCTAAAGAAGTCGCAAGAATAAATTGGGGAAGAATTGATTCTTGCGGTTGCTTAAGTTTAGGCTTTTTTAAGCGTATGTCTATAAATCCATTAAAGGACATGTCTGGAAAGAAAATCGGAATGCTTACTGTTAGAGATTGGAACGTCAAAAAACAAGCGTGGCTTTGCGATTGTGATTGCGGAAATCAGAAATATGTACCAGGAAAAGCTTTAAGATTGGATCGAATAATTTCATGCGGATGCTATAGAAAGACGAAAGCAGCATCTGATTGCCAAAAACTTATTGGCACTAAAAAGTTCTATCTTACTTGCAAAGGCTTTTATCATGATGTTGAAAAAGCTTGCGTTTACCTGAGCTGCAAATGCAAATGTGGGAAAATGACCACTATTCAAAAAGGACATTGGGGTAAAACTTCTTCTTGCGGATGCTTAAAGCAAGAAATGAGAGGAGAAAAATGCGGCGCTGCAAAATTGACTAATAAACAGGCTTTTCTCATCCGAAAATTGCATAAATCTAAATCTGGTTTTAATAGAAAAAATCTCGCTGAAATGTTTAGCGTAAGCGTCGATATTATAAGAGAAATAATCCTTGGTACCACTTATAGAGATGCCGATGAGTGAAGAAGAAGTGCGTCCTCCTAAGAGCAAAGTTGCTCAAGGACGCTATGACAAAATGGTTAAAAAATGGGTTGGTCAGAAAATTGACAATTTGGAGATTGTCGCATTTGAAGGATTTACAAAGAGAGGAAAAATATGGGTGCCAAGAGTTATTTTGAAATGCTTTTGCGGTCGCATATTTTCAATATTAAGATCCAATATGAACAAAACTAAATGTTGTGGTTGTCTTTGGGATTGTCCTGGTAAAAGCGGCACAAGTAGCGATTGGATTAAAAAAAAAGGTGAAGATCATTACAATTCTAGACTTACATCAAGAAATGTAAAAACAATTAGAGAACTTTATAAAACAGGTTTTTATTCATGTTCTAAAATTGCCCTTATGTTTGATGTGTCTAGATCTACTATAAGGGAAGTTATATTAAATCAAATTTATGTCGATGAAAAATATATATCCCCTCACACTATGAAAAACCACGTCAAACCTGGAAAAAAGTTTTTTAAACTTACTTGTTTAGAATATTGCAAAATAAGCAAGAAATATAAATTTGAATGCGATTGCGGTAATATTAGATTTTATTATTCTCATACAGTTAAAAAGGGTAAATGTAAGTCTTGTGGATGTTATAAATTTGAATGGTTAAAAAAGAAAAATAGACAGAATAAAAAACCATTTACTGTCTCAAATATTCCAAAACAAAAACGCCAGAAGAAATTGCAGGAGCCCCTGCCCCCTTTGTTATTACAACATTTGCCGGACCCACGACAACTTGAATTTGATTTGCCAGGGTTACACTTACATAAGGAAGGGGATAAAAATTAGTCCCATCAGTAAATGCGCCGCCGATATAAGTACAAAGAGTGATCCCTGTTATTCCATGCGCAAAAGTTAGCGAAGCATCTGAGATTGAAAACGTTTTACGAAAGCCATAACGCTTTACCTGGTTGCTAGTAGGGTTAAACCACTGCTGACCCGTCTGAAGCTCTGTAAGATCATATAAAGCGATTTCACGGGTATTTATATAGCGCGCTGCATCTGCTGCAAATTTTGTATGTTGAAGCAGCCTTTGTGATTCATCCTGGGAATAGGTTGTATTTTGCGTGATGAAATCTGGCGGAGGAAGATTGGATGTCATGAATTAGTCAGCCTTCCAGCTTTTGATATCCAAAGGATAATAGCATGGATCACGATGTTAGATGCGGCGATGTTCGGATTTTGCAATTGCGCGTTATTTAGGGTGAATTGAAGCTGAAATTCTTGCGCGATTTGAGAAATATAGATCCTTTTCCAAAGTTTGGCATTGGAATAGGGGATAGTATCTGGGGAATTAGTATAGGTAGTTTCAGGGAAAGTGGAGACAGTGAGCATATTCGTCGGCATCGTGCTGTCTTCATCTTGGTAAACCACCACTTGAAATTGTCCCATCGCTGTCCGATCAACATAGAGATCGATATAGCTGATACGATTTTGCATCGCTTCATCGATAAATGGGCTAAACCGCTTTGTGATCACATTGAAGATGGGAACTACTTGAATGTTGGCATTTCCGGTAAAGGTGCCCGGGAATATCACAGGTGCAGTCAATACCCAATTGAAAGTGTTTGAATCGATGACTTCGACCTCTCCATAAGCATACGCCGATCCATTATTACTAATCCCAATGATCATTCCACTGAATAGATTGTGGTTGATTGAAGTGATAGAAACCATCTGAGGATTAATAATATTTACCGCACTAATGAAAAGCGATTGATCATTTGTTACAAGTTCAGGGTCAAAAATCTCGACAAATCCCTGCTGATTTCCTGCAATTACGTATGGGAAGGCAGGTATGGAAGTGGGGCTAACCCACGAGAAAAATGTAGCCTGCCATTGACTTGTGGTATTTCCCCATGTGACAGTGCTACCTCTAGAATAATAACCGAACGCGGTAAAACTATCGTTGAAGAAACTGTAGCTTTGATCGATGTAATTATAAGCTAAGATGCGATTCGGATAGGTTAAATTAACGCCAGGGGGAGGAAGCGTTGATCTGACGTCGTCAACAGCTCCCGATTCATCGGCGCCTTGATAGGGTAGGGACCAATAGACTAACTGTGTGTAGTAATCCCGTATGCCATAGACACGTTCTCTTCCGAAATTTGTACCGGAGATAGCAAAAACCTCATCGGGGATCTTTTGATCTATCCTTTCTACGTTTACAGAATCGCAGGCATGTATCCCTACAGATCCTACTCCTAGGACTATCTTATCGAAGGGCACCTCGGAGAAAGTAGATAGAGCTCCAAGTTCCGTATTGATCTTAACCCATAGAAAGGGAAGTAGTTCGTTGCCGGTATAAGCTAATTGATAGGTAGAATTTTGGAAATAAACTATCAGCGTATCTTTTAAAAATTGGCAGGAAATAATTTGCTCGGAAGTGGGAGCATCAATGAATCCGCCAAAACCTGGCGTGTCTGAGTTCCATGCATTTATCTGCGACGCGCCACCTGTAAAATTACTCGGCTTATTGGTGTCGTAGAATGGGCTTCCAATTTGACACCAACGCGCGCGCTGAGGAAAGTTTTGAAGAGTTGAATAAGAGCCCCCTTCCCATGTATTTAATGCCATCAACCTACCTTTATAGGTAATGAGCATTAAAGCGCCGCCTAAGAAGACGTTATGGGCTGCATTGATAGAGGGAAGGTAGTTGATCCATCCGCTTTTATCCTGATCAAACCACCGTATACCGTCACCATTACCAACGATCGTAGCGTTGGGCGTGGATTGAAATCCCTTAACAAAGTTAGTTGACCACATGCAGTTCGCATAATTATAGGACCAGAAGAAATCAGCATCATCACCTGTCCATGTTACGACGGTTGTCGTGCCTTTATAGTTGCTAGAATCGATATAAGAATTTGAAGGGTCGCTAAATAGGTAGGAAAATTTTGTGTCAAAAGCCATCGAGATGTCAGGCACAGAAGATTGGCTCGTTGAGATTTGCTCAAGGGAGGGTAATCCCATCACAGGAAGACCTGAGAAATAGAACGCTTGCGTTCCTGTTCCCGTGGCTAGTACGAGTGTAACATTTCCATTCGTGTAGTTTATGGTACTGCTAGTTCCCCCATCTGTTTGAGTAAAGCCGCCTGATCCATTATCAGTAAAAATGACACCGCCAAAAATGAATTGCGATTGAAAGGGAGTAAGATTAGGAGGAACTCCCGGAATAGTGAAGGTGATGGTATTAGAGGCAGTTGTCGTCGCTGTCACGCGATTTAACCTACCAAGTAGTTTATACCCCTGTTTCTTCTTAATTCTTCCTCTAAAAAGATAAGCATCTTCGATTTGAGGATAGGCGTCATTAGGCAATAGCCAGCTTTCTAGATCCCTTTCTAGGCCAATTCTTGGAGCTGCAATAAGAAAGGGGGTAACACCCATTTACGTACCTATAGCGAAATATGAGCACGCTGCATTCGACATTCCTGTCGGTTTATGGAAAGTCACTGTTGTGGTGGAAATGTTATAGGAAATCGGACCTGAGTTTCCTAAGGGAGAGTTAGTCGATGGAGTGACGGCAATTGAGATATTTGTCGTAGTATAAGGAATTGCAAATGTGACAGGAACATTACTCGAATTAAGAGTGAATATTCCGTAATTGATGATAATATTTCCGAATTTAAATCCAAAATTAGAGCCGACAGTTTTTAAATCGGGAAGCAGTGGATAATCTCCGGATGAAGTTCTCCAATAGGGGAGACCCTGATTTACAAGCGCATTAACACCCAAAACGCTGTGTAATATGGCGAGCGGATCTGTAGTTGCATTCGGCGCAGACACATTTTGGATAGCATATTGGGAAAATGTGTTTGATCCGTTATTAAATGCTGTTCCGATAGACGCAAAATTTTGCTGTATCGGATTTTGCGTCTGGGAGATGACGTCGTTTGGTTGCGGAGTATTTGCATTGAATGGTAAAGCCATAGATCAAAATCCTGAAAATTGGTTTCCGAATCCATACTGCTGATATCCAGATTGCTCAGTGTAAATGGAAGAGGTGCGTTCTGGGGTTTGTTGTACGATAGTTCTTCTTAAAACAAGGTTTAATGCTTCATCGAAGATAGGTCTATATTTTGCGTAATTATCTAAATCACCATTATCCTCAAAAATGAGCAGCGCTGTACCGATAGCTATTAACTGCCACCATTCATTCACTTGAGGAGTTTGCGCGAGATTGGAACCTAAGAAGGCCGTAGGATATTGATAAGCTTCAAAGCTGACTGTGTATGCCTGATCGGGGACAGGGTAAAGAATAAATTGATCTTGATAAAAGATCACAGATTGGGGCCGAGATGCTACATAGGGGATATATTGAACATTGATTGGATTACCATTCGGAATAACTGATATAAATCCATTGTTGTTTATATCAATTGCTCCCGTGATGTAGTTAATGCTTCCTCTGATAATAAAACCTGTCGTAGGTGTCGTCCCGGGATCATTGATGTCGATTAAATTTCCTTGACCGTCGTCAACAAGGCAAATAGAAGGTGCAATTCCGGATATGGGATCGGGAGTGCCAAGGGCTGACACGAGTACGTTCCAATGAATGTCGTTCGCGGCGATTTGATCCTGCGCATTAGGCGTATACGCGCCGGGAGGATTTGGCTTAAAGCCAGGTACAATCGGAGTATTGATGAGGAATTGCCCGGTATATGGACCATTGCTCCCATTTGAGACGTAAACTGCTTGCTGGAGGAAATTAAGCCCGGGATTTACTCTGAAAAAGTTTTCTCTAGACTGGGTCATGTAGGATTGATAGCCAGCTATGAAAACAGGAGGTAAAGCCCCCAAATACAAGTTAGTAGGAAGATCATAAACAGGCCGATTAGCAGTCGTTGTAAACTGATAGGTAGTTCTAAGATTCTCAAGATGCAGATGCTGAGTAAAGTCATAAATGTAGAAAGTGTTGATATACTCATTTAAATCGGAATCGGAAAGTTGGTTTGCAGAAGGTCGGCCGGTAATGCGTCTAACCTTTTTCTGGATGGCTAGTAGGGTATTCGGTATCGTCATGCGCCAAAACCTTCAAGAAACGTTTTTTTCTGCCATTAGAAGCGTTCCCGCTACTTCCCCGACTGGTATGACCTGTGGAGAGTAGATCGTCGAAACTGTGCCACCTGAGACATATGCACTATATTCGCTGGTGTCCAAATTAAAAGAAATAGTTGTCGAAGTAATTTGTATAACAATCATGATTTTCCCATTAATATCTGAGAAAAATCCGTCCTCTTCCAAAGTCATCCCGACAACCCCTTCGATGATTACCTGTTGTCCTACAAAAAAATTATGCGTCCCTACAGTGATCACCGTTGGGTTTGCATTGGAAATAGCTGAAATTTGGTTGGAAGAAGAGGGTAAAAAGACAGGAAAATTGGTTGTATTTAGGGGGATAGAAAAACTTGTAGGGGATAAAACACTGATCGGATAAGTATCCTGGATCCTAACTGGCATCGGGGTGCCAAGTAAATTTAGACGGACAATAAGCCCGTCTAAATAGCCATGTGGGACAGTTGTGGTTATCACAGCGGGTAAAGAATTAGTTACCCCCGCGATTAATCTAAGAACTGGGCTCCATGTGGAAATAGTCACACTGCTCCACCAAATTCCATTGATTGGAAACCGAATCTCTTAACCCTTTTTTGAACCCCAACAATTGGAACTGGGATACCAGAGAACCCAGGAGCGCCGCCTAGTTGACTTGGGTTTAAATCTCCAGTTTTTGTCATAAAACCATGGACTGGATAAGAGCAAGTACCCACTTTGCCGTTGATTTTTTCAGCAGTGACATCGATGCCGTTTAAGTGTCTTGCGACATAAAGAGGAATCTCATACTCACCGCCGTCTGCCATGACCATGTCAAACATAGGCACGCCAGGATATTTCTTGATCATGACTCGGTGCGTTCCACCGGGATTATCAAATAATTGGAATACGCCTTTAACGAGTCTTGTCTCTTCTTTGATGTAATTTTCAAGCTTCTCTTTGCCGAGTTGCTTTGGAGTATGTGCGATCGCAGCGGAATTACTTCCAACAGGGATTGAGGGAGTTACGGATGCTGCTACATCTACAAATTGTTTAGCCATTTTTTATCCTATAAGGAGGGCGCACTTTTACATGCGCCCAGGGGTCATTACATTGAGATACCGACTGTCGCAATCCACTGGTAAAGTTTACCAGAGGTTTGGATAGACGTACCAATTTGCACACCAGTGAAGGATTGGTTGCGAGTTCTATCGTCGAGAAGATTTCCAAAAGGCATAGATGCTGAGTTAACAGCAGCTTCGCCGACTGGCTCTACGAATGGAACTTGGCTTCCTGCTGCAAAACTTGCAGAAGTTGGCCACACAAATGTGAATGCCGAAGAATTCACGTTCACTGTGATTGTGTTAGTGAAGCCGCTAGCATCAGCAGCACCAATTGCAACGATAGTTGCAGGGACAGCTGTAGATGGAACGGAGCCACTTACAAATGGGTTAGTACCTGTGCCGAAGTTAGTCGGAACATAGATCCTTACCGCTTGGCCCACAGTGTAAGTGTGAGTGACGGAAAGGGTAATGATCGAGTTAACGCCGGAAGAACCGATGTTCGTGATGAATCTGCGCGGTGGGTAGTATCTAGGATTATTCGGGATGATCCGATAATTAGATGTTGAACCACCTGTCAAATTGGTTTGGGTGGTATCTAAGTTAGCGAGAGTGAAACTTGTGTTTGGTGTCACTGCGCCGACTGTAAAATCCATCCCTGCAATTTGAAGCAGACCTGTGGTGTTATACATACGCACAACGTTGCCTGTAGCTAAGTTCCCGGTGCTAGCCGAACTAACGACAGCGGGAGCAGCTGAGCTGATGGCGGATCCTGACATCTGAGCAC
>JGI24891J29808_1000504_pt1 | contig 20711 bp, 18 predicted proteins | sample FreactcultuFSWF8_FD_29808 | JGI IMG/M metagenome (IMG submission 29808) | reverse complement strand
ATCTGTCCAGGTTGACTACACTGCTGCGGGAGGACCTGCGTTCTATAAAAATGGAGCTCCAGTCGCAGTCAACTTAACAATTGGACTAAAAGAGATTGAACTCTGGACACAAGACAACTATGACTTATAAGGTTTCAAATGGTTAAGAGATACTTCGAGAACTTTCCTGTAGTAACATATGCTAATACTCAGATAGTAGATATTACTAGACGTGTAAAAGTATTAGAGAACATCTCTACCAATCCATACGTATTCTATCCATATGAACTCGATGCTTCCGAAAGAGCAGATCAGTTTAGTAGCCGATACTATCAAGATTCTTTTAAGAGTTGGATAGTATACTTATCGAACAATATCACAGACCCATATTATGGTTGGTATATGCAGAACGAAGAGTTTAATTCGTTCTTAGTTACAAAGTATGGAAGTCTTGCAAACGCTTACAATAAGACTTCATTCTACCGTAACAACTGGTCAGACGTTCCAAATATAGCAGTTAATAATTTTGATGCTCTACCTACATCACTACAAAAATACTGGTTGCCAGTATATGGTTCTTCAGGAGTTGTTACTTCATATTCTAGAGTCGCACAGGACTGGACTATAAATACTAATAAAGTCGTATCCTTTCCAGTGTCAAACACTTCTTTTGCTATCGATGAGATATGTAATATAGTTTATAGCAATAACGTAACTGGTACAGGACAAGCAGTTCAAACTATTAACGGTAACACATTATATCTTCAACACGTGTCTGGAACGTTCTTAACCAGTCAAGATGGTAACTTTAGTTATACTGCTAGTAATACTGGTTATATATACGGTACACAGAGCGGCGTTAACACGGCATTTACTGGATCGACACTACAGGCAAATAACTTACTAGCTGAAGAAGAAGCGTATTGGGCACCTGTAACTTACTATGAGTATGAATCTGAAAAGAACGAGTTTAACAAGACTATCCGTGTACTAGACAACAGATTGTCTGGGACTGTAGCAAACAACCTAAGAGATCTGATGGCACAATAATGGCAATTGGTGATATTGATATTCAAAAATTTACTATTGGATCTATTAATGTTCTAGATCCTTCAGTACTATCTTTAATCGGATTTAATATATATGAAGATATATTAAATCCACTCGGACCTGTAGGCGAAGCTAGAGTCTACGACTATCAAGACACTCTTGGTAAAAACAATATATCTGGTAAAGAAGCAGTATCTATAACTTTCGGAATACCTTCTAGATCTGGTTCATCAACATTCAATTTTAAATTATTTCAAAATAAAAACTTAAGTGATCAGTCTGAAAACGAGTCTGGGTCTATGCACAGTAAGTACTACGATCTAAGATTTGTTTCACCTGAAATGTTAAACGCACAGGGCAATTACGTATCCAAGAGTTATAATGCTCTGACTTCTGATATGGTCAAGCAGATACTTAAAAATAATATGAAAACTACCGATGATATACATGTTGATACACCAACGAAAACACAGAGAACACTAGTATTTCATAACGAACATCCAGTTTCTGTCTTACGTAAACTGAATAATCTTCATGTGTCTTCTAAGAACGCGTCTTCTTGCTATACCGTGTATAAGACTATATCTGGTGGAAAAACAGTATATAAGATCAACGAGTTCGAAGAGTTATTCAAGCAGTCTCCTGTTGTTAATCTTAGGCAAACGACTACACTGGCGGTATCTTCTTCTGATTCAGATAAACAGAATTCTATTATGTGGTTCACTGGCGGTGACTCATTCCAAACACTAACCAGGGCAGCGAGCCAAGAGAATTTAGTTGGATATGACCATTCAACGGGTATAACATATAATAAAAGTTCAGCTGCACAGACACCAAAAGTGTTAGGTCAACCTGTATATAATAAACCGCCTATTACCACTTCGGGTGGTGTTCCTATGCATACTGCACACGATTCAATCAATACTNNTGCAAGAACTTATGTNGCAGAAGCTAAATCAGCCAGACTTGCTTTCCTATCGCACCTGTCTCAAAACTCGGCTGAACTAGAGGTTCCTGGGAATCCAGCTATAACTTTAGGAAGTGTAATCAATCTAAGCATTCCAAAGAAAGCTAACGAAGATAATGAGTCCGGTGAAACACAGTTGAACGGTAAGGGTCTTGTAGTATCGATAAGACATAAAATTAAACCACTCGGACAAACACCTAGATACACTATGATATTGAGAGTTGTCAAAGCCGGTTATGATCAACAGGGAGGTGGAAATGGCTAAGACTTACTTTGCAGAAGTCAGAGATATTATGGATCCTACAAAATCCGGTCGAGTTAAGGTTAGGATTTACGGATACAACGACAGCGAACAAGATATACCAGACTCTCACTTACCATGGGCACTGCCATTGCAACCTATTACATCTGCGGGTACGGGTAAAGTTGGAATAGTTCCGGTCGGCCTATTAAAAGGATCTAGAGTAGTAATAATGTTTATGGACAACGATACTTCACATCAATATCCAGTTATACTAGGTTCTTTCTCTAGAGTTGGTATATCTAATGAATAAAGGTATATAAAATGGTTAATACACCATCATCTTCAGGATCGCCAACTACACCTAATGCGCCGGGAGTTTTAAATAGAGTTCCTGCTAGCGCTTTTCCTAATATTAACGCATATTCGTTTGGTATAGATAGTTCGGGTATAAATCCTAAAACTGCTGAGCCAGATGTGGCACATTTTAATGTTGCTGCTGGAAATATGCCATTTAATACCAAAGAAGCAAAATATGCGGATCCTGCGCTAATAACAACACCCAACGACAAAGTAATTGAATCTGCAGTTAAAACAATAAAACAGAAGTTTGCGCCTAATGCAAATAAACCGACTACTGCAGCCGGCGATCTTTCTATAAAAAAACTACCAGATCTGATAGCACAAATTGACCCTAATGGTATTGCACAAGTCATGAAAAACATGATGAAGATGCTAAAAATGGTCAACATGACTGCAAGTTCTAATAGCCCAGTTGCATCTACATCTACTATTACAGATGCTTTTACTGGCGCATTAGAGATAATGGTCCATGATATTGGTTTTATAACTGTAGTGAACGCGTTCAATATTATATTGCTAAACGGCGGGATAAATCAGATAAGTTCTGCATATCAGTCGATCGTAGTAAACGCTTTTCTTAAACTACTAGAAGATGCCATTATATATGGAGAGTCTGGTATACCTATTCCAGTAGTTCCACCCATAGTATATGGAACTACTGTACCTTCTCCATTGGTTATATTGGTTCCAAACTTGTACGTTCAACAATTCTACGACTCTTCTTCTGATCCATATCCAGGATATATACAGTGGCTTGGACCAGAAGGTGACTCTGTATACACTCTAAGAACATCCCAACAGCCTCCGTATTCTTCAGCTCAGGATCAGATACTAGCACAAACACAGGCGGCAATAGCTACAAGTTTAGAAGCTGCTATCTTATCTAACACTCTCAGCATAACATTACTTAATACACTACTTACTACTGAGCAGGTAAACGCGCAGAACGCCAGTACTGATGCTGCTCTTGGTTCAGGTGCTAGCGCTAATCTGATGTCATTGCTTCCAGAGATACTAGGACAGCTCGGTACTGCAATTAATCTCGNTGAGAGTCTTCATCTTCCGAATTCTGTATTGAGTCAGGGTGGGATGTCAACTACTCTTCAGGGTTTTGCCAAGAATATGAGTATCATCAAGACCATGAAAAATCAATCAATGTCGGCGTTTCATCTGCCTAACATCGGTCTGCCATCGTTGTCCAGTATTACGTCTCTGACAAATGCATTGAGCTCTATTGGAGTATCGATACCATCGGCAGTAAATATTCTAGCTTCTTCTGGTATATCAATCAATAATATAACATCTGCTTCATCGCTTCTTTCTGCAATTAGTGGAGTAGCCACGGTTGCAGATGCTTTAAATAGTTCTGGGATATCAGTGTCTAGTTTAAATACTCAAATCAATACTTCTTCTGTTTCCGAAGCTACAGAAATACTAAATGCTCTCGCCAGTGCCGGTATTTCGAAATCTGATATTGCATCCATCGGTATCCTTCTAAAAAATATAAACGTGAGCTAATATGTCAAAACTTAAAGATACAAACAGTAAATTACCGGATCCAAGTTACTTAGCCGGAAGAAGTAAGCCAGATTATCCATTTGTATTCAAAGAACAAGATACTAATGGAAAGATTAGCGTGAAATATGTTAATCCTGCAGAACCATATACAGCGTTCCAGCTAGACATGGAACACTCCGGTGCATACAAGTCGTCTGAAATTAATCAAACTTACAGCGGTCTGACTACTGTTATGAGTCATGAAAATCGTGTTTATACTGTAGGTGGTGATTCTAAAAATACAGATGGTCACAAAGATGATAGTGTTGGCGCAACTAAAAATGAAACAGTTGCNGGTGACGTGGGACATCAAATTGGTGGTGATCATCATCATGGTGTAGCAGGTAATGTGGTCGGTGGTGGAGGTGGTGATAAAGTCGATCATACTGCAGCTGGTCACACGTATAATATCACGGGCGGCGACTCTATGCACTTCCATGATGGAAACGAACATAAATCAATCGGCGGAGACGAAGTAAAGTCTATTACAGGAAACATGCACACTACTATTTCTGAAGGAGATCATGGATTTCATGTTCAAACTGGTAGCATGGACATTCGAGTAGAAGCGGGTCAGTATCAACTATATTCTGGTAGCAACCTTGTAGTCAATACTGCAAGCAACATGACCATTACAAGTCCGATGCAGATCTCTATAACTTGTGGAAATTCTTCGATAGTCATGACACCATCGTCTATTACTATCAAAGCTACAGCAATTAACTTCGTAAAGGCGTAATATGGCAATAGCTCACAGAGATCACGACTCTAGAAGTTGTGGTGCAACAACCACTGTAGTCGGACAGAATTTTGTAAAAGTAGATGGGCAGCTATGGGCTGTCGCAGGTGATACAGAAACACACGGCGGCGGACAACTCAATAATACTCAGACTTATATTAAGATAAACGGTATATACGCGTGTCTAGTCGGTGACGGTGCATCAGCAGACAATCTGTGCATCCCGCTTGGTGGCCAACACTGTGCCCCACTTGCATCTTCGGGTGACTCACTTATCAACGTTAGCTAAATAGATAAAAGGTCAGAACATGTCAGTTAGAACAACAAGAGCAGATTCATTTACACAGACTCAGAAGACACAGATAACATTCTCTGACTTCTTGGATAACTTTGACATAACTCCAGCAGGCAACCAGTTGGCTAGAGTAACTAACGAGAACTCAGTAACACAGTCTATTAAAAATTTAATCAAGACTAACATCGGCGAGAGATTATTTCAACCTACCGTCGGATCTAACGTAAATCACTCGTTGTTTGAGTTGAATGATTCGATAACGTTAGATCAGATAGAAGTATACATCCAATCGACTATAAATCAGTTCGAGCCAAGAGCAAACCTTATAAGTATCGTTGCCAGTCAAGATCCTAGTAACGAGTATATCATAAACATAACTATAAATTACAGTCTCATAAATAACCCAGTACCTATAACATTCAATCTAATACTACAGAGAGTGCGATAATCAGATGGCAAATAATTCATTAGCTCTTACGTCACTTGACTTCGACACACTTAAGCAGAACTTCATTAACTATATGAGTACACAGTCTGCTCTACAGGACTACAATTTTCAGGGATCGAATATCAACGTTCTTCTTGACGTTATGTCGTATAATACATTTCAGAACGCGTTCTACCTTAACATGGTATTCTCTGAGATGTTCATGGACTCTGCACAGAATTATGACTCTGTAGTATCACATGCTAAAGAATTAAACTATCTTCCGCAGTCGGCTAAATCTGCTACCACTTTCGTATCGTTTCCACTTCAGACTACAGGTCTAAGTGGAACTCTAGTTATTCCGCAGGGAACAAGATTCTCTGGAACGAACTCTAATGGTTCATATATCTATACTACTTCTGCCACGACTGCATATTTTTCATCGACTGGGACTTATAATGTAGCTAATCTTCAAATCTTTGAAGGATCTTATTTTTCTGAAACTTTTGTTATTACTGCAAATCTTGTACAGAGCTTTGTCCTATCAAATAAAAATATAGATATATCAAGCATTAATATAGTCACAACAGAAAATGGAGCTAATACTCCATTTGTAGCAGCGACTACATTGTTTGGTTTAAATTCGCATTCTAATGTATTTTTCGTGCAAGCCGCGCAGAACAACAAATACGAGATAGTCTTTGGTGATAATCTGTTTGGTAGAATTCCGGCAGTTGGTGCTATTGTAAACGTTATGTATAGGATAACTTCCGGAAGTGATGGATCTGGAATTACTACATTCTATGCAGCTGACGATATCGGTGCACTCAATAATGCAACCGCTACAACACCTACAATAACAGTTCTTACTCCATCATATGGTGGTTCTAACCAAGAGTCTATCGAATCTGTAAGATTTAACGCACCGAGATACTTCGCTACGCAGCAACGCGCAGTGTCATCAGACGACTACAGATCATTAGTTCTTACAAATTTCAGTGGCGATGTAGCAGACGTTAGCGTTTATGGTGGAGAAACGCTAGTACCAAAACAGTATGGTCGTGTCGTACTCTCTGTTCTTCCGACTGGTGGATCTATCGCTTCTGACTACTTAAAAAATCAAATTTCTAACTTCTTATTAGACTACATCTCTATTCCAAACAGAGTTATAATTTCAGATCCTGACTACTTCTATACTTCTATTAATACGACCGTTACATATAATAAAAATATAACTAAGATTGTTCCTACCGTTCTTAGCTCTATGGTTGCTAATACTATAACTTCATATAGTTCAACATACTTGGGTGACTTTAATAGCAATCTAAGATATAGTAAATTAGTAGCAGCGATTGATGCTATAGATCCAAGTATCATAAGTAACGACACTGTTACAGGGATGATTAAAAGGATCTCTCCTGTATATAACATCTCAACGTCGTATACGATCAATTTTAACAATCCAATAAACTACGAAGCTGCATGGGCAACCATGTATCCGTTCTCTGATCAGCCTTCTATTATATCATCTAGTTTTACATACGTAGACTCATACGGTAAAGCTACCCCGAACGCGTACATTAGAGATAATAACAAAGGTATACTCGTTGTTTATGTGTATTTAAATAATATCTTTACGATATTAAATAGTAATATTGGCACTGTAAATTATACTACTGGTCAAGTACAGATAAATAGTTTAATGACATCTTTCTATAATAACTATATTTCTGTTTACGCCGTTCTTGAGAATACTGATATTATCGTAGGACAGAACCAAGTGTTAGAGATAGACATCAATGACGTCAATATAACGATAAATGTAAGCTAATTTCATGGAATTTTCAGTAGAAAAAACTATTTCTAACTTCGTACAGAAGCAGTTCCCTCAGTTCTACCAAGACGAGGGTCCAAATTTCATTTTATTCTTACAGGCATACTACGAGTGGATGGAGAGTAATACTCCACTTGTAGACTCTTCTAATAACGTTATTTTAAATACATCCAATTCCAACACTGCTCCTCCTATCTACGGTGCTCGTAATTTACTCGACTATCGCGATATTGATAATACGTTAGACGCTTTTCTCTCGCACTTTCAAACGAAATACCTATATGGTATACCGTTCAATGTTATTATTAATCAGAGATTCCTGTTAAAACATATCTTAGACGTCTATAGGTCAAAAGGATCTATCCAGTGCTATAGACTACTATTTAAACTTATATACGACCAAGACATCGAAGTATATCTTCCTGGTGTTGACTTACTACGCCCATCCGACGGTACGTGGGTTCAACAGAAGTACATTGAAGTATCAGATAACGGCAATCTTTCTGCTCTTACTAACAAAACTATCGTTGGTATTACATCTAATACATATGCAGTAGTAGAGAGCGTAGTATCTGAAAAAATCAATAAGAACATCGTTAATACTATATACATCTCTAATATAAAACCAGTTAACGCGTCTTTTCTTATAAACGAAAAAATCGTATCGACCAATCAGCTGGCTAACACGACAACTGCTGCGAACTCTATAGCCAACTCTCCGATAGTACTAGGTTCGCTAGACGGCGTTAAAATATTAAACGGTGGTCAGAATTTTAAGATCGGTGATACATTAAAAATCGTTCACAGAGATCCAACGAACAATCAAATTATTTCGTTTGGTACAGGTGGTTATCTGAAAGTCACCGGGTTGACAACTTCTAGTAACGGTCAGTTGAATATCAATATCATCGATGGTGGTTTTGGATATACTGCCGATGCTAATGCATTCATCTATAATGGGACAGGTGATACTACGGGCACCGGCGCGACATTTTCAGTCGGATCTATTAACTATACGGAAGTGGTATCATATAACACTGACGTTATTGCAGACTATCTTAATACTTCAATCCAAGCGGCGTCATATAATTTTCCATCGTATCCGGCTGCTAATCTATCTTTTGCTATAAACTCTGTGCTATCTTACTCGAACGACACGTTTGGTACTGTTTCTTCATTAAATAACGTAAAAACTGGATCTGGATACACTAATCAAGCGTACACGTTTGTTAGATCGACGCTCCTATCAAAATTACAGTCAGGCACGCTTTCATATTCGAGTACTTCTAATACGGTAACTGGAACGTCTACTACATTTACTACACTATTTTCCAACAACGATGTTATATTCCTGCAGGCGAACTCGTTTGCAAATACTTACGAGTATCAAATAATCAAAAATGTCGTTAGCGATACAGTGTTAACACTATACGGACCGCCGATGCGTACGGCTGCTTCTGGTACATACAGACTAGCGCCATCTGTTTTTCCATCAAATTTTGCAAAATACGAACCGATAATGTACAGAGCAGATAATACAACCGATGGCTTGAATGCAAATATACAAGCTTCGTCTGTTTCCGGTGGAAACACTATCAGCACAGCTATCGCACTGGACTCTGGAAAAGCATACGTTACTAACGAGACTATCACTGCATACCTGTATGGAAGTGTTAACTCGGTCATTATAACTGCAGCTGGTTTAAATTATTCAGTCAACGATGCTATTATATTTGCAAGTTCTGATACTACAGTAAATCCAGCTTCTGGATATGTGTCATCGGTCAATGCAACTACCGGTGCTATTACTTCTATAAACATCACGAATACAGGTTCCGGATATAATAACACACCAAACGTTAGAGTACAGACACAGACCGGTGTTCACGCGTTACTATCATGTACGCTTAGTGAATTTAAGCCAACAGTCCAAGTGCAAGGTCAGGTCATTAAAGCAGGCGAAGGTAGACAGCGCGGTTACTGGTCTACTACAAAGGGATTCTTAAATTCTGATAAATACATTCAAGATAGTTATTTCTATCAAGATTATTCTTATCAGATCAAAGTTGCGACCGCTTTAAGCAAGTACAAGAGTATCTTATATGATACCTTCCACCCAGCAGGTTCAGAGTTATTTGGTGAGTACTTATCACAGATTGATATAACTTATGATATAGAAAACTTATTATACGGTAGCACAAGTCAAGAAATATCGTTTATCACGGACGAGTTAGGTGATATTTTAGTTCTTGAAACCAATGAGCTGCCATCTAATTTTCCAGGGAATACACTGCTTCAAGGTGTTAACTCAATTCTTGCGCAAGAAAATACATTTTAAAGGTATATAAATGAGTACATTATCAAAAGCAATAATCGGAGAGTTGATTGTTAATATTTCAACCGGTAATTCGAATTATTACGCGTTTGCATCAAATCCTGTTCCTACTACCAGTACTGCAAATCAGTCTTATTCTGACTACGCTATTAATTTCATTAGTGACTGGGGAATGTTATTTGGTAAAAAGATAGCAAATACTGACCTTTCTTCTGTGATTACTAATATACCTTGGATACCGAATAGTGTATATGCATCGTATGATAATACTGTAGATATAATCAATTCTGCCAATCCGGCGTTTTATGTTGTAACATCTCCATTAGTCGGCGGTGGTTATAACATCTATAAGTGTATCGATAATGCAAATAATTCAAACTCTGTTTATATGCCGTCTTTAGTTCAGCAAAATTCATTTACAACACAAGATGGATACACTTGGAAATATATTACTACAATTAGCAGCGAGTCGTATTTAAAATTTGCAGCACAAGGATTTATTCCAATCTATCCAAATACTGCAATTTCTTCTACTGCATATAAAAACAGCGGAATAGAAAAAGTAGTTATAGTTTACGGTGGTAACGGTTATAGCGTTTCATATAATACTGGAATAATACAGAGTGTCGCAAATACTACACTAGTTCAAATTGCCAATAACGCAAACATTCTTGATACATATTCGCTCAGCTCAATATATATCAGTAATAACGTAAATACTTCAGAGTTAAAAAATATAACATCATACGTTTCGAATACGACTGGCAACTGGGTATACTTAGACACACCGTTGAATCCAAGTAACGTAACGACTAATTCGAAGTATATAATATCACCGCGTGTAGTGTTCACTTCTGATGCTGAAGGAACTCCTTATGCATATTCTGTAGTGAATACAGCATCTGGCAATGGGTCTGGCGCTATTTCTAGTATTGTAATGATAGACGAAGGCTATGGTATGACATGGGCTAATGTCAGTATCGTTACTAATCAAACGTCTATTACACCGGCAAATGTTTATGCGATCGTACCTCCTGCAGGTGGTCATGGTGCTGATCCAGAAATAGAACTGCTAGTTCGAGGTTTTTCTTTATCTTTTAGTTTTGCAAACAGTCAAAGTAATACTATCGTAACTTCTAATGCAAACTACAATGTGATCGGTATTCTTAAGAACCCATATGCCATCAACGCGACATCGTTTTCGAATTCGGGAATACTGTATACTGCTAATACGTTCAATCAGATACTTCAGGCTAATACTCTTACGACTGCAACTTTTACAGTAGGTGGTCAGGTCACTGGAACTACTAGCAACGCTCTCGGTACTGTTGTATTTTCGAACTCTTCAGTTGTATATCTGACTGGTGATAAATACTTTGCAAATGGTGAATATATTACTGATGGATCAAACACCACACAGATTAATATATTCAATAGGGCTGCTGTGTATACGAAAGCAATTAAACCGATCTATGCACAGAATATCAGCAACGTAACCAGATCGGATACTGAAACTGAATCATTTAAAATTATTATTCAGACATAATTAGGAAAAGAAATGCCATTAGAAACCGACTTAAACGTTTTTCCGTACTTTGACGACTTTAACGCTAACAATAACTATTATAGAGTATTGTTCAAGCCTTCTGTCCCAGTACAAGCCAGAGAATTAACACAATCTCAGACTATCTTACAGGATCAGATCGAAAAATTCGGTAACTGGGCATTTCAGAACGGTGACATCGTAACAGGTTGTAACATTATCGATATGCCGATCGTTCCTGCGGTATATCTAGCTGATACTTACACTAACGGCCTTTCTTATTCCATTTCTTCGTTTGTCAATACACAAGTCGTAAGCACACAAACTGGTCTCTCTGCACGTGTCATGGCTGCTAATTCCGGTCTCGCTGCAAATTATCCTAATACTGGTATAATATACCTATCTTATAATAATAACGGCGCTAACAGCACAGCAAATGGCATTTCAGCGTTTTCTAATACCGATACACTTAATTTTTATACTCTATCTCCATCTGGTCGTACGCTCGTAGGAACAGTCAACACATATTCCAATTCAACTGCAAATACGTTTACAACTATCAACGCCCATGGCATTCAAGTCGGTGGTGGTGTAGTATTCATTAATGGTAACTTCGTTAACGTATTAAATCCTACTTTTGGTCTTGTTAATAACTATGGCACATATGCAGGTAACAATGTCGTTGGGTTTACTCTACAAGAGACAATCATAAATTCTAATATAGATTCTACTCTTCTGGATAATGCCTTAGGATATTCTAACGAGAATGCACCGGGAGCAGACAGAATACAGCTTATTCCTACTTTGACTGTATTATCCGGCACTACTACATCTAATAATTTTAATCCTATAGCCTCGTATAACTATGGTACTCTTGTTTCTAAGTCGGTACAAGGTGATGTATATTCAGTTGTTAATCAAGCAATTGCCCAAAGAATTTATGATGAAGCAGGTAACTACGTAGTAAATCCTCCTACAGTAGACACGGTTACAGCGATAGCCGGCAATACTATAATCACTGGCTTATCTTCTAACAACATGCTAGCTAGATTAAATCCATTCTCTGGATACGCACAGGGTAGCTATGTCAATAGGATCGGAACATCATATTTAAACGTTCGCCGTGGTGTTGATACACTAACGAATCTTCAGCAGCAGATTTCTTTTAACTACGGTGGCTATCTCATCCTTAACGAAGTAGCAGGTTCTTTCGACTTTACTCATGCTTCTAACGTATATTTCTTTGCTAATACATATCAGTCTGTAACTAATCGTACGTACACAAGTACTTCCGTGCCAGCTACTCCTATCGGTAGCGCATATATGAGATGTTTCTCATATAATAACGGTACAGTAGGTTCTAATAATGCACAGTATCTACTGCATGTTTTTAATATTAGCATGAGCAACGGATACAATACTAGCCAGATTAAATCTGTATATGCTAATACTGGTACCAGTGGTCATATTGGCATCGGAGACGTTTTCTCTTCTGGTATAGTTGGTTCTTCATACGATGATCAAGTATATAGTTTTGGTACGTCTGGAATTCAGAACTTAAGTCCTGGGTTGGTCAATGCAACTGAATACGTATATCGTAACAAAACTACTTCTACTCTTAATACTAACGGAACTATCGTAGTTACGCTAGGTACCAGTTCTGGAACTTCACAGCCGGGCGGCACTGATATTCTTCCATACGGAGCCAATACTACACTATCAGATCTAGCAGCTCTCAGTATAAACGTCGCAGTAGTAGCAAACACACAAACTGCAAACATTGCCGGAACTATCGTAGTAGCAGCAGGAGCCAATACTGTCACAGGTACTGGTACGAACTTTGTAAATACTTTCTCTGTAGGAAGTCAAATATATACTGTCAATTCAACTGCACTTGTTGATCTTAGAACTGTAACATCAGTCGTGAATAGTACATATTTAACTGTAGACTCTGCGTTCGCTAACTCTTTGCCAGTCAACGCAGTTAGATATTTCCCTGCAGGTAAGATCTTAACGATCTCATCTACCGCATACGACACACCGAGTACTATACACACTACCAATACTACATCGTTCACTATCAGTACAGGGTTCACACCAACTGTAGCTAATACAGTCGAAGTAACTTATGACGTTCTAAGAACTGTTGCGTATCCTGCCAAGAAAGTTATTAACAAGAACCGCTATGTTGCAATTAATACTGCTAATAACGTCGGTGGACCAAACGGCCCTTGGTGTCTCGGATTCTCTGACATTCATCAAGTTACTGGAATATGGTCTTCTACAAACGGAACATATACTACTGCAGGTGCTAACGTATTAAGTCAGTACGTATTCGATACTGGTGGTAAAGACGCATATTATGATCTTGGATACTTGTATCCAACTTCTGGTGCGACTATTGCAAATAATATTTCTCTCCTAGTACAACTTGACTATTTCTCTGTTAATACTGCGCCTGGAACTGGATTCTTTACAGTCGAGTCATATCCAATCGACGACACTAACACTGCAAACACGAACGCTATCCAGACTCAGAACATTCCTGTATACGTCGATGCTGCAGGCAATCGTCTATACTTAAGAGACTACGTTGACTTCAGAACTCCTTCTGTAATAACTGCAGCGGACGCCGGTTATGGGGTAACTTCCGGTATAACAGTAAATCCTTCGAGTGTTATAACTCTTGCCGTATCAAATAACGTTAATATCCCATCATACGGACAGAATCTGCAGGCTAACTATACTTACTATCTCCCAAGAAAAGATCTAGTGATCATATCTCCAGATACAAATAACGGGACGTTAAAAGTTAAAGAAGGTATATCTTCTGCATCTCCACAGACTCCACTGTATCCAGATAACGCGATGGCTCTTGCCGTATTGAATATCCCTGCATATCCTTCTCTTACTACAGACCAGCTCGACGCTATATATTCAGTAAACAAGACATCCAAGAGTATTATACGCGATACTTCTTCTGCAGTGACAACAAATATTGTCACAAATCGCCGCTATTCTATGGCGGATATTGGTAAACTCGACACTAGAATCTCTGATCTTGAATACTATGCATCTCTATCTCTACTAGAGCAAAAAGCTGCTGCTATGACTGTTACAAACGCTAGTGGCTTAGACAGATTCAAGAATGGTATCTTTGTTGATCCATTTAATGATTTCTCATATTCTGACATTTCAAATCCAGAATTTAATATCGCTATCGATAGTGTTAGTGGTGTTGCACGTCCGAAGATTGCTCGCGAAGTAGTCAAGATCAATTTTAACTCTTCAACTTCGAGTGCTGTAAAGACTGGCCGACTTGTGACTCTACCATATTCACCTGTGCCATTTCTAGTTCAGCCATATGCTACTCAGTATAGATCTGCAGCGCTCGTCGCTTTCGCTTGGAATGGTACGTGTGTCTTAATGCCAGCGTATGACAACCATATCGACACTATAAACACCGGTTCAGTAAATATCACCGTTGATAACACTACTGCATGGTCGCAGTTCTCTAATAGTGCTTATGCATATATCTGGGGTGACTGGAGAACATCTACAAATGTAGTTTCTACTTCATCCAAAACTGTCGTAAATACACCCAATCCACCGACGGTTTATCAACAACCTAATCTTCAAAGCTACAACAACCCGANCAGTCCTACTTATGGCACTGGACCANACTAAATAACTAACAGTTAAAAATTTATAATAAATAATGGATAATATAACAGGAGATAAGTTTTGACAACGGCAACAACTACCACTACGACAAAGACTACTACGACTACAAAATCACAGAGTGGTACGAAGTTGACTGTTCAATCGCAGTCGAATACCATGTCTATTGGTAATCTTACTACCGGTGTCAATCTTAATCCTTATATCGCACCGAGAATTGTTTCTTTCTACGCGTATAACATGAGACCGAATACACTTCTTCATGTATTTTTCGATGGTGTAAATGTCGACGCGTATTGCTCTCCTGGACTAATGCCAACTCCATCGGCGGCAAATATATCTAATAACTCTACTATACCTGTTGGAACTGCAGTTTCACTGTATATCTCTGGCACGACAACTCCTGTAGATACTTCGACTTACACTTCTATTCCTATCAACGGATCCTGGGGCACTCCGATATATTCTGACGCGAATGGTCATGTTGCCGGTCAATTTAATATTCCCGCTGCAACCTTTAAAACTGGTGATAGAGTACTACAGATCTGTGACGTATCTAATCTCGCACAGGGTAACTCTGCTATTACTACTGTCTCTCACGCTACGTTTACTGCGTCTAATCTTACAGTTACTCAACAAGCAACGACACTCACTACTATAAATCCATTACTATCAATTGTTCCTATAACAAATACTGTAGTTTCTTCTTGCACGTCTATCTCTAATAGTACAGTAATTACTGGTCAACCACAGTATGTGCAGAATTATACAGTGCCGAACGGGCAACAAAATAGTCATGGCCCGGACCCTATTGCGCAATCATTAACTATTTCTACTCCAGATGGCGCTGCTGGTATATATGCTACTGGTATTGATCTATTCTTTGAACAGAAGTCACTTATCTCTTCTACTACAGACAACGGTGTTACAGTTTATATCTGTGAGATGAACAACGGTTATCCTGACACAACAACGATTCTACCATTCTCTACTACACATCTCTATCAGTCTCAAATCAACGCAAGTGCAGCAAACTCACAAGTTGCAACATCATTTGTTTTTGAGTCACCTGTATTTTTAAATAATAATACTGAATATGCTTTTATAGTAAAACCGGATAATTCTGATCCAGACTATCGTGTGTACACTGCAGCTCTCGGTAACATCGATCTTGCTACAGGCACACAAGTGTATAGTCAACCTGTAACTGGAACTGCTTTCTATGGCGCTACTACAGGCCAATGGACTGCACTTCAGACTGAGTATATAAAGTTTATACTATATGCTGCTCAATTCTCTACCGGTACTGCAGATGCATATTTTAATAATTCTAATACCGATTACATTAATATATATAACTTAAACTACGCGTGTACGTCTTACTCAGTAACTACCGGGGACTATATATATCAAGCTAACAGTAGTTCTCCTACTAATGCCCAAACGTCTGTATATGGAACTTTAAATTTCTATGATACAAATTATCAGAGATTTTATGTCGATAANTCTACAGGCAATTTTACGACATCTAACGGCGTCGTCCAGATACACCGTTTCGCGAATGCTTCTGCTGCATCTTCTCCTGGTCCAAACACTACTACATTAATCGGATATGCTAATACATCCCGTCTAGTAAATCTACTAACGGATGCTGTAGTTGGTCAGTTTGCAACTATAGTTCCTGTAGGAGCAGGATTGACTTTTGACTATAAAGGCGTAAGTAACACATATTCTCTAGATTCTAATTCTACTCCAATAACTTCAGGATACGAGACAGAATTTAATGATTATTCTCGACTGATAATGAGCAAGACATACGAGAACAATCTTATTTCTGGATCTAAGTCGATGACTATACACGCAGCACTATCGACTGACTCTCCATATATTTCACCTGCTATTGATATGGTTCGACACCAAGAATTAGTAATAAGTAATATTGTTGATCCTGTTGCTAATTATTATAATGAATACTATANTAATGGAAAATCGGCATCTAAGTATATTTCACAGGTAATAACTCTTGCTCCTGGACAGGACGCTGAAGATCTACAAGTAATATTGTCAGCATATAGACCAATTAATACAGACATTCAAGTCTATGTTAAATTTATAAACGGTGAAGACTACGACGCAATCAGTCAGAAAACTTGGACTCCTCTGTTTAATCAGACTCCAAACTTTTATAGTTCTCCTGGAAGTATATCGTTTAACGATTTTACTTTCTCCGTAGCTAATGCAATACCGTCATATTCTACTTCTATCGGAAATATAACAACTTCTGGCGCGACTGTTACAGGTCTAGCTAATAATTTCAGTAGCGTACTAGGAATCGGATGGTGGATTACTGTAGCAGCGAATACTACTACAAACGAAGTCCCGAGACAAGTTATCAGTATCAACTCTAATAACTCTCTAACGCTCTCTAACGCGTTTAGCACTAGTTACACAAACGTCCCTGCTATACTTGTTGCACCTCCTACGACTGCATACATCTCAGCTAATACACTACTACAAGTCCCTGGAACGGTAACAGTGTCGACAACCAATAATGCTATCATTGGTTCTGGTACGAGCTTTACTTCACCGAACTTAGGATTCATGCCTGGGTCTATTATAACTGTTGCCGGTGATCAACAGGTTGTTGTTTCTGTTGCTAATAACACGTACCTAACAGTCGGAACACCATGGCTAACGACTGCTTCTGGTGCAAGCGCTTACATTCAGACTAACTCTGGTCTAACTTATCAGAATTCTAAAAACAACTTATTTACAACATATCTATCGTTCCAGATTAAAGTAATACTCCAGTCAAACGATTCTTCAAATGTTCCGATCCTTGACAACCTTAGAGCGCTAGCGTTACAACTGTAATGGATAAATATATCAAAACGGATGTAGAAGGTCTAGTTAAAGATTATAAGTCTGGTGCTATACTAAACGTAGACTCCAATCGGCTGTCTGCATACAAGAAACAAAAAGAAATAGCTCAACGGAATATCGATTCACAAAAAAGGATCGATAAACTAGAGAATGACTTATCTGATATTAAGCAGATGTTGCAGCAACTACTAACGAGATAAATTAAATGGCAATTACAGTAGCAAATACGGCAAATACTAATGTGTTCTCTTATTGGTTAGCAAGAACTAACGAGCTAGCATATTCGATGAGTACATATGCAATTACTGTTGGGGCGAGTGGTGCTAATGCTAACTATACTGTGCCAACTGGTAACGCGCAGATATACGGTACATTTACTGCTAATGCCATCACGGTAGGCAACTCTACAGTCAATGTCTCTATAATCGGCAGTACTTCTACGATCACTGCTAACGCTTTCAACATAAACACACTACTAGTTGGCAACTCTACGACAAATGCAACTCTATCTTCTACATCGTTGAGTGTCTCAAATTCTACAGCCAATATAACAATTACAATTCCTACTGCGGTACAGATTGCAAACGGCCAGTACTATCTGAATGCTAATGGCTCGTACGCGTATGCATCTACTCCATACAGTCCGATCACAAACAGTCAGATTACAACGTCCGGTGTCTCACTACAGGTAGTCGACTCCTATCTTATGTCTACGTATAATGCCGCAGAATATCTAGTAAGTGTTAAAGATAATACGGCTAATAACTTCTATACGTCAAAGATCATAACTACGCACGATGGTAATGTAGGTTATTTAACAGAGTATGGAGTGTTTGTCACTAATACATCTATAGGAACATTTAGCGCGTCTTCTAATGCTACATCTGTAATATTAGGATTTACTCCAACGTCATCTAGCACACAAATCAAATTTACTAGGATAATTGCATAATGGGAACAAAAGTAGATCTTGTTATCGATCAAGGATCGACATTTACCACTACTATTAATCTTCTAGATAATAATGGTGATCCATTAAATTTGACTGGTTATACTGGTATATCGCATATTAAAAAAACATATACTTCTACAACTAACACAGCTTTTACAGTAGCAATTGCTAATGGCAGTGTTACATTATCATTATCTGCTGCACAAACTGCTAACATCGTTCAGGGCAGATACGTATATGACGTAAAGTTAACAGATAGTTCTAATAATGTTTCGCGAATTGCCGAGGGTATAGTAACGATAACTCCGGGTGTTTAAATGAGTGCAAACCTTACCCCTGGATCATTTAACCTTACTGTATCAAAGCCAAATGCAGTTAATATTACGGTATCACAGAATGCTGGGATAATCACGCCGATTACTACAGTTCCGCCTACTGTAACATACGATCAACTTAATACTTCACTTGAAAATATAATCGATGTTGTAATTACTAATCCATAAAATAACGATGTTCTAGCATATTCTAACGGCATATGGTTTAATAGCAGCAATGCTTCTGGAAGTGGCGCTGCTAACACTATGCAAATTGGGGTTACAATTGCTAATGGTACAAACTTTACCGCAAATACTATTACTTCTGCGTCAAAACCATTTTATTTTTTGGCAATAGGAGCTTAATATGAATATTACATATACAAGATCATACTCAAACGTTAAAGTGCACAATGTTAATGAATTAACCAATGTTGTTAATTCATTTTATTGTATTATTACTGGAACAGATTCGGATTCAGGCATTTCCACTCCTATCGGGGTTGACGTTATTCTTTCGGATTCTAATCCTGATCCAGCTACATTCGTTCGATTTCAAAATTTAACACCTGCAATTCTTGATGCATGGGTAGATAGTTATGTTGATGTTAACTATTACCAAAATTTAATTTCAGAAGGTATAAATAATATTGTCAATCCTCCATTTATGCCAATGGATTTACCATTTAGCCAATAAGGTTTAATTATGTCGACACTACAAGTAGCAAATCTATGGATGGAATCAACTGCCAATAATCGCATTCAAATGGGCGCAAGTAATAACTATGTATTTGTTGCAGGTGGCGCAAATACTATTGCAGTTAATAGTTCTGTTATAACTGTTAGTGGTTCTGTACAATCTACTAATAATTTAATAAATAGCCAAACTGCAAATTATACAGTATCAAATACAGATTCTGGTTCACTTATTCTTGGAACAAATGCAACTTCAATGACAATTACTATACCGAATACTGTTCCTGTTGGATTTAGGACGATTATAACTCGTATGGGTGTTGGTAACGTTGTTATTGGTAATGCTGCTGGTATCACTTTAGGTTCAAGAACAGGTGCTTATACTGTATTAACACAATACGGTACTGCTTCAGTGTTTATGGCTAATACTACTTTTGCTGTTGTTGAAGGAAATATTTAATGTCAACTGTTCAGATATTTCTCACTTCTGGTACTTCATGGACTGTTCCTTCTGATTGGAATAATTCTAATAACACGATCGAATGTATTGGTGGTGGGGGTGCTGGTGCTGCTGGCTATACTGATGCTGGCGGTGGTGGTGGTGGTGGTGCATATTCTAAAATTAGTAATCTAGCGCTCACTAGTGGCAGTAGCATCAATATTGTCATAGGTGCCAAAGGTACGGGCGTTAGCAATGCTAACGGGAATTCTGGTGGATTTACGGCGTTTAACGGCACAACTCTTTCTGGGGCATCTGTTTCTGCTGCTGGAGGTTCGGGTGGCGTAGGTGCCAGCAGCACCACGGCTGGTGGGGCAGGTGGCCCAACAACTGGTGTAGGAACAATAAAATACGCT
>JGI24891J29808_1000503_pt1 | contig 20770 bp, 47 predicted proteins | sample FreactcultuFSWF8_FD_29808 | JGI IMG/M metagenome (IMG submission 29808) | reverse complement strand
CAGCAAAAGTAGTAACCCTTTTCTTCAGAGATATCAAGCCAAGTGCTGTTACCTTCTTCATTTACTGCCTTGATAGCAAAGATGACAAACATCTTCGGAAGCTGAGTAAGAGCCACACCCTTCTGAATACCAGAGCCACACCATTCACCAAAGATGGCAATCTTCTTGGTGCCAGTAGGAACACAGATGTTTTCACACAGGAAACGCCAATCACCTTCGTGTGACATAGCCCAAAGCATGAAACCCGCATTGTCCGAAGTCAGTGACAGTTCACGTTCACGAGACTGATAGGTAAAGGTGTCCGAATCAAGATCGTACACAATACCAGCATTGGTACCATGCAGCTTTACAGTACCACGAAACTTCAGAGTAGGAAGCTGGCGCGAATTATCATAAATCGCATTACCATCATTATCCTTTCCTGCATACTGGGCATTAGTCTTGACATGACGAATTACATTCCGGAGTTGGTCGATTGACGGAAACCTAATCAAGTGCAATCTCCTTTGCGGCGCATGGCATAGCGGCGACATCAGAAAAACCAAAATCTACGATATAAGGGTAAGGTGTCCATTCTGGTAGAACGTCAACAACTTTACCTGTACACCCTTGCTCGATATTACCAACATCTTCAGTCAAATATATAACATCGCCAATCTTAAACATAACCTTCTTCCTTTAATTCAATCATAACAAATCTCACTTATAAAGTTCAAGAGGATGAACGACCTTAAGTTCATCTTCACAGTATAACCAGAACGGATCAGGAAAGGGCGGAGCATATTCACGACCGAAGAACACCTTGATCGTGATGTCGCCAATCTCAGCGACAATACCAACACGATCCTTGTTTGGCCAAATGCATGAGCGGACCGAATCACCAACTTTAATCATAAAAAAACTCCCTCTTGCTCTCTGATAACTCATCATAGCAAAAGGGAGATAAATGTCAACCAATTTTTTCTGAAAAAATCAGATATCGTCCAGATCGATGGCTTTGATGCCAGGATACTGGATATGATTGATTTGTAGGAACTTTAGTTCATCCGGCCGTGCTAATAGATAATCGTTATCCTCATTGAATACCTGTAGGTACTCTTCAGGAGTAACTTCTCGACCACTAGAAACTATTTCACCAATATGATGTTGTGACATTTCTTTCCAATCATCATCATAGTTGTCTTTCTTGATGTTCACTTCATCTAGCGCATCTTCTAGTGTATGCGCTTCTACGGCATATCGAATACGGTGCGACGAAATAGTTTCAACGATAAAGATTGACATGATTACATTCCGATCGGAAAAGGTGAAACAAGTACATGTGGTTCAATATAAACCGGCTTGACATCATCCTTGCCAGGAACCTTGCAGAGTACCCAAGTACCATCAGCAGATGGAGGGCTGAACAAACCATTGGGATCGGCCTGAGGAATACTAAATCCACCATCACGATTCCATTGAGGTTTTTGTGGATTGGTGTACTGAGTCGCATAAGGCAGACCGTAACCAATACTGTCACAAATCTTATGCGTGTGGCCATTGAGGTCAACAATGTAAGCATAAGTGACTAGGTTAGGCTGATCACGAAGTTCAAGAATGTCCTTCATCAATCGCTTTTCCTGAAAGTTATGAATAGCAGGAAGACCAACAGACTCGACACCCTGTTTTGACAGTTCCTCTTGCTTTTTATTTTGAATCTGATCAGATGACGCTGTATCAGCATCACATCCAGAAAGAACAAAAGCAGCAGCAAGGGCAGCAAAAATAGCAATCTTATTCATGATATAATTCCTTATTGATCAAGTGGAAAAGTCATTACGATAACACGAGGTTCAATGTACTGGGGTTCAACTCGGTCAGAGTGTGGAACCTTGCAAAGAACCCAAGTGCCATCTGCTTGTGCAGGACTATAAAGTCCATTTGGATCAGCCTGTGGAAGTGCAATGTGTACGCCTTCCTGTTGGCTGGTGTAAAATGTGTCTGCCTGAGGATTAGTATACTGCGTAGCATATGGCAGACCATAACCAATAGAGTTGCATACCTTGTGGTATCGTCCGTTCATATCCTGAGTATACGTGTACGTCACCAACTTGGGATTGTCACGCATTTCAAGAATGTCCTTCATCCACCGCTTTTCAGCAAAGTTCTTGATGGCAGGAAGACCAACAGACTCAACACCTTGCTTGGTGAGTTCAGTCTGCTTCTGGTTCTGAATATCATCCCCATTTGGCTGAGGTCCTTGTGGTGCATCACACCCAGCGAGAGCAAAAGCAGCAGCAAGAGCGGCGACAATAGCAATCTTATTCATGATATAATTCCTTACTTGATGGAGTCGTAGAAGTTGCGAAGATCAGCGGGCATCTTTTCTTCGGGATAAACCTCAAAGCGATGACGAATGATCGGCTTCAATGCTTCCTTACCTGCTTCATCCGAAGTCACATACTGACGCTGGAGTTCAGTAAGATCGCGGACCATGCCCTCATTGTACTGTTCCGACTCATGGAATACCTTGCTGTCAACAGCGCGATATCGAGGAGCAAAGAACCCATACTCAGCATAGCCGAGATAGTCCAATCCAAATCCCACTGCCAAAAGAGCAATAAATGCGAGAACGCTTAGTGTAATTACCTTAAACATTATTAGTTACCCTTGTTAGTGTTGGATGAATTGAACAAGATACCACACAGAATGTTGATTCCCCAAGCCTGCACCCATCCAATTTGATGCAGGCCAGGGTCTGCGTCCACGAGACAGTCGTTCCACAGCCACATGACGGGCAGTGCAAACAGAAGTCCAGGAACAAAAATGGTGATGATCGCAAGAACTGCATCGCCAACAATATTAGAAATAGTATTCATTTCACTTTCAATGCCTTCCAATAAAAATAGTTTTAGAATTTGATCGTTTATCAAACAGATACCAGCAGCAGTTGTCTTTGCCGCTACTTTTGCTATTCTCGATCCACTTAACTCGCCCAACAGATACAACCATTTCACAACGTTTCATTAACTCGACTGATTGCTTGGTATGCATCCAGTCAGCATCAAACAACAACCAAGTTGGAAGTTGATTACTGAAGTGTTCGATCATAGGATGAAGGATCTTTCTATCCCACGGCGGGTTCGTTATGATATAATCATACTTGATATTGAATGTTAAGTCAAGAGCATTTGCTTGTATAATGTGTATAATACTCTTATCTTGTGGCTCTATGTCCCATGCTCCAATACATGTATGATTATGAAAGTCTAGGTGTTTAATAAGACGACCATCGCCAGCACAAGGTTCATAAAAGGTAGAATATTTCTTTAGATGCGGTAATAGAGGCAAAACTGCTTGCATAGGAGTAGGATAAAAGTCTCTCTCCACCCGATCAAAGTTACTTCTCTTACCCATTACAACCACTCATACCCTTCATCCTCTAATGAATAGCAAACATGTTTGATATCAAATGCTACAATAGCCCGCATACAACCTTCACACGGCTTAGCCAAACCCTGAGTAATCAAGGAATTATTATTATTGGACCACTTGCATCGATATACATAGAGTTTGGATTTAGCCACAGTTTCGGCATCATATCTCCTCAGAGCATTAGCGATTGCATCTATCTCTGCATGAAGATATATTGCCTCTTCGTGTTTAGCATATCTACCTTGAAGAGGATGCGTTTTGTTTCTATTGGTACCAATAGAAAGTATTTCATTTTTATAAACAAGAGCAGAGGCTATTCTAGCCCTAGCAAATGGTTCAGATGCTTCAGCAACCTTGCTGAGGACCTTCATCGTCTTCATCGAAATCTTCATCTATAACCAGAACCCATCCCAACAAAGGGCTATAATATGTGACATTTTCTTGCAAATCAAATCGTTCGATGTAGTCTGCTAGTTCTTCATGTGAAGAAAAGTATTTTTCCAATAGATCATCGACCATCAAGCAACACTCCAATTATAGTCATCAAAAGTCTTTACCGACTCATATCCATCATATTCATCAATTCGATATAATGTTCCAGACACAAGTTCCTTGATTCGCAACCTAGCACACGCGCCATCAGCAAGTTCACCAAGTTCCTCTACGACCTGCACCAGTACAGGATCAGTGCGTTCAATATCACGATCATATAATTCGTCCCCTGCTTCCTCTGTGATGCCCTTGATCTTGGCATATCGCGATATAGCCTCGTGCGAAAGACTGAATCCACCATAACAAGCATTATAAACAATTTTAGTCATTCACTTAGCCTTTCGAATGAGACGAGCAACATCTTTATCTAGAAAATCACCGGTAGTGTACCACACCCGCGAGGCGACACAATCAAGCATTTCCAGACCACACTTGTCTGCATTTGGACAGGTATCGCAAGGAATATCTCGAACGTTCTCTGGAGTGTTCAGGACCATCTTGGATGCAGATGAAAGACCTGCCATGAAGGATGTATCGGTTGTTATGGAAAAATAATCAGCGTTCATTCAAATGTCCTTAGTTTATACTTCACTACACAGAGATTCGCGTTAAAAGTCATCAGGACCACCACAAATGCCGATAGCAATCGGGCACCAGACCGTAATACTGGCGATACCAATAAAAGGAAACAACACAATTATTTTCAAAAACTCCGAAGGATGCATGTAGAGTACAAATTCCTTGAATCCGAAAATTTCAAGAAACAAAAGAACGAACGCGATGGAAAAAACTTTCAACATAACGAATCACTCCAAATCACTGACTATATCCCGACCATATACGAATCGGGATATATGTCAACCTCTACTTGCGTTCGGTCTCATTATAAAAACCAGAATCATATTCACCAATCTGCTCAGGTGTCATATCAACTTTATCAATAAGAGTAGAGTTATATGTTGCTCCGGAATAGTAGTGAGGATTGTAGGGGCGACCATAATAGGCATCCGCACTACCACGGTCATAAGGACCGCCATGTCGAGCATCAAACGACATCATTCACTCCCACATTGCTGAAGCCAAACGAATCAACCTTGAAGATTTGACCATTAATAATCATACGATCACCTATCATAGAAGATCGGTGCCCCCACTTTTCGCCATTTTCACCATCAAGAGGTTTAACAACAGTCACACGAGGATTGAAATCTGGGTTTTGGCAAAACTCGCCGCGAACATTAAGCGTCTTCTCCATTGACCAGGAGCCGCCGAGGTTCTGAGTATGACGATATGCATACTCCAGTGCATGATTGATGTTATCGCCCAGGATAACAGGAGCATCAACGGTAGCGACATGCTCATACCAACGACCACCAAGACCATCACGGTCAAAATGGAGAACTTGAACTTCAGTCATAACGAATCACCTTTTCTATCTGCTACATTCTCAACCTACACGAATCGTGGAATATGTCAAACGAAATCTTCAAGCGCCTTGATCTGAATCGGTGTGGCAATTCGAACAAACTTACGGATCGTTTCGGCCGCAAGGTAATATCCTTGAAATTCCAGAATTTCAGCCTCTTCAATCATTTCTTGAACAATTTCAGTAACAGTCATTATCAGTTGACCTTTACATAAGAGATGTTATCATATGTATTTGACTTTTCACGATTAAAATCAATAGTTTTTTTATTTTCTTCAAAAAAGTTGCGGGCTTGTTTATGAAGATTCCACTCATCTTCTGCTTTAATAAAAAAACTATCAGAAACAATTTGTTGAATGAATTTTACTTTATATGTCTTTAGTTTCTTTTGTTTTTTGATATATTCTTTTAGTTTTACTTTGGCATCACGCCCATTAATCAGATCACAGAAAGTCTTTTCATCAGTGTCGGCTAGTGGTCCCCAAGATTCGGAGGATCGATTACGAACTTCAAAGGTCATTATAGTGTCTTCCTATAGTCATTAACAAAACATTCTGATATGTATGGTTCATCCCATTCACGATATTGGTATGTGTATTGCTTGCGTGGATTATCCAGAACGAACTGTGTGGCCTCTTCTTCTGTATCAAAAAAGTAATACTGATGTCCGTAACGTTTGGTTGTATGATCTACAACCAAATCACCATATGTTCCATACTTTGTTGTTTGGATTGCATGACGCATTACTTCATGAACAAACATTGTTATATAATACCATACAATAGGACAAGAGAAATAAATCCATTGATAACAATAAGAGCGTTGTCTTTCTCACGAAATCCGGCATACAACCATAACAATGCGCCCATAAGACCAAAAATCATATCCGCTTCATGATAACCAAAGGCACGAAAAACAACCGAAGTCATAATACAGAGAATGCCTAACCACTTGCTTTTTTCGGTCATTAGATGATCTTTCCATCAAGAACAAAGTAGTTGTGGGCACCATTCTCGCCATAATGAAACACCAGATGACCATCATCTTCAAAAATCTGAAGAGGAGCGCGACCAGCAGCAAGTTTAGCAAAATAGTCATCAACGCTATAGTGCTTCTTCAACACGGCAACAAACTTGACCTTATTGACAGGACCACGATGCTTGAAACGAGCGACAAACTTACGTTCGCCGTTGTGATTGTAGTGAAGATATCCACCGTGATATTCAAAGTTGGACTTTTCAAACTTGATCATAACGAATCACTCCAAATCACTGTCTACTTTTTTACCATATACGAATCTGGTTATATGTCAACCTCTATTTTACCACTTTGACCTTGTGGCCCAACAGTGCCTCAATCTCAGCAACGGTAAGTTCCTTGGTGGGATTGGTAGCGGATTGGTGTTCTTCTTGTGTCAGGTGTTTGCCATTCAGATACCATAACTTAGTGCCATCTACCCATTCAACAGCAGGACCATCTTCGCGATGCAGTTGTCCATTCAGGAACCATTTCTTGGTTCCATCTTCCCATTCAATAGCAGGACCATCTTCGCGATGCAGTTGTCCATTCAGGAACCATTTCTTGGTTCCATCTTCATAAACTTTTACGGTATATTCAATCATAACGAATCACTCCAAATCACTGTCTATATTCCAACCATATACGAATCTGGTTATATGTCAACCTCTATTTTACGATCTTGACCTTATGCCCGAGCAGTGCCTCAATCTCAGCAACGGTAAGTTCCTTGACAGGATTGGTAGCGGATTGGTGTTCTTCTTCGGTCATCCAGGTGTCATTCAGGCACCAATACTTGGTGCCATCTGCACATTCAATAGCAGGACCATCTTCACGATGCATTTTGCCATTCAGGAACCAGTCCTTGTTGCCATCTGCATATTCAATATCAGGACCATCTTCGCGATGGCGTTGTCCATTCAGAAACCAATACTTGCTACCATCTTCATAAACTTTTACGGTATACTCAATCATAACGAATCACTTTCTCTCACTGTCTACTTTTTTACCATATACGAATCGGGATAAATGTCAACCTACAATCGACTCAAACCTCTACGTTTTTATATACGACATGGTTAGGTCCATGTTCACCATAAACACACCTAGCGATTCGCTTGGCGTCCTTGAATGAAGTTGCGTTTAGCCCGATATAGTCAATATCTGTTTCTCGATTTACCTCTTCTGTGATAAAAATTAGGAAGTACCGCTTCTTAAACTTTGGTGATTTTTCCATGTGTTAACCCATGATAGTCATAATAGTTGTTGATAACATTGATAGATTTCCCAATCCATTGGTCTCTTTTTTGAATGAACAACTGTTCTTCGCCATTCTCTACTGCAACAATAACAACAAGATTATTCACAGGTACACCAGTTAATTCTTCATACATTACCGCATAGATAGACAATTGCATGAAGTATGTATCAATCCATTCCAGTTTCTTTGATTTGTCGGATGTTTTGAAGTCGATGATTGACCTACGACCATCAAAGTCTGCAATAACATCTGCTGTTCCAGCAACACCTAGGTGTTCTGAAAACATCTGTAACTCAATACCAAGAACATTGTCGATGCGATCAACAAATTTTTGTATGGTCTTAAACATGCCAAGAGAAAATGGATTTACTGTTTTAGTGTCAATTTGTTTATTATGAAGATAATCTTCACAAATAGCATGAACTCTGGTACCGCGTTCTGATGTTCTCTTTAGAACTTTTTTAACTTCTTCTTCACCTAGACGCTTGCGCCATTCTGCTAGTTGTGGTTTCTTGTACCAACCCAGGACAGTGGTGACAGAAGGAACTTTAGAACCATCAGGGAGGCGATAAATCCTCCCTGTGGTCTCATCTCCGTCAATCCTGTCAATGCTAGGAAGCGATGTCAGGTTGTGCTTGAACGTCTTTTGTATCACGAAAATAACCAATCTGTTGTAATTCTGCTAAAATAAACTCACGTACAAATCCAGAGCGAACGATATCATCCACTTCAAACTCAACCTTTCTTATAGAAGGAATCTTCATCAGAATTGACATCATAGATTTAAGCCCAGATGTTTCATTGTAACGTGAACTTGTCAAGTCATCTTGATTGATGTCTCCACATACGATCACACGCGATCCTTCACCTACTCGGGTAAGAATAGTCTTTAATTCCATATAGGAAAGGTTCTGAGCCTCATCCACAATAATAATCGCATTGTCGATTGTGGTACCGCGAAGGAATGATGTTGATTCGAACTCAACAATGCCTTTTTGTTTTAGTATGCCGTATACATCTCCACGGCCGAATAGTTTTGCACAGATGGAGATGTATGGTGCTTCGAAGACTTCCATCTTCTGAGACGCGGTGCCAGGCAAGAAACCAATGGCTTTAGATGATTGTGCGCTTCTAATAATAACTACTTTACGTGGATCATTGAGGTCTTCCATCACCTCTTCGAGAGCAAGATATAAACTGATAAATGATTTACCGGAACCAGGAACTCCATGAAGCAAAAGGTTCTTTCCCTCATCGTAATATTCAAAAGACTTACGTTGATTATCTGTAACAGGTGAAATTTGAGATAGATTAAGTTTTAGTTTATCTTCTGTATTTCTTTCTTTATTTTGTCTGCTTTTTCTATTACGGTCTCGCTTTTCTGCTCTTGTGGTAGCCATAAGACTCCTTAATCATCTGTATGTTAAGTCACCGGCACATACTATGTCAAAGCACCGCCAATCTTGGATTTTACCTTGTTGACTGCTTCGCGGGTCTTTGATTCCTTGATTCCCTTAGATCCATATTTCTCTGCGAGTGGAGAAAATGGATTAGCAGCAGCAATACGACCTAAAACATCGTTCATTCCGCTGTCAGTTTTTACACGATCACCAGTACCTCCTACAATCATAGGCGCATGGAATACTTGTTGAATGTGTGGATTATCTTGGAGAAACTGCTTGTGTGATGCATAAGACCACAACTCGTCCCACGTTTCTTGTGTTTCAGGAATGAGGTACTGGTACATTGGCATGTAGTTACTCCTTGCAATTACTTATAAAATCAGTCTGCTTGGCGTGTAATGAAAGTCTTACGAATTGTAGCAGGGCTGAAGTATTCTTTGACCACATCAATAGCATCGTCTATATTATATTCTCGACAAGAGAAGATGTCGATATATCCTTCTCCAGTATGGTCATTGAAGTGTGCAATGATGTTGCTAGTTTCTATGAGTTGAATAACCGTCCATCCTTCTAGATGTACTTCATTGTGACCAAAATGAAGAATCTGAGGTTCGCCATAAGGAACCATGTCAATGCGTTTGACAAGTTCTTTTACCCAAAGTTCTAGTTTTTCTGGATTTGTAATTGAAGCGATATCACATCCGCCGCAATCGATGAGAGTCTGAAATCCCCAGTATTTCATTTATTCGTCGTCTTCTATTTCTAACAGTTGGTCAATATCAAGTGTCTTGATTGCCCTACTTAGACGCTTCTGTTTCTTGTGTTCCCGATATTCATTGACGGGACCTTTACTGTAACCTTCGTCTTCTTCGTACCAATCCTTGAACTTCATAACCTTCTTCTTATGCATTTACCGCTTCTTTCTTAGGTCGACCAGGACGACGCTTTACTTCAGATTGTTGTGTTGTCGTTGTTTCTGTATTCTGCTTAGGTGGAAGCAAGAGTGTGAATACACTACGGACCAGTTCTTCATCGATATTTATATATGGAAGATTGCGATCCTTAACTGCCAAAATCAACTTAGCATCGGCAGGATCAAGTGCTTCTAGAAAGTTTACGAACAATGCTTCACGTTTTGCCTTTGAGATATTTGGGTTTTCTGGTCCAACCCAAAGATACATCTTACGGAAAGTGTTGTATAGCATTGCTTGCTGATCTAGAAACTGACATGGTTTGTATGGAGGCGCACCCTCAGGTAGAAGCCACCGCACACCCGGATGATATGTCATCTTTAGGATTTCCATAAACGTAGGATTGTTTACGTTTGCAGCCAACATACTACGCCTCTTTTCGTAATCTGGTTCGGCGTCAATCTTATTCAAAATCTCTGAGATACCTAACATTCTTTATTCCTTATTTTATAAAATTTCAAAAATCGCCAACACATTCAATAAGATTCTTCAAACGGTTTTCAATAAAATAATTGAAAAGTTTGCTACGATCTTTCTTTTGAGTATTATACTGTTCTAGAACTTGTTCTGAGATTTCAGTGGGAATACATTCAAGGTCGATCAACTGTTGATTGCGCTTATAGTTGCGAAGCATGTTTTCATTACAAAACTGTTCGGGTTCTTGCAGCATCCAAGAAGACATTTTCTTGGCAGTCACCGGAGACTGTCGAATACCCATAACAAACACATTATCGGCCGATAGAAAGTTGGGAATGCCATCAGATGCATCGCCCTTCATGATATGTTCCTTGAGAAACAAGTCAGGATTTGTGCAGGTGATATATTTCTTGAGAACCGGGCTGTATTGTTTGACGTTAGGATACTTCTGCAACTGACCAAAATCTTTGTCGCCAGACAGTATCAGAATTTTTTCACGCATATGATACTCTTTGACAAGAGTAGCGATAATGTCATCAGCCTCAGCGTGTTCTACCTGAATGACTTTATATGGAAAAAATTCTTTCATTTCTTGACGAATTTTATTCAGTGTTTGAAACACTGCATTCCAGTCAAGTTCAGAAGCATCCCGTTCTTTCTTGCGATTTGCTTTGTAATAAGGATAAATCTGCTTGCGCCAGTAGTTCTTGTCATCACAAGCAATGACCATTTCACCAAACTCAGGTGAAAACTTTACCTTGTGTGCGCGAATAGCATTCAACACCATATGTCGAATTATATCCTCTTCAATCTTAACATTCTTATGGTTACCAATCTGTGCCATAAGAGTTGAAATTATCACTTGTGAAAAATCCACGATAATCATGTTATGTTGCTTTCATGTTGTTATACAATATATATATACAACATTTTTGGATAATTGTAAAGAGTTATTCTTCAAAATCTTCTTCATCGATGTTTGGAAAATCAATCAACTGTTCTGCTGCTTGTTGCAGCCCATGAGTGACACCCATACTCTTGAGAATCAATGATCGTAGAGATTCTATAACTAATGCAACATCTTTGCTGAAGTCATCATCATCAAAATTGAAACCTAACATACCAATCTTATAGAACAACTCTTCGGCCATTTCATCCGTCAAGAAATGAACAAACTCTATTTTGTTTAGAAGAGCCTGTTCTCTCATCTCCTCAAGATGATCTTGCGTAAAGTTAGTTCTGTTTCTCAGAGGAAACTGAATAACATTCGACCGTATCTCAACGTAAACATTGGAAACATTAGTAGAAATGGCCGTGTTAGTATCCACACAAATCTCCTTATTCTACCATTACTTATTTTTTAGGGATTCTAGAAGACCTGACCATTCCAGTGCTTTAGTGTTCCAGTTGTATGTACGATCTGTTTGAATCTTTTGTAGATAAAGATCCTGTGCAATCAAGTCTCTTTGATTACGCATAACGTTGACACCCTGCGAAAGAACCTGATAGAATGAGTTTGCGTGATGATTCTTATCTTCACTCCACTGATACATCCATGTCAACCCCATTGCGGTTTCCGGTAATGCTGCTAGATTAGGATGAATGCAGAGTAGACCGGCAGACATGGCCTCAATCAAACAGAGACAGGAAGTTTCTTTCCAGATTGAAGGATATGCAAAGATGTCCGCGTTCAACAGAGCGCCGCGTAACTCTTCATTGCTTACAGATCCGTGATAGTTAATCTGTGGATGCTGACGACAGATTTCAAACAGTTCTTCATACTGTTGGTCGCGTTGTTCCCAACCATACAACTTGAATGATGAATAGACATCCAATGTGATATTAGGATCATTCTCGGCTAACTTGATAAAGACTGGTACCAAAATATCTAGGCCGCGGTGTGGAGTAGGTGTGTAGATCAATCGAATCTTTTCATCATCAACAGTCTTTGCTGATGTGTCGATAGGTTCAATAGAGTTTTTGATGACAACAGAATCGCTATATGGTACACCACGAACATTGTTGTATTGTTCCATCTGCCAGTTTGAAACAAAAACAAACTTGTCAAACTTCTTGCGATACATAGGATCAGATAATCGCGAGGACTCTGGATCTTCTGGTAGATCATGACAGTAGTAAACTTTAGTCTTGGTTTCGTCTAGTTCGCGAGCGCGAGAGAATACAATCTGTGTATCTTCTAGTAGTTCGCGAGGAACAGCACCACCATACAGGCGTTCTTGTAGTAGTTCCGTACCACCCTTTGAGTTCTTGTTTAACTCATTGCGTTCCATCAAGTCATGATTACTCATTAGGTTCCACCGCTTCCATTTCTTCTGTTAGTTTTTGGTGATAAAGTTCGGATGTTTCTAGTAACAGCGACACTACTGACATGGCACTAATACGTGCTGCAATGTTGATAACGATCCACCTAGCAATAAATGCTCGAATGTATTCCCATCGTGTTAGTTCTTTCATTATACAGAAAATCCTACACTAAAATCAATGACAGAATCTTTGCGAAATGAGCGCCAGCCTTCGCTCTCTAGGTCCCAAACAGAAATGACTTCGGTATTTGTCTTGCGAGTTTGAATATGTTCTTCTAGATCGGTCTGTGTTGGCAGAATCTCTGGAGAAAGTGTGCAAAGCATTTTGCGTACTGTTCCGTCCTTCTTTGTGAAGTTGACTTGACAGATGTTGTGCTTTAGATCATCCAAAAAGGAGATTGGAAGTGTCGTTGTTTCTGATTCGTTCATGTAGTTCATTATATCCTCCAATGTATGTTTCATTATAAAAAATCTGTGGTACAGTACGTGCATGTGGTACTTCAGTTAGCAACCGTTCTTTCGTTGCCTCGTCTGTAATATCCATTTCAACAAACGGAATAGACTTTGATGTTAGAAGATTTTTAGCCGATGTGCAGTTTGAGCATCCCGGCTTTGAGTATATCTTATACATAGTAGATCCTGTATGGTTTGTCAAGAGATAAAGGGACAACCGAAGTCGCCCCTAAATCTATTTATACAATTTTATAGAATATGTGATGCCCAATGGTAGCAACTCTTGCATACTTCCAATGTGGTCTTACATATAGGGCATGATAATAAAGTGCGCCGTGAGTTATATCGGCAATTTGAGAATAGTAGACATCGTGCGCAACTTGTCTATTACGCTTATAAAGTTCTTTATCTACAATCTTCGGATGATGTTTAAACCAACTAAACTGGTTTCTCTGCATTACAACCTCACATGGGGTCTTTGCAAAACCATAATTAATTCGGTTCATAACTACATTTGCTACTGCGATTTGCCCTTTCAATGGCTCGCCTCGTGCTTCGAAATAGACATTCTGTGCCAAGCATTCAATTTGCGCTTGATCGTGACTTGATGTTGTTTGTGCCATTACTTGTGGTGTTACCGTTAACAAAGCGAGTGTGGCAAGCGCCTTGAAAATTTTGTTTACGTAAGACATTTCTTTCCTCTTAGGTTCGAAGACCTAGGCAACAACTGAAAGTCTTATAGGGTATCTCAACCCGTACAGACAGTTATGCTATGAGAAGATACGGAGGTAAAGAAATCGGGTATCTTCTACATCCATTTCCCTCTTACTGGAAATGCAAGATCGTCGTTGTTTCGTTTGAATCATATCAATAGTATGGTATTATACTGTAGATATAATGCTTACTAGCCATCGCAGACTTGAAGCGTTGTAAGAGTACAATGGAAGTAGAACTTCCAATGGTATTTATACGAGACGTATTCTTGACCGTGCCTAGGTTGATCGCGAATACGATTGCACTTCCATCTCGATGCAATTTGACACTTACTCCCAATCCCCGAAGCAGTTATCGCAAGTGACCTCTTTGGTGCGCTTATAGTGGATTCCATCCAGAGGCGTAAGAGGTTCTAGAGAACCTGCTCGTGACTATCAGAGGAACAGGTCATATTGTCTTTAATTATACACTAGATTTACGAGGTTGTCTAGTCTTTTTTGGAGAAGTAGGTGCAGATGGCACCGGCGCTACCTTTGGTGCTCTAGGTTTACGAGGTGGTTTAGGTTTATCTGGTTGTTTGCTACGATGTAGAATGATGATACCCTTAGATCGCAGTTCACGAATGATCTTACTATGATCCATTAAGAGTTTGTTTAGTGCTTCCTTATCAACAGGAGCATTAGGAGCCTTGCGTTTCAGATACTTGTCCACAGATTCGTGAATATCATGAAACTCTTCATCGGTGCAGTCCAGATAGATAGCAGCCATTATTACAACCTTCCGCTAATATCAATGATATCATATCGATCAAAATGTCCACTAATATCTAGACATGTATCGATATGCTTCTGTGCTTCACCAAAAGTCTCGAACGACTCAAGAAAGTTATCTTCCTCAGGATAATAACGATCCCAACCTAGTACCCAGAATACTTTCATGTTCAATCTCACCAAAACTTGGCAACAAAATGCCAGACAACAGAAATGATAATAACCCAAAGAGCAAAATTAATCAAGAGCAATTTACAATACATATTCATGCCAAAAATACCAAACGTGAAAAGTAGAATATGGCCGCCGCCCCGGCCAACGCGATACTATAAAAAAGTATATCTGAAACAAGGTCAACAACGTATGCTAAACGTGTCGGTCGAATCATGCTTGACATACAATGATAGCATCGGTCTGCATGACCGCTTTTTACCCAATCTGGATTATTGTAACTGTGACAGTGTTCACAGCATTCATAATATTTTTGTTCGCTCATGATTAACACTCCATTATAGTGGAGGTACGACGAGAGATTTCTGAAATAACACGAATCTTACCTTCGTGTCCAACTAAGCGATAATCGATGCGTTGGTCAATGTCATTGAGAAGATCAGCATATTCATCTTCATCATGTACAACATCATCAAACAAAAAAGTAGAATTTCCATGTTCACCGAGCATATAAACAGTAACAACAGCAGTAAACATAATTCAATCCTTAGTAAGAATGCAACCAATTGCAACCAAGATGCAAAAGATAGATGATTCAACATTACCAGTGATGACTAAACCAAACGCACAGATAATTTCCATACACGCAATTATGTTCAAGAACTTATTCACAATCAAAACTCCCAAATCTTGATTCCGCGCCGAATCACTGACTACTTTTTTACCATATACGAATCTGGTTATATGTCAACCACTACTTTACAATCTTGACCTTGTGACCCAACAGTGCCTCAATCTCAGCAACGGTAAGTTCCTTGGCAGGACTCATGCGCGCTCGATGTTCTTCTTGTGGCAGGTATAGGCCATTCAAATACCAATACTTGGCGCCGTTAGCACATTCAACAGCAGGACCATCTTCGCGATGCAGTTTGTTATTCAGGAACCAGTCCTTGCCGCCGTTAGCATATTCAATAGCCGGTCCATCTTCGCGGTGCCGTTGTCCATTAAGGTACCAATACTTGCTACCATAGATAGGTATATATAGCAGTTTCGCAAACTGACATCAAGTTCATGATTGCGCCAAAATCACCTATCTTTGGTGGGTATAAATTGGCATATCTTAAACCAAGTCTTGGTGCCATCTGCATAAACTTTTACGGTATATTCAATCATTGTATTGCTCCTTGTTTACCGACTAACTTTACTATAAAAGTGAGGTAGCGTCAACCACTACTTTACAATCTTCACCCGATGACCGAGCAGTGCCTCAATCTGGGCAACGGTAAGTTCCTTGGCAGGATTCATTCGCTTTTGATGTTCTTCTTGTGTCAGCTGTTTGCCATTCAGAAACCAGAACTTGCTAACATTAGCATATTCAATAGCAGGACCATCCTCATTGTGGAGTTTGCCATTCAGGTACCATTTCTTGGTGCCATCTGCATATTCACAAGCAGGTCCATCTTCGCGATGCTGTTGTCCATTCAGGAACCAGTCCTTGCTACCATCTGCATATTCAACAGCAGGACCATCTTCACGATGGCGTTGTCCATTCAGGTACCAAGACTTGGCGCCGTTAGGATAAACTTTTACGGTATATTCAATCATAACGAATCACCTTATATCTTATTGGCTACATTCCTGATAATATACAAATCCGGATAAATGTCAAGAGGGAAATGTATACCCCACCAAAGTTTCTAACTCCGATAAAGATTTTTCTATTACAACAGATCCTTCAATGTTATCTGCCATATAAACTTTGATATTTCGACCTTTGAGATAGACAACTTTGTAATACGCCGATGGAACGGGAATCCTGTGTTCTCCGATGCAAGTAGATGTATCGCCGTATATTGCACCAGTCACCACGTATTGCGTCTCCATCCCTCTCACCATCGCTTCCAGTTCTTTCCATATAATCCTGTTTACATCTGGTAGTTGTGGTGTCATGTTTGTCATTAGAAACGTATCGCGCATCTGGACTTCGTTTCCAGCGTCGGCCGCAGGCGTTAGGTGCCCACGATCATATCCACTGTCTGTATAGTCATCTGGCGCTGGTGACCGTTTCAGGCGAGGATCAGAGCAGAATGCATCTTCTCTTTCCACATGGTCATGTGGAGATTGTGTGACCTCAGCAGATAGAATCGCCCTCATATTCTTTTCATCATAAAGAACGAGGTAGAAAGAGTTGCAAAGCACTGTGGTGCCAGAAACGACAATAGCCTGACCGTAAGGCCAGACTTGATTTGCAGGTAACGATGGAGGTAGCTTCCGCTTTGCTAGAAATGAAAAAGCAGCGGAAGCTAACATCCTAGGGATAGATAGCAACCGCTGCATCATTATTTCCTTGAGTGTTAGATTACACTCTATTTAGTATTTAATCTTCTTGAGCCTGTGTTACGTTCGAACTACGCTTGTAGTTGCCCCAATGATCATTTGCACGAACACGGATATTCAACATGTTTGTCTGGTTCTTAATAGGATTAGCAATAGTAATCCATGGATTACGACCTGCTCGCCATGCTTTAACAAGATCAAGTTCATGTGTTAGTGTGCAACGATCACGTTTCACTAGCTTTGTAGTTGCTTTAGAAACGTTTGAGTGAATACCCTTTGATACTTTAGTCTTACGTGTACTAACTGCCATTTTATACCTTTCATGATATGGAGCGGTTGTCTGGAATCGAACCAAAGTCTTGTGTTGGACACACATGTTTTGCCATTAAACTACAACCGCATTGGAGCGTCCGGACGGATTCGAACCGTCTCCATCAGCTTGGAAGGCTGAGTCCTATCCCAGTAGAACGGACGCAAACTATTATGGTAACATATCGTAGAACCTGCCCGTCTTCTGACCAACAGCACGGACACGATTCTTAGGATATCTCTTTTTGGCATTCTCTAATGAACGTGCAATAGACTGTGCGCGATTAGGAACACCACCTTCAACTCTACGCCAGTTATCATCAACACCTAGAACTTCAATCTGAATGTTCTCTGGTGTCTCTGTGGTCGATTCTTGAAAGTTTTTAAAGTTTTTCATTTTCATACTCATATTTATATACAGATATATGCCCTATATGTCAATATATATTTTCTAAAAAATGACGAAAACATTTGATTCAATCATAGAAAAGATAAAGAATGGAGCCGGTGATAGGACTCGAACCTACGATGAGTATTAAACTTACGGCTTACAAAACCGTTGCAATCGCCGCTATGCGACACCGGCATTAAACTTTTGTTGTGCGAATCGTAGTCTCACCCGTATCATCATTGTGACTTACATGGTGAGCATTGAAATTGATACCTGGGTGTTGTTGCTTCAATGAAAGAAACTGTGCTAGATTGTCTTTAGAATCGTCATAAAGATGAACATTTTTATACCCGTTTTGATTAATAAGATTATGTATAATATCACGCTTTCTTACAGCAGGATCACCAGGAATGTTACCTGCTCTGCGAACATGTATCTTATTTATATCTATTCCATACTTATTCATAAACTCAGCAAACTTGGGTTGATCATCAAAGTCTGCACGGGCAGTTAGTATCTCTACCTTGCCACCATTATTATGAATGGCTTTCATCTTAGCCAACATACTACGAATAGGTTTACCTGTTTGATGTAACTTGCTAGACGACCTGAAATCAGAGAAGTCATATGAATGGCCTGGTTCTAACTTATGTGTATTAAACTGTTGATTACTTAGAGACTTGACCCGCTTGCCATGTTCATCGTTTACATGAATAGAGAGTGATCCCGGATCATGAGAAAACAAAGTTTCATCAAGGTCAAAGGCATGGAGTGTGTTTTGCGACTCGGCAATAAAGTTTTTAAAGTTCGTTATGTTGTTCATGTTCTACTTATAAGATATTTTTATGGGTTGTCAATATCAATTTAAACCTTTTCAGTATCGTCCATTACAAGTTCAAGGCAAACATTTTCTCTACCGTATATTAGATCGAGACTTTCCGCAATTTTTACGGCTGGCTTATAATCTTCGAACAAACATTCAACAATCATTTCATATTCTGCGTTCAGTGCATATACGTGAAACATGTTAGTTCCTTTATATTGGCTCCCTATCCACGTAACGCTCGTGGCAATGGCGGTTTAACAGACCGCTAGGAACTGTCTTCGGTAGAGGCGACATATAATTATCTATAACAAATTTTCTTATGGTCGAATAACTACAAGTTCAGTAGGAAGTTGCTTGCGGTGCAGAACAAGAATACTATCTGCATTATCAAAGAAATCAGATTCTTTCATAATATCAGTATAAGTGGTAACAGTTTCTCCGATATCTCCAGTAGGAATACCATCTACATTTACATATAATACATACTTTGCCATATTTTATTCTCCGATAATCATTCAGCTATTATTTATTCTACCTTTATACCAACCATCAGGAATAGTGTCAAGGGCTTTAATTTTTTTATTAATATGTCCGTTGGTTATCCAAGCTGACCCTTTAGGTGTTAAAACCCTATTGGTTTTCTTTAGATATGAATTCAAAATATTTTTATCAAACCTAAAATAATCTTCTGGTATGTTTACAAACTCAGCGTGAACTTCTCTATGGCAATTGGCGCATAACAAAACACACTTTTCTAATTCTTCGTGCCAATCTTCTAATCTTCCCGGAGCCGCCATAAGATTTCCAAATGACTTTTCTTTTATACTAGGATCGATATGATGCATCTCAAGTGCTTTATGGTGTCTGTCATATCCACAGATTTGACATTTTCCACCCATAGCATGTATCATAGATTTTTTAGCGTTTTCTCTCCATTTACGGACAGAATCCACACTTCTTTGTTTATATTCTTTATATACTTCTGAATTTTTATCCTTATGGGCCATTAACGTATCCTTTTAGTTGATACGTTTATTTATATAAGTTTAACATTCAGTGTTAAAAATGGCTCCTTCGGCAAGACTCGAACTTGCAACCCTTCCGTTAACAGCGGAGAACTCTACCATTGAGTTACGAAGGAATAAAACTCAATCCATCAATTCAATTTCTTTGCTCTTCTCATGGCATAATGCCAACCAATCATCCACCGTGGTTGATTTCGCATAGTCATCATATATTTCACGTAACCATATTTATATCAACAACTTTGTGAGTATTTTTTCCACTTATGATATAATCCTACCTCCATGCCATATGCGGCAATCTCCCAAGGTGAATCATAATATACATCTTCATTCTTTTTTGCAACCCATGGTTTGCCATTCCATAGTGTAACTGAAGACATACCACCGCGAGAAGCAACAGGTTGACCCATTTTCAATTCATTTTTGGCGAATTGCTTAAGGTGTACCATTTCGTGTGCCAAAGTTTGTACCATATCTTCGATTTTGCAATTATCAAGCATGATGGTAAACCATCTTGGATTTCTAACGCCTTCATCATCTAGACATTGGCCTTGAACCGATAGATTTTTAAAGACCTCGATATCTAAAACGATGTTTTTAATCGTGCGTTTATGTAGAAGTTGGTTTGCAAAAAATATCGCAGCCCTTTCTAGGATATCAGATTTTTTAGAACCAACACCGTCGATATTAATTTTCATCATATCTCCTATGCTTAGATTCTTACCATACACGATTCTTGGAAAATGTCAACCTCTATTTTACCACCTTGACCTTATGCCCGAGCAGTGCCTCAATCTGAGCAACGGTAAGTTCCTTGACAGGATTGGTCTGCTGCCGATGTTCTTCTTGTGTCAGGTGTTTGCCGTTCAGATACCAAGACTTGCTACCATCTGCATATTCAGAAGCAGGTCCATCTTCACGATGGTGTTGTCCATTCAGGAACCAGTCCTTGCTACCATAGATAGGTATATATAGCAGTTTCGCAAACTGACATCAAGTTCATGATTGCGCCAAAATCACCTATCTTTGGTGGGTATAAATTGGCATAT
>JGI24891J29808_1000502_pt1 | contig 20787 bp, 24 predicted proteins | sample FreactcultuFSWF8_FD_29808 | JGI IMG/M metagenome (IMG submission 29808) | reverse complement strand
GGGCATCCCGTCCGCTCTGCCATACATAAGCAGTTGAACGGCAGATTAGTACTACGGTGGGTGACCACGTGGGAATCCCTGCTGCTGTACGTTTTGCTCTTCTCTTTTGCATATTCTTTTGTCTCACAACAGTGTTGGATCGATCATGTTTGACGACGAGATCTCGTGGCTGTGAGCAGCAAGTTGGACAACCGCCTCCCCTTTTGCACCACAGAAGTCGGTAGAGACTGGGGATCCAATATGGAAAGCTGAGATGGAGAAAGAGTCATACATATCGTTATTCAATTTGAGTCGTGCTACGTTGCTATGTCAAAAGAGTGTGTGAGTGCAAGTCCAGCACAAGATCCTTCAGGCCATCCATCAAAGAGCCAATACTGATCAGTAGCTCTTCGAGAACGAAATCACCAACCGCCGCTCTTGCTGTCACCTCCCTTACCAGAATCCTTGTTGTCGTTACCGGACCCCTTGCTACCTCCAGAACCCTTGTTGTCGTTACCGGACCCCTTGCTACCTCCAGAACCCTTGTTGTCATTACCGGACCCCTTGCTACCTCCAGAACCCTTGTTGTCACTACCGGAGCCCTTCTTATCACCACCACTGCCCTTGTTGCTGTTTCCATGGTCAGATCCCGAGCCTCCCTTATCGGAGCCTTTGTTGTCGCTTCCCCAGCTGTCGCCGGATGAACCCTTGTTGTCTCCAGAATGGCCGGAGCCGCCCTTACCAGAACCTTTGTTGTCGCTGTCTTTGGAGCCATGGTCATTGCCCCAGCCCTGGTCGTTCTTAGAATCGCTGTAGCCACCATTCTTCGAATCACTGTAGCCGCCATTCTTCGAGTTGTCGTCATAGCCGCTTTGCGAGCCTCTTGCTTCGAGGCTTCGTCCAGACTTGCTGTTGTGGTTCCAGCCATTACCGTGATAATCACTGCCAGATCCCCAGCCATTGCCTCCGTGGCCAGATCCTCCCCACCAGCCACCGAAGTCGCCGTTGTTCTTCTTGTTGTTCAAGGAGTCCGCCCAGTACTGAGCATCCTTGTCGGACAGCTTACCTCCAAAGCCGCTTGCAAACTTGGAGAGATCCTTGGCAAGATCCCCCTTGTAGTCACCATCAGAAGAGTATCCACCGAAGTTCTGAAAGAAAGACTTGAAGTTGTCTGCCAGGTCGCCATCTATGGCTTGTCAGTGTGTGATTCCATCATCAAGAGGGAGACTTGGCCTACTGTAGCCATTGGAGTCACCTCTCTTCTCAGCAGGCATAGCAGCTGCAGAGCCGAGGATACTGGCCAGGGCGATGAACAGGAGGGAGTTCTTGGAAGAGACCATTTTGGTTTGTTGCTTCTTTGTCGGTGCGGGTTGGGTGAAGTGTGAAGTGTGATGAGATGATTTGGTGTTTTGGTGTTTTGATGTTCTGCTCTGATGCTGATGATGCTGATGATGATCATGGAAATGAAAGCGAGAAAGTCACCGCTATTTATCTTTTTCGTCCTCCAAATGGACACGCGGTTCAATCTCAGAAACTACCAACGGTCAGTGCGCTCCTGCTGGGCATTCTGCGAGAACTCATGCCATTGAACGTCATGATGCTGCTTGGGATGTTCCTTTGGACGTACGAGATGCCTTGTAAGTTGTTCCGAGAATGTTGAACTCGGGCCCAAGCCAATCATTACTCTCCAAATGACACCTGATCTTGAAGACGAGATTGAATTTAGCAATTGCGAGCTCTGTGTTACACGGCGCGAAGCACGTGGACCGAGTTTGAATCGACATCCGGGTCAGGAAAGAACGCAGGTCCTAGGATGTCCTGAGAGATCAACCAGCCAGTTTGTGTCGTACCAACACTCTTTTGAAATCAATTGGCACTTGCTGACGCCCCGCAAACAGGCTCATACAGATCTTAGACGCGCGTTTTGGTATCTGAAGTCCTGCCGTGCTATAGCTCAACAACGCAAGAGTTCAATGTGATGGCCCGAAGATGTAGGTCAGGTTTGGGCATACAAGCTCTCATGCTGAAACGCAGCCATGAAGTCCAGTGTAATACATATTAGCAAATCGAAACTGCGAGGCGTGGGAATCTTATACGCGAAGGATGCTAGAGCTGACTGTCAGTTGCGCCTCGTGCTGCCAAACGATCCGGTAGGTCAGAAAGTCCGAAATTCTCTTGTCCGTAGCGGCAGCATGGAATGTATAGGTTTTCGTTGCATATCAAGTTTGTTGAGGGACGTGATCGCGAGTTCTGATCAGTCCGGGTCACAACCGTTTCACCTGCTGTCCTGTGATGGTATGTAACTTTGTGGTATACTTGGCGAGAACTCGCCCTCCGACCTTTGATGCCAAGATAACCTGCAGCTCTCGCGAAGACATCTGTACAACGACTGGGCGTAAGCTTCTATTCTGAGTATTTCGGTAAGTCTTTTCAAAGTTCATTCATCTGGGTCGAGATACCAGTCTAGTAGCCTTGAAGATTACCTGGACTAGACAAACGGTTGATGTCTGTAGATGGCAAGACCCAAATCGAGGCAGTGTTGCTGATGTCTAGGCCGGCAATGTTTAAATCTATCATGCACATATCTTCATGATCGATAGTCAAGCGTGGGCGCATGCTTCAGGTCCGCCAGGAGAGCACAAGGCCAAGTGAAGCAGTCATATTCTCATCAAAACTTCCGACCTCTGATGCTCGGGCAACATGACCGACAGGGAAGACGGAGGCGTATATGCGTGCTACTACAAGACACTCGCAGACCAGAGATGGTTGTTGAGAAGCGACGTCCGACCACAGAAGCCAGATTGACAGTATGTTGCTGCATCTGTACTCACAACATGAGCGGAGTTGAAGCAGGGGAGCCGAAGGTGAACCAGGAGTATGGAGCTCAAGCAGCAATCCGTCTTACACGACAACACCTGAAACTCAGGTGTGGTTGAGCAGGCAAGCAAAAACACACTTGCATTGAAGGCAGTCCGAAAACACGCAACTTTCTTTCAACCTTGGAGACGTGTTGTTCAGCAATGCCATCTCCGGCAAAATGGCGGCTAATTTGCAGGACGCGCCTCCCTCTTGTGCCTCCCTCTTGTGCGGGGTCTTTGTTCTTCCACGCACGCGCCTCAGGCATCAAATAATCAATCATCGTCTCAGTCAGCTATTTTGCGATGTGGATCAACAATGTTGATACGTAGTGTGAAGGACGGTTTTTTGATTCTATTGCCTCCGGTCATTGTCTCTGAATATCTCAATCGTGAAATGTTGCGAGTCACTGAGTCCAATCAATTGTTGTATCACAATGAATCTTGATGTGCAATGCATCAAGCAACCCGATATCGAAAGCACGCCATTCGACTCAAGACTGCGAAGCAACATCGGTGTCGTGAGACCTTGCCACTTGCGACAACTGACTACAGCGGTGTCGGATTAGCTTCGAACAAAGCCCATCGTCCCCGCCTGCAGATCCCACAGGGACACCTGAGGGGTCTGTTTACTTGTTGTCGCGTTCAAGTCGGATCACCTGTTCTTGCTTTATCTAATCGATTCAGCTCTTTTGCCTTATCTGCTTTCCCTCTTTTCTCCTTACCATCGCACTGTGTTCATTACATGCTCACCACCCACGAAACACCTCGCAAGCATGGCCGCATCTCAGGCTTCAAACGCAACCGTTGGCGCTCAGAAGCGTCCCAACTTCCTTGTGATTGTTGCAGATGATCTTGGCTTCAGCGATCTCTCCTGCTTTGGCGGAGAAATCAGAACTCCAAACATTGACAAAATAGCAAGCAATGGAATTCGCTTCACCGACTTCCATGCTGCAGCTGCTTGCTCTCCATCACGCGCCATGATCATGACGGGAACGGACCACCACATCGCAGGCTTGGGTAATCTTATTGAATGGACCAATATATCCGGGCAAAATGCACCAGCAGAAGGCAACTCAAAGCGCTTCGATACCGCTCCCCAGCGAGGCATGCCTGGTTATGAAGGTTATCTCAATGAGAGAGTCGCTACACTGCCAGAGATTCTGCAAGACGCTGGCTATCTGACTCTCATATCCGGCAAATGGCACCTCGGACTCACTCCTGAGCGTAGTCCAAAGGCAAGAGGCTTTGAAAGAAGCTTTGCTCATCTGCCGGCGTGCTCAAACCATTACGCATACGAACCCCAGCTTGAGACACCTGACAAAATCCCCGATTTCATGACCATGTCTTTCATCGCTTTACATTCTGAAGACGGGGAATATGTGAAGAAGCTCCCTGATGGTTGGTACAGTAGCAACGGCTACGGAGACAAGATGCTGTCCTACTTGAAGGAACGCAACGAGAAGAAGGACGAAAGACCTTTCTTCGGATACCTTCCTTTCACAGCGCCTCACTGGCCTCTTCAAGCCCCTGATGAGTATATCGCACATTATAAAGGCGTGTACGATGAGGGACCAGAGGTTCTGAGACAGAAACGTCTGCAGAGAATGCAAGAAATCGGTCTCATTGCCCGTGGTGTTGAGCCGCATGCAGTCATCGCAGACGAGGTTAAAGCTTGGGACGCTCTAACATCTGAAGAGAAGGCCAAATCTGCCAAAGCAATGGAAGTCTTCGCTGCCATGGTCGAATGCATCGATGCCAATGTTGGCAAGGTTGTTGATTATCTTGAGCAGACTGGAGAACTTGACAACACCATGGTTTGCTTCATGTCTGATAACGGAGCCGAGGGTGCAGCTTACGAAGCATATCCAATCGTCCAAGGTCAAATGATGCAGCACCTGAAGAAGTACTACAACAACTCAATTGAGAATATCGGTCGTGGCGACAGCTTTGTCTGGTAAGCACAGGTCTTTGAATTATGTCATCAGGGATGTGGAGCTAAATCTAGACGAAAAAGGTATGGCCCTCATTGGGCACAAGCCGCAACAGCCCCGAGTAGATTGTATAAAGCCTTCACTACCGAAGGTGGTGTTCGTGTTCCGTTCGTCGCCCGCTTTCCGGCGAACGTCGAAACTCGTTCTGACGGTTTCATCGATGGTCCTGTAGAAGTCGCTAGCTCTGGTTCCCACGTCAGCGTCGAAAAGGGCAGTATCACGCATGACTTTGCTACAGTCATGGACCTTTGTCCCACTATCCTCGAAATGGCTGGTGTGGCACACCCAGCACCGAACTACAAGGGTCGTAATATCGTCCCCATGCGGGGTGAGAGCATGCTATCGTTCATTGAGGGACGATCCAACTCTACTCACTCCGAAGATCACGTCACCGGCTGGGAGACTTGTGGTCGTGCAGCTGTTCGCTGCGGTGATTGGAAGATTGTCTTCATTCCCAAGCCCAAAGGTCCCGAAAGATGGCAACTCTACAATCTTTCGAAGGATCCTGGCGAGATACACGACCTTGGTGAAGAAGATCCTGAACGTCTTGCTCGTATGATCAAGATGTGGGATCAATATGTTCTTGAAACTGGCGTGATTCCTCTAGCACCTGAGCTGGGCGCGTTCCTAGAGGCGACCGAAGCACAAATGCCTGAGAATGCCTGGATGGAGTATGAGTACTGGAAGGACGGCGCGAGGGATGAGCCTGAAAAGTTCTTCAAGCAACCTCCAAGGTTCCAGAGGACGGTCAAACCTATTTAAGCTGCAATACACTCGTCTGGTAAAGGATTTTATTACGGGCTGTAGAAGTATTGCACCTTCCATATCTACATTCAAGTGCCTTCACAGTTTGAATTCACATATTACCATGCCATCCAGAGTTGTCGTTCTCATCTTATCTAGGGAGTGGCTTATCACTCATCAGTACTTTCTCTATGAACCAATCTTCCTTGATAGGACTCGTTGGCAAGAAAGACAAGAGGCCGAACGAGGAAATGGTAGCCGTGTAGTCGACATGGAAAGAGCGGCCTTCTAATCGAGAAGAGGGAAGGTACGACGGTGGAACTTGTAGAATAAGGAAGAACGATCGACAAGACGAAAAAGGAAACATCTCGGGCAGAGGAAGTTGTAGTCCGATTCCAAAGAGAAGGAGCACTTAAGCAATACAAACAGGAAGGACAGCCGATTCATGGGAGGAAGGCGCAGTTCGGATCATCTACTCCTTCCTTTACCAACAGGTCAACTCAATTTGCTTGATGACAGACAGGTGCTGATGGCCCAGGGGTCCGGTATGTTAGAGTTACAAGAGCATCCTCAGAAATTGTTAGACTTTAGTTGATCTGAAGAGACCATGTGGCTAGTCTGTTTTGCACCAGTATCGCAACATCGCACAAGCATAGCCTGAAAACCCATCCAGTCGGCAAGCATTACGACCGGCTCTTCATGAGCCGAGTACTTTTTGCAGTATTCAAAAGATATGAAGGGCGCGGCTCAGGAATAGGTCAAAGGTTCGTGCTGAATTGTTGTCTCAAAATAACAATTGGCCAGTAGTAATTCGCATCCGGGTGTGGGCATCCATCTTCTCTTATTGTTGCTCTTCTCTTGTGACAACAGGTCACGGTCGGAGAGCTGAGAATCTTTGCGACTAGAGAAATGGACGATTTTCCCCAAGGATCGGGAGGATTATGAGTGCTGAAAACAATGCTGAGGCTGGCGAATAACGAAAGCCATGCAGGGGCAAACACAATCTGGAGCTCTCGACCACAATCAATAGTTCTGGTCTTTGAGGTGATCCTAAAACCTAGCAGTCAAGATCGAATAGTGAACAAGATTGTGACCGGACCTTTGCTCCGAGCAGCAAGGCGCGACTTCGCGGCTCCGCGAGGCGAGCCAGGTTCCTGGGTCGATCGATAGACGCCGTACAGGGCTGTAGGAATACATCAGTGTGTGCTAGCCCTAGCACATGGGCGTTAGTGGTGGGATGAATTGGGGGCCAAAAACCAAGACGAAGCTACTGTTTGGTTGCATCCTTTGTTGTGAAACTTGCATTCCATTGGGGTGGGTGTCGAATGCGGGCTTGGTAGGGTGCCGACAGATCGGGTGCCTTGAAATAATGGATTTTCGCTTGTCTATCATGTGTATGTTTTGTCGTTTGAATTATTTCAGGCGTGATTGGCTGAGCACGGAAATGGAAGATATATTTGGAAGGCCATCTATGTCGTCGCGGCCGTGGAAAGTAGAAGCAAAGTGAAAGCACGGTATTCGCCGCAGGTTTGAGATTTGGGCAGAAGAATACTCCGTACTTATATCATTACTCGATCCATGAGAATGTCATTCAAGCTTTACGACAGCAACTCCGGTTGGTGTGTGTGGCGCAGCAGTCACTAATCGCGATTAGAAGACGCCAGGGACTGTTGTAAACAAGAGATTTCGTGGTCAGCTAGAAGGCACCAACGGGGTAGCTTAGATCTCCGGCGGGTAGATCGTAGTAGTCGTTTGACAGACGCGACGCAGGCAAGGGTTCAGAAGTTCTTAGTTGAATAGGCAAGACGGTGCCGTAGTCGCGGAGGCTAGAGGGAGTGCTAAAACAAAGTAGATTGGAGTTTGCTTTGCCTAGTGTCGAGCTCTTCAGCTCGTTCCTTGCCAGACACTTGCGCGCCGTACCGCTGGACGGTACATCCGTCGAATGTCGATTGCCAGCTGCTTATATTCATGCTTAATTCTTCTAGCCGCGCGAACCCATGTCTATCTTTTGACTTCTGACCGCGCAAGAGACGATTCCGAAGTCCGGGGCTCACTAAAAGCAGTACTTACTGCTGGTGAGCCGGCGCCAGTGAAAGCGATTAAGCAAGCATGTCTCTGTTGCCGCCAGAGTTGGTTGCCTGTCGGCGCGTTGGATTGCTTTTGACTAGACCAAACACTACATCGTCCGCTGCTGGCTTACGCATCGGCGTGCGTATCTAGCTAGTCGACCTTTATGAAACGGCTGGTTGACTATTTGTTGGTAGTGTCCCATGAACACGTGGAAGCCTAATGAATAAGGTCGCGATAGTTTGCTAACCACGGCGGGTTTCAAAACGGACGACGGCTTCCTCTGGTGCTGCTGACCATTTGTTAGGCCGCCCTCTTGTTCCACGACTATTTAAACCATGCTTGCACTTTGATGTTTTCAACTTGATATTGATTGTTTTTGTTCATTTCGCAATGTGAAAAAATCTGGACTCGTTACACTTCAACACCGCATCATTTCTGCCAAACCACAAGAACGTAAACCGAGACAAAGTCCATCCACCCAGATACCTCATGCGTCGCAGAGAAGTAAAAGCAGGAGCTGAATAGCTCACCGTCCATGCCAAAAATACAACTACACTCAAAGCTGCTCTCCGATCTTCGAAGACTCTCTGGTCGATGCGCAATGAATTACAAAAGACAGAAATCGAATTGAATACGCCGAAAATGATACCCGCCAGAACCAAAGAAATGGAGACTTCGATTAGGAAATGTGGCTCAGGTGAAGGTATCTTGGAAAAAAACAGTGCTTCCGACCACCGAGCGAGATGAATTTTGCGATGATGAGCAAGGTGCGGTTCGTCAAGACCCTTGTACACTACAAGGCCAATTTGAAAGACGAGCAACAGGAGTCGTCCTGCCCCACACAGTTTTGATGATGCTGATCGAACTTGGCAGAAGAGGCAACGACACGGGTGTCTGGTCCGGGAGGCGGACTGAAAGGAGAGATGCATCAACAAGTCGTAAGGAAAGATGAGAAGATTACTGGTTGTGTCGGTATGCCTGATTCTGGGGTTGTTCAGGATCTAGTATCCCGTCAGTTTCAACATTATTAGTGTCGGACATGAGGTCTCTAACGTTGCTGGTAGATTTGGCCGCCCTGGGCATACGGGCTTTGAGGGTAGCCTCCATTGGTGGCGTACATCTGACCAGCTGGGTAGGACTGCGCTCCGTCGACTTGTTGCTGTGACGGGGTGTATTGCTGAGGAGTGGGTGGTGCGGCAGGGGCGTAGCCGATAGGTGGCAGTTGAGCACTGCTCATGGCCTGAGGAGGCATCATATGTTGTTGGGGGTACTGTGCCGGAGCAGGCTGGGTCGGGGTGCCGGCTTCTTGGGCGGCGCGACCGACCTCCTGGCGTTGGCGCTCCTCTTCCTGCTTGCGGGCGTTCTCCTCCTCCTTCTTTTTGGCCTTCCACTCCTTGCGGATTTCTTTGAATTCTGTACGTGGTGAGTTAGCGCGGTCCAACCACGTGCGGCTTGTGTTACGGGGTGCATGCGCTAAGGGGATTTAAGCATGGCTGGCGTGCTAGCTTCCGCGACAAGGAGGGTGGTTTAACCAACCCAGCGGTCGGGGTAAGCACTAAAAAAATAATGCGACACTGCGACGCAGAATGCGTGCGATTTAACAATGGTTTTTGCTGTGTTTGCATACCTTCGGGGGTGCGTTTTGCGCCATGCGATTGCATAGTAACATGGGCATTCAGGTGGTTCAGCGTGCCATATGCCTTTTCACAGCCATTCCATCCGCACTTATACATGCGCTCAATCTCCTCATATCGACGACGTGGACGCTTGTGCTGCTGTGCACCTGGGATGGGTACAAATGAATATACGGTAGACATTGGGTGGCCGCCCTGCAAATGGTCAGAATAACGCGTTCCGACGCGTCAATGGAGTCTTACAAAGCTATGACTTACATGCGGAGGTCTGGGGACGGCGGCTGCCATTCCTGGCGGTCCACCGGCGGCTGACACGGGCGCATAATGCATAGGTTGAGCGTGGTAGGCACCCCATTCGGGGCGCGGCGCGTACATGGGTGCGCCGGGCTGGCCGGGGTATTGGTGCATCTCATGCTGGGGAGGGTAGGGAGAGTATGCGTGCTGCTGGGGGTATTGCGGGTTCTGTGCAGCTATCGTGGGATCTATGGCAATGGCCGAGTCAGAACGCGTGTCGCGCAACGCGCTGGCAAGAGGCAAGGACCGACTTGATTGAGCCATTGCGGCGTGTGGGTGGCCACCTGGCTGCTGGTATCGCGGGGCGCCCTGCTCGGGGTACGGTCTTTGGGGTTGTTGCTGTTGGCCTTGGGGTTGCTGCTGGTACTCGGGGAAAGAAGCAGAGCGCGCAGACTGTCGGACGCGTGAGCAATCAGCACTGCGGGAGCTGGCGGTAGAGGACAGGGAGGGTCTTACGTCTGGGTGGTACTGGGCAGCTTGGTTCTGGTCTGGGGAGGACAGGGTCTCAGAAAGGTTGCCGGTATAGGACGAGGAAGCGTAGGGCGAATTCAAACCTGGCTGGGAGTACTCTTGCTTCAGCGGCGCCTGCTGTGAATAGTCTTGCTGGCGAGCGTCCATTGACTGCGGATGGCCGTTCATCTGTTGCGACGCGAGTAGCGCGCTTAGAGACGTGTCGGTAGCGGGCTGGGCTGGTGAAGTGGTGTAGGTCGGGGACATGCTACGCCAAAAGCAGAGTCGCGGTCGAGGGTTAAGCACTACTGCTAGTGAGGGGACTTGGAGGGTAGACGAAAACGCTGGCGGCGGCGCGTTGCGGACAGGCAGGTAGTTAGCGAGCAGCCCAAGAAAGGTTGTGTTTTCGCCCAAGGAAATATGATGTGCATAAGCCGACAAGCTCCACCAAAAAAACGATGATCTGGCGCGGCAGTGGAGCGGTGTAGTGCACAAAAGATTCCCGAAGACGGACTGGCCTGACGCTGGGCGATAAAAAACGGCGGGAGACGGCGCGCGTTTTTGACAGATCAGTACGGCAAGCCCGGACGGCGAGCGAGACTAGGGGGCGACAAGGGCTGCCCGTGTCGATGGATTTACGGTTACGATAGAGTGAGCCTAGTGTGCAAGTGTGGGCCAGCTGCCACAAATCATGCGTGAGACGGCGTCAAACTCTATTTGATGATGATCTCTGCGAAATCAAGACGGTGGCTCGTGTGTCGGGATGAGAGTGTCGCGGCACAAGGCCAAGAAAAGCAGCAACAAGAGAGGGGTGTGCTGCCGGAACCATTACACACCGACGACTCGACGACGGCGATGGAGGCGGAAAATGTGACAGGTTGCAAAGTGGACAGGAACGAATGGAACCTGACGACTTTCTTGATCTTGCGTCTTTGGGCTGGCTGTCCGGGCTGGACCTGCTTCTAAACGCGTTCCCTGTGAACTCCTTCCACCTCTCTGCTTACGGCTCACTTTACACACTGGACTCTTGTTCCTCACTCGGTATTGTGCATCGAATCACGCCCGGCTCCTCCCGCACGTAAGCGGAAGCACTCGAGTGTGCCCGAGAGACCTTTCTCGGTCTGCTCATCTTCCTTTGGGAACCATTGTGCGAGCATGGCACACGCAGACACGCGCAGCCTGCATGCACCCGCCCAGATTTAGAAGGAGACAATCGCTATTTCGTGCTCCCCCGCGATGCTGCGCTGTATCATGAATTCCCTCGCTTTACGGACGAGAGGCAATCAATCGAGATACCTGCCACTCTATCGCTCTCAACCTCTGCCATTTCACATCAATCTGTTGCTGCATCTCGACTCGCAACACTGCCCATCGCTTGTCGTCTTCCCTCTTCGCGACGTCACTCATGCATTGCATAGTGAGACTGTTACACTGGAATGATTAACGGCGCTCAAAAGCATTTGATGAATAACCATTCCGATAGCGCTAACCCACATGTGCAGTAAGACATGAGTCGCTCCGTGCGTGAAAAGGCTTGAGCTGCTGATGCTTTGACCGTCTCCTGCGTTTACGCGAATCCACTTCATATCAGTCTTTCTCCGGTGCTGGTCTAGAAGGACTCAAAGGCCTCTTGACTCTTGACTCGAGCCTCTACATTCGACTTATTCGATGCGCTCAATCATGAGTCGATGATCGTTCAGCGTGCTGATGGCCTTGTGTTCCTTATCGATCCTGTCAATTGGCTTGCAACTGTTCTACGCAGCTTCTGTCTGCCTTAACCAATGCCCAGATCGCCGGCCAGTTGCTCAGCTACTTTTCGCCATTCGGCCATAGCTCGCTGATATATCAACTTCGACCTTCATGTGTTTGAGGACAACGACGATCACCGTGCAAGCGAACCGGCCGGCAATAACTCTTGATAGCGCAATGCGGGGAAGAACTCGTCTCAGTCTCTGACTCTCTGCATCCATTGCCTTGTACCTTGGTCTGAAGGACGGGACATGTGCAGACGGCCTATCTTGTTATCCCGGACGCGTCCGTCTAACATAGATTGTTGAAAGTCATGATGCTCCCATACTGTCTCGAGTCAGGACTTACAGGGAGAAGATCTGTGGATGTCGACAAGGACACCAGCAATTTGGGGACCAGAGAAACGGTCGTTACCATATCTTCAAGTATTCTCCGCATCATAGATGAGGATATTCTGGCCAAGCTGCGTATTCCACCTTTCTCTAGATATCACGTAAATGTGAGATTGCGCTCTCCCAATTGGGTAGCATACCACGAATCGAAGCGTGCTCGTGTATGTTCTTCGATCAAATCCACTTCGTTCGACATTGGCATTTCGCTTAGTAGAGACGTGTCACATCCGAATGTAACTTGCAACGGTATCATTCTCATAGAATCACGGCAATTGACTATTCTTGATGACTGCTATTGGCCAGGGGCGCTTGGACTCTGATATTCTCCTACTTTATTGCTGCGCCATTGGCTGGTCACAAGATGTGGCCCAGGCCGTGTTTTCGGCCACGAATTCCCGTGGCGGTGAGAAGAAGATTGAAAGCTGACGCTGACATGTTTCAATAATAATGGCGTTGGTCATTAGCAGGAACAATTTGTCCTTCTCGGCACGAGAGAACGGGAAAGGGGTCTGAGAGATGTAGTGAAGAAAAAAGCCATCAGACCCTTCTTCCACTGTAAAACAAGCTACACATGACCATCTGCAAGGCAGTCATCTTTACATGCATGTAGCACGTGTTTGCCTAATTTCTTCAACTGACGCTAATCCTTACAGCCGCATCGAAGAAATCTGGGATACAGCAGCAAGCGTGGTTTTCTGAGGGCCGGCGTGGGAGACCGGTGCAATCGATCTGCTCGGCCGGGACCTGACGACCGGACGCCAGGTGCCAGGGCTTTTTGTCGTTGGCTCTTTCCGCGTAGCCGTCCACCGAAATGATTGCCCGCTCCAAGATTGCCTCTAGCGTGCCACGTCCTCAACACCTGCAACAACACTGACCCTTGCGTGAGCCGGTATGCTAACGCAAGATCTGAAATAATCGTTTGAAGTTGCTCATAAGATACAGTATTGAATGTCTCAGCCTCCTTCATGGCTTGAAGGACTATCAGTGCGATACTACGAGTACTACCCAGGCACAGCTGTGAGACGGTAATTTCGCAGACGAAGAGGTGCATTATGCAGGCTGCACGGTCTAACACTCCACCGATGATGAACCTTTTTCAGATCGTAGTCTGATTCTACATGTATCATCTGATGTTCCGCCGAGCCCCAAACGCTCGAACACCGGGCGGAGGACGACAGACCCTGAGTACGGATGTGGACCGGAGCCGTACGGCATTCGCAGGTTGCGATCAACTCTCGTCAGGAGAATTGGCATCTTCGCCTCCGCAGTCGAGTCATCAAGCACGAAAAAGGACATTACAACCCAGGAAACTCTATTTGATTGCCTTCATGCAAGGAATGCAGATGCAGAGAGCGTCATGAAATCTGCACGACCGCCTTATGGATATTATTCTACACAATAGCGTGGGCGTATCATGTATCGAGTACCGCAGTACAAGCGTTACTCGAGTACAGTACCACAGCCTCTAAGCGTCTTTCGGAATAGGCAGTGCGGGAGATGGCAGCGACGGCGCGCCTGTCAGTATGCACGAATATGCAAGGACCCACGATTCTGGAGGGCCAAGTTTCAGCATCTTTGGTTAAACCCGAGTGCTATTCTACAGGAACGAGAGCAAAGCTCAAGGCCTTCGATTGCGTCTTAGGGTCCGTCCCGACCTCAGAATCCAGATGATCATTCATCGCCATACTGCTTTCCAAGCAGGATTCGGATCCACAGTCTCTATCATATGCAGGTTTTCCTCGTCTAACGAAAGGTTGGTCAAAATCAGCGACGTCCCTGCAGCCGCTCACTACCAAGTATCTCAATGACCTCCCCAATCTCTGCCAGCATTGCTCTGTCGACGTACGTAAGAGCAAGAAGCACACACGCCACTGCCTCTCTGTTCAACCGTTCAAGTGGGTTGAGGACTCCGTGCGGTGTTGCCTGGATCCAATGTGTCTATTTGACCCTGCTTTGGATGTTTCAATCATGGTCTAGCTTGCTAAGTGGCAGCATGGCAACGGCATTGGTGAGGAGGACAAAGTGACCGTGCTATGGCTCGTTGTGCTTCCAGGCCCTTGTCGGATGGAACCTCGTGTCGCATCTTGACGGATTCTCCGCCAACATCTTGACAGTGAGAACGCTGATGCGCAAGAGTCGAGGTGCCTTTTTTCATCGCGGCACACAAGACCTTCTCCCCGATCGGTCTTCGTTGTGTCCGTATTGATCCTCACTGCCTACTTGCTCTCGCCGACGGCACTGCCCTATGCATCTATCGTCGCGCGGAACAGCGATCGATGACATCTCGCTCAACAGATCGAATGTAGTCAATATTCATTGGAATTGGAATGGCACTCTTTGCTATGGTACATCACGTTGCCGCACATGGTTGGCCGCGCTCGAGTAAGAAGACACGCCACCTCTGTTTCCTTTTTGATATGAACATTGCGGCTGCAAAGTCCATGTACACTCGGCCGAAATCCATAGGGCAAAAATATCTCGACAGGGTCACAATGAACGGACATGCATATACTTCATCAGGTTTTCTAAAACCTTGTGTCTGCATTCGATGGGTTCAACCCAGTGCTTATTGACTGACCCGCACGAAGAAAATGCAAGTACGGAGTACAACTCATATAAATTACATCTTGAACCGAGTCAAGCCCTCCTGCAAGTACCAACATCCCGTGTCGTGGTCTTTCGACCCTGACGCTGCTCGCTTACGTCTTCGAGGTGCATCTTCTGGGTCAACATCTCATGTACAGAGTCGCTTTCCGTCTTTAGCCTTCTACAACCGCTTGTCCTCATATTCCAGACTCAAAATCCCCTTGAACGATCATCTCGGACCGTCTTGGAGTGTATGTACGACGTGGCAGAATCTGGACCTTCTCTGCTAAATGCTGCATCTTACATTCTGGCCAGATATGTGTCGGGCCGACTTTAACATAACTGTCGCTGGCCCGTCTGCATCTATTCGTTACGTTTGATGTATCAAGGAGCAACAGCGCGCACAATGCCTTGGATATTCTCGAGCCGCTCTCACCAGGACTCAGGAGGTTGCTTCTAGGCACATCACTCTGCGGGCTCATCTATTACCCTTTCCGGTAGACAGCATGCTCGTCTCGATATCACATTTACATTGTTGAGTACCTCTCCCGTTATCAAGCAAAACACCTCGTCAAGTGGAACTGCCTAATTCGTGATTTCTCAATCCATCTGCACTTGGCATTACTCACAATCACCATAGCAAAAAGGAAGCGTGCCAAATACCGCGACAGAGGAACATGGTGTTTTGGGATCTGTCCGTTCGGGTCTCCATCAATGTCATAAATGAAGTGCTCTAGCCGCAATATGCGAAGCAATTCAATAAACTTTTTATGCTCGTCTTGCGTGCCTTCCAATCAAGAATTCTTCTCTACAGTAACACACCACACCAGCCATCTCTTTGATGCAAACAAAATGGCTTCCTGCATCCGCATCCGCATCCTCTTACACGCAGGATTGCCTCAGCCTCCCCCCTCTCACGTCGCAATCCTGTCCTGATCCTTCGCCTATCGATTCAGAGAGAGAGTCCCATGCTGCAGGAGTTGGCTCCATTAATATCACCGGAGTTGTTCTCCTGTACTTACCCTACTCGTCTTTTCGGCTCACTCGGGTCGGTCAGTGTATCCTCACTCTCTGCGATATTGTCGCTCTCTGCTATCCACTCGTCTGCCCTCACATGTTGGTTTCCCCATTCTTTGGATGTCTGTTTCTAATGATTCTTGCGCCACCGACTACATGCCCAATCCCACCTTCCCAATGTATACACATGATCCCGCTGGAGGAATACGAAGGGCAGAAGCATGTTCATGTTGCAAACCCTTGCGGCCGTAAAACAAAATATTGATACCAAGAGTTTGTTCTTGTCTTTGAACGTCATGGTCATCCAAAAAACCGCGGCGCGTTTCGCGCAACGGAACAATTCGCGGAAAGAACTCCATGGTCCATCAAGCCACCAACCACCTTCAACCACATGCTTTCCTTTTTCTCTGCGCAGCCGCAGCCCGTGAACAACGATCCCGTGAAGCCTTGTTGCCTTTACGCACGTAACAAGTCTCCTCCCTCACAACCGGTGTGCATGAACGGAGAAGATCAGGACAAAGCAAAGAAAAAACGCAATTCTTACCGATGGGCGAGTCGAATCGGAGAATTGATTTCCTGATCCTGCCAGGACCTGCCACCACCACACCCTGCTTTTGATAGTTCCCCCTCTGTAATCCCAAACTCTATTTTCTGCTGCTCATCGCCATCTCACGTTCATCGGTTGTTTGCTTTACTGTATGCATTCCTTCCTTCTGTTTTGCTTTGGCTGTGTTCCTTCTGGTCTCGAGCCCTGTCGCTTGTTGCTGTTGGTGTTGCTGCTGCACACTCGTGCGTGCTTCCTTCCGTGTTGTGTTGTCTCCTCTTTTCTTCCTTCTGATGCTGTTGTGATGTCTCCTCTTTTTTCCTTGCGTGCATTCCCACCGAATCCCACACAGGATCCCAATGATCACCACACACACACGTTCACATGTTGCAACCTCCTCCCCACACATTTTTATATCTCTCATGCAGGTTTGCAGTGTTTGTTCAAACTCTATCCTCCACCCTCTTGCGGCTTACCTACAGCACTTATCCATCTACCCACTTAAGGTGCCCTCATGACCGGAGAAGGGCCAAGAGGGTTCTTTTCTTGCATGATGTACGGAGTATGTGCGTGCGTGTGTGTGTGCTTTTCTGATAAGAGTGAGGGCCGGATGGATTGCATAGGGCGTGCTGCGTGTTGGTCTCTGATAGGACAATTACGTGTGAATATGTTGGCCTATCGTGTTGTTTGCTGTTTGATGGTGATGTGTCGCTTTGATGGGGATGGTGATGTGAGGACAGGCCATCGAATCATGTGTTTGAGGATTTGGCTGACAAGGTGGACATGCCGTTCCATCTGGATGGCCGAATGATGTGAGCAGTCAATCATGCGATTGTTGGAGACACGTCTAGATACGACAAGGCCTTCGAGCCAGCCGTGTCAATGCCAGGGTGACACCCTTGACCAGTGATACCAGCACCGACAACGACATTCCTGAGCCACAGTGAACTTTACACCATATCTAACACGTACATCTTATTACGTAAGTATATAACTGCCTTTTGGATCAGTTTGGTAACAACGTTGGTCTTCGTTGCTGTGTTATTGTCAAAATCCAATTTTTACACAAGCTTGACTAGAAGCACGCAAGGCATGTGCAGCGATGGCCACGGGCATTCTATGAGAGACTGAACAGTGGTCACGAGAAACCGAGAACAGGTTGCCGAATCCAATTGAACAGACGACGAAAAGCAACAGGGATTTGTCTGTATTACTCCCACTTAATGGTTTTGACACACATGACCTAGAGGATCAATGTCACCAAACATGGCTGGAGATGGTCAACACACGCATGCGTCAGCATACTAACACCGTCAAAGACTAAACAAGATGAGAATACAATGCAAAGCAATTATGAGAAGTAGAAACGTCATGTGGTCCTGATTTGGTCGAGTAATCGCTGTTGTTGAGATATTGAAACTGGCGAAAGGTCCAAGCAGCCCATTGGCATGACCGGAGGAAGAATAGAGGCTATCCCAACAGACTGATATCGCACTCAAATACAACAATACACGTACAGACTCATGCTTCTCGACAAACGTTTGCTGCAATGATATAAAACCGAGAAAGCGCGACCGTGGACGCTGATTGAGGATTCAACCGCGAAGATGGCAATGAGCGAAACCTGAGTCCGAAGATCGAAATGTCTGCTCACATTTGTATAAACACAATGACAATAAATAATGATTGATCAAGTTAAACTTCTATTCTTTTCATTGATAAAAAGGCATTATGGGCAACAACGCAATCTAATCCCTATGCCTGAAAAACCCATCTCCGTCATGAATAACTCCATGCTCGCCATATTAGCATGCACTGTTAAAGAAAACTAAAACACAATTCTTCTTTTGGGTGGTCCCATGCCAGGGAACCAGGACTCATAAGAGTCGAAACGCCGTAAACCAGAAAGGCATGAAAACAGAATGCAAAAGGGGTATCATCTACCAGCGAGAGTCACGACCAAGGGGAGCGTTGTTGGAGCTGGTGAAGCCGCCACCATGACCACCACCGTGACCGCCACGACCGCGGCCACCGCCACCACGTCCACGACCACCACCCCAGCGACCGTGGCCACCACCGCCACCACCGTAGCGGACCATCTCAGCGAGACGGGGGTCGATGTTCTGCTTAGCTTCGGCCAAGACGTTAACGAGGTCGCGAGCCTGCTTAGAGTCTGGGAAGGAAATGTCAGTTGATGTCTCAAGGAGGATCGGAATTTGCGTTGAACTCACTCTCAGTGGTGAAGAAGGTGATGGCAGTACCCATGGCACCAGCACGACCGGTACGGCCGATTCTGTGGATGTAGTCCTCAGAGTTGTTGGGGTAGTCGTAGTTGAGGACGTGGGTAATGTTACGGACATCTTTAAAAGTAAGGGTTAGCATGTCTGTTGGGAGAACAGTTGTGTATCAAAAGCGAGCCTTTGTCGGTCGCGTAATCTGATGAAGAGGTGTGCAATAATGTATTGACAACACTCTGTGCGCTCCATAGGAGACGAAGCTTTGTAGAAAAGCAGAAAGCAATCATAGCAATCACATGTCACAGGCCGTAGAAGATATCAAGCAGGATATCTTCGAGGTCCTACCGTCGGATGCCTTGGAAGCGCGTAACAAAACTACAGTGCAGCGCTGCGCGGCGAAAATACCTGCATCTCGCTCTCTACTGGGCAAAAAGGCGCACGAGGCGCAAAGTAGAGGGCAAGAGGTACGATGCGAAGCCATAATGAAAAGACAAAGGCCTCGATCGAGCAAGTTTCTCCCAAGGATCCGGAGTGAGGAACCAGTAAACTGGACGGCCTATAAGGACATGGTTACATATGCAAAAGGCGCACGAGTGCTCGGCGTAGAGCACCACTTTCAGATCACGCAAGTGCGAACAATGGGGTAGGGGAGAATTGGCAGTGAAGTGGAGGAAAGAGGAAGGGAAGGTGCTGTGAGTGATAGGGAGGGGGATTTTCAATCATACCAATACCACGCGAAGCCACATCGGTGGCAACCATGATGGGGCTCTTGCCCTGCTTGAATTCGTTGAGGACCCAGTCACGCTCCTGTTGTTGCTTGTCACCGTGGATAGACAGTGCTGGCCAGCCATCTTGTCTGAGGAAGCGGGTGATCTCGTCGGCGACACGCTTGGTGCCAGTGAAGATCAGGCACTTGTTGTCCTTGTCCTCCATAATCTTCTCGAGGTGCTTGATCATCTTGTCGCGCTTCTCGAACTCGGAAACGACCTCGACGACCTGGGTAATGCGGTGGTTGGCGGAAAGGTCCATGGAACCGACGTTGACCTGGATGAAGTCGTGCTGGAAGTCCTGGGCGAGAGCGCGGACCTCCTTGGGCCAAGTAGCGGACCACATGCAAGTCTGACGGTCAGGGCGAATCTGGCTGATGATCTTGCGGATTTGGGGCTCGAAACCCATGTCGAGCATACGGTCGGCCTCGTCGAGAACGAGGTAGGTGACACGGCGGAGGTTGGTCTTGCCAGACTCGAGCATATCGATCAAACGGCCAGGGGTGGCAATACACACCTCGACACCGCGAGCGAGATCTCTGATCTGCTGACCCTTGGGGACACCACCGTAGACACAGGTGTTGCGAATGCGGGATGACTTGCCGAACTTGTTAACCTCAGCCTGGATCTGGACAGCGAGCTCACGGGTGGGAGCAAGAATGAGGACGATGGGACCATCACCGGGAGAGAGGAGAGGCTGGGCGTTGATGTGGACGATCGAAGGAAGACAGTAGGTGAGGGTCTTTCCGGAACCGGTCTCGGCAATACCGACGACATCGCGACCAGAGAGAGCCATGGGCCAGCCCTGAGACTGAATGGGGGTGGGGTTGGCAAAGCCCTGGGCCTTGACCTCGTTGATAACGTAGCCGGGGAAACCAGCCTCATCGAAGGTCTCGACGGGCTTGGGGACGTTCTTTCCCTGGATGGCGATTTGGTGAGTCTTGCGGAACTCGTCGACTTCGGCCTGAGTGCGCTCGGCAACCGTGGGTGCCTCCTTGTAGAAGGACTTCTCGAACTTGGGAAGAGAGGTCATGTCTGTAATGGTTTGTTAGCAAACTGAACGTGTCGCATGAGCAAACAAGAAAACATACCCCACTGCTGGTTCTTGAGGCCGGCACCGAGCTGGCCCATTCTGTCGCCGCCCTGGCCGCCGCCGTAGCTGCCACCACCGAAGCCGCCCTGACCGCCACCGCCGTAGCCGCCCTGACCACCGCCAGAGTAACCGCCTTGGCTGCCGCCGCCGTAGCCGCCGCTGGATCTGCCACTGAAGTGTTAGTCAGTCATTGTTCAAGAAGTGATGCAGTGGATGAGAGATGGAGAGCTTTGAGCAGAGACTTATTAAGAATCATACCCGTCATAAGAGCGACTGGTTGAATAGTCGCCGTAAGAGCTTTGTCCGTAGGATCTCGAGGGTTCGTACCCGCCAGAGTAGCCATTGCTACCACCGCCGTAACTACCGCCGCCGCCGCGCGAGC
>JGI24891J29808_1000499_pt1 | contig 20993 bp, 30 predicted proteins | sample FreactcultuFSWF8_FD_29808 | JGI IMG/M metagenome (IMG submission 29808) | reverse complement strand
CTTCGCAGTGCAAATGCGACGTGCTATCACTATCACTAATTCCCCAAGCTCTTTGGGATTGGCCTTACTGAATCTAGAGTAAGACTTTTTTGCCAAAGAGCGAATAAAATTTATATTCTTCCTTTATAATAACCCAACGATAAAAAATTGTCAATATCTTCTTTTTTTATTTTTTTATTTTCTTGACCATTTGTAATCCAACAAGTTCTAAATTGCGAATTTTTTGAACCAGATTGGGACAATGAATTTTTTTCACCTATTTTTCTTTTAGTTTCTTCTTTGTGTTTCTTACCATCCCACGTACCATTTGGATATTTTTCTTTTTGTACTTTTAAAGCATGAGCAGATTTATTGCGCATATTTGCTAGATATATTTGATTATAATTTTCGTCTTCTAATCTTTTTCTTTGTAATGTGGCACGAGCATTTTTTGCTGCCAAAATACCATGATTTTCATATATATTTTTTCCTGTGCGATTTATATAACCAAATCCACCCATACCACCTTCACAAAGATTGTATGTTTCTTCACTTATAACCACTAATTGTTTTTCGGTAGCATTCATCTCTGCTTCATTATCAAAGATGTGTAATATTTCTTTTGTAAAATTATCTATACCATATTTTTTAATAGCACGATTTAACATTACGCCGCTACCCATATACCCATCGTCAAGATTAATAGTTTGGTGCTTGCCAATATAATATTTGTTATTAATTTTATTTGTAATTTTATATATTGTATAAAACATAAATGTGTCCTAATTGTAAAAAATAGATTTACTATACTACTATTTATACAACTAGGACACTTGTGCTCCTGGAGCAGGACTCGAACCTGCAAACCTTTCGGCGTCTGATTAACAGTCAGGTGCGTTTACCATTCCGCCACCCAGGAATAAACTTTATTTAACCACCAAAGCCTTCAATCTTCGACAAACCAACCCTCAGTCATTTGACTCTCCTTATTATACTATATTTATAATTAAAGTCAAGCGTTATTTTTGGTAGACCATGACAGTATCGATCTGTCGTCATTCGCTTAAGAGGCGATTGCTCTACCTTTGAGCTAATGAAGTTTAAATTGTGTAGAACATGACTCGTATCAATAGTTTTATTGACGATATTAGAAATACGAATCATGCTCTCTATGTCAAGGTGAGAGGACTTGAACCTCCAGCTATGCGCCCCAAACGCATCGCTCTACCAATTGAGCCACACCCTGTTATATTATTGGTGCGCGTGGAGGGAGTCGAACCCCCACACCTTCCGATACTGGATTCTAAGTCCAGGGCGTCTACCAGTTCCGCCACACGCGCATTATTCTTTGGTAGACACACTGAGAATCGAACTCGGATCACAGGATTAAAAGTCCCGTACACTCACCGTTGTGCTATGTGTCCGTAAATTATATTTGGCTACTAGAGAGAATGGCATCTCTGTTTCATTCTCCTGCCAGGGAGAATAGATACCAGCACCCTGGCTAGTACCGTCCAAAATTTAAATTGTTTCATCAAAAATACTACATAAAATCGAATTTTGGAGTCGGTTGCTGCCGTCCTTAGCCATTGATCAGGTTATCTTAGGATGGCAAGATGGCCCTATCATCCATAGTACATGCGTCCATGCACGGTACCCTGTGTAGTATTTTTGAAGAAACAACCGAAGTTGTTTCCCAAACTGATTAAATTGTCAAAGAGCATTTAGAAATAATATTTATACTAACACACTGCATAATTGTTGTCAATAACTAAATTTATTTTAGAGCATATCGACAAGACGACCCGACTCGTCTACAGCGCGAACACGACGGCCAGGATTGTTACCCTGATGCGCACGCATCTCACGAAGGATCATAGCCGGAACATTTTGCGTCCGGCCATACGTACGCCAGTTACCAGAGAGATCTTGAACTTGAATTTGAATGAACATGATATATACTCCGTTTCAATTTATAATATATTCTACTACATTTATTATTTAATGTCAACCGCTATTTTTTCTTACCTAGATCATGAATATCAGCGCCATCTGAGATATACTGATAACCGCCTTTAGAATAAAGAGGCGCAATTCTCTTAGACTTCTCGATAATAGCTTTACGAACATGTTCAGGTTCCTTATGAAGATTCTTCATGATGCTACTGTCAACACAAGACATGGAGTTACCAGACATACCCGAACTCACATAGTTATCTCGATTAACTCTCATAGAGCTATTATACTCTTCTTTCCAATTTTTGTCAACTGTTTTTTTCAACTTTATCTGCTCAGGATGTAATCCTTTTTGGAGAAGCCAGACGTCGTGCTTAGTCAGTTGCTTATCTTTAGTCTTGGGTTTTTTAGTGTTCGTGGTAGTCATATACGGACCGACAAGGTGCATGGACATATAAGTTGCTCCGTTGATTATATGTCCATACTACCATACGGTCGAATTATTGTAAACCTTAAAAATCGTTGTCAGACGCAATAATTTCATTTTTACCCGTTAAATTATCAACGATAACGTACTTAGCTTCTGAATCAAACTCGGCCAGCGAGTTGGTCATCCTGCGTACACGGGCTAGACGGTCGATGATTTCAGATATAGTAGTGTGAGCAATATCATCGTTGAATCCTTCTCTTAGGTCAATAAGAGCTGCTTCTAGGTTAGAGTCTGCAGAGTAGTCAATATGATATTTAATCGACTCACCGTCTTTAGTTACACCTTGCTCTAGTTTTAATTTAGGAAACAGTATATTGACTATCTCATCGAGTTTAACGTCAGATGGTTGAATCTGATCTTTTGGTTGCTTTGTTACTTTCCACGGAAATTTCATAATAAATCCTCTTAATTATCGTTTCTTACGACCCATATTGTATTTAGTTTCTAGAATCCAATCGGCTTTCTCTTTGTGATTAATGATCTTAATTTGACTCATGGGCGCTACTGGATCTTTAATCATCTCCATATTCACAACCACCAACAAACCCCAGTCTTGAAGAAGATCAACGATCTTATTCCTACGGCCAAGATCTTCTTCTGAAAAATTTGTTGGCTTGCCGTCTATAGCAAACATCTCTTTAAAGTGTACGATATAGTATCGACCTTGCTTATGAAAGATATGACATGATTGAAACAATCTGTTCTCTTTTCTAGACGCGACACCAATACGAGTTAGAGTTTCTTTAATCTTCAGGAAGTCTTCTTCCTCTGCAATTGTAACTTCAACCAATGAAGCTAGAAGTTCGTTCATTTGACTCCACCTTTTTCTTGTTTTTGTTTAATTATCTCAATTTGATCAGGCGTCAAGATACGCAGTGCTTCTTTAGTCTTGTCGCTATCATATTTATAATATTGAGATACCAACTCAAAATTAGAGTCTAGTTTAGTCCTGTTGCGCTTATAGAAGCGTTTTTTAGGTTTGATCGAATAGAATAGATAGTCATACTGCAGTTGGCTATCCAGTTGTGGATACATATTCATCTCGTTAGAGTATAGTACAGTGTCAATGTAGTTTGAAAAAGAACTATTGGTTCTCCATGGCATATACTTATGCTCTATATTTCCTTCGGCTTTCTGGTGAACCTTTGTCTGATTAATACTGTTCTCAAATCTCCAGTCGTAATCACTCATTTAAACTCACACTCGATCATCACTTCAGTGAGGAAAGCCATAAAGTTGATCTCAGCGTCGGCGCTAAATGCAGCCTGATATTGATATTTAGCCAGTGACAGCACTAAAGGAGGAATAGAGTTAGGAGTGAAGTAGTCAGAAGCGTTATCATAGAAACCACGATACATTGCAGTAGTGTCACCATCGACGTTGTTAGATACCCAGTTGCGCATGGCAGAGTAGTTACGATCTTTCATAAGAACAATAAGTTCTTTAATAGACGCTTGTTTAAGATTAACAAGGATACCAGAGTCGATAGTACCAGTTGCAGAATAGCGCTGGAGTTCATTCAACACACGACGCCAGTCTGGATAGTGTTTGTTGATAACTTCGGCGACAACCGCCTTGTCATAGTTAACACCTTCTAAGTCAAGGATAGCAGAGACACGCTTAAAGAACTGACCTGCTAGCTTTGGTGCATCACTCTTTAAGATCTTAAAGTCGACGATAGAGCACCGAGACTGAAGAGGCTCAATGATACGATTGACGTAGTTGCACGTCATAATGAAACCGCAGTTCTTAGAGAACTCGTCCATAAAGTTACGAAGGGCCGGTTGAGTTGAGTTACAGTTATGTACCACTACACCATTACCGGTGACAAAGGTATGATTTTTTTCTACGGTAAGATCAACGACGTTTGCCACTCCGATCGGCTTGATCGTCTTTACCTTCACGGCGTTCACAGATTGTTGCATGATATTTCTCCAGTCGATTTTTCTTTTGGGCTTCGGATTCATTTTTTCTATATAAAGATAGAGAAATGCTTATTCTTTTTTTAGTATTTGGATCTGCACTATTGTTGGGTGTATTTTTGATCATACCTTTAACCCAACCTTCGGGCTGCTCGTTTTCTTTAAACGGTCTGGTTTCAAATGTAGTTGGGTTATAATACCAATTCTTGCCAGTTTTCGCAAGGGAAATAGATGGCATCTTCCCTCTCTTTGTACTTTTACGATTCTTTGGATATTCACACGGAATATAAGTCAGGCATTGCTGCAACCGTTGCTCTAAAAGTAAGTGAATTCTTTTCTTATTCCTGGCATACAGAGAAACAAGTTTAATATAAGTTTTAATTCTATCAATAAGTGTGGTTGACTTTCGGGGAGAAAAATTTCTATTTCTAATAAATTTAACAAGACCCTGTTTGAGTTTAGTGAGCCGCATTTTCTCTTTGACTTTAGGTATAAACATAGAATTTTGATCATGCGCACGAAAAGGAAATGCAGGGGCACAATGAGCATTCAACATTTTATTGTTTGTATTAGCTCCTACGCGTGATAGAAATCTTGATTCGTGCGCGCATGCTTCTTCTTTTGTTTCAAAGGTTCTTGTTACTTTAACTATGTCTGGTTGACCATTGTTTAAGACGAAAGACTTGACGATTGGGGAAGATGTAAAATAAGTGATCCAAATATCACCAACATAGGAATCTTTAGAATATCTGACTCCGTAATACCAAACACCAAGTTTTTTCCAACCAATAGCATATGTATAAGGTTTGCAAATCATTAATCAGCCTCGTTTGTTTTTACTTTACTATTTATACAAACGAGGCTGATTATTTCAGTGTTTTCTCTACTATTTAGAATTTATTTTGTATCATCAACAATGATCATGTAGCCATCCAAACCTTCCTTGATCGTTCTTTGAACGATGGTTCCCTCCGGAGACTTACACATAATCGGATGATCATCGGTTAACCTACAAACTGCACCATTTTCTAGTTCAATTTCGTAGATCATCTGGGTTGTCCTATGCACGACCTCAGCCATATTTTGTTCGAACGCGCCAGACTCTACATTAAATGATACAACTTCATATTGTTTCCCATCTTCCATATCTTTAAGACAAACGGTGTCACCATTAAAGAGACGGACTTTTTCATTTTCATCTAGACAATTCAGATAGTCTGCCTCGTCTAAGATCACGTACTTGCGACCACCAGAAAAAGATACCGAAGATGCAAAGCTCAAGATCTCATTACGAAGAGTGTCGATGTTACCGTTCATCGACGCGTTGATAATAATGTAATCACAATCAAGTTCCTCGAGCATGGCGCGAGCTACAGTAGTCTTACCGACACCAGCCGAGCCAGAAAGAATCAAGTTTGGGATATTCTTTTGATCTACAAATTGTTGGAATGTCGATTTTAAAGATGTTGGTAAGATAGTGTCTGCGATCTTAGTCGGACGATGTTTCTCGACCCATAGAAATTCTTCAATCATTATATAACTCCATTATGTAGTAAAAAGGGAGAGTTTCCTCTCCCTGGTATATCAACCGAAAGTAGAGGTTGACTCAACAACAATCCAATATTCAGCAACAGTTCCCTTAAAGTGTGATATACCCTTTGAAGAGATACTTACTTCATAGTCACCTGGAATAATACGAATATTTTCAGGCCGGAACACCGCACGGAAAGTCTTATCAGTATTTCCGACATTCACAGAAAATACGTCAGCAGATGGATTCTTTACATCTTCAGCTTGAACTAACACGTTTACACCGTCACCGACTACAACAATATCAGTCAGATCAAGAATACCCAGCGATTTTTCAATATCTCGAAGTGTTTCGGATGTAAGAGTGAACGTAACTTCCGAGCTCGGAAGTGTAATATCTTTAGTAGGAACTTTTACTTTTAAAGAGTCCTCGGATGCATATACATACTTTGTTTTCTTTTTACCGTCTGTAATAGTAACATACTTTTCTGTGAATACTAAGTCTGGATCGTTGAAAAGACTAAGAGTAGCTACAAATTTATCTAAGTTATAGATAGCAAATCTGGTATTGAATTCTGTCTCTACTTCAGCTCGTGCATATACACTCTTGGTATTAGAGATAGTTTTAATAATATTACCTTCGGTGATAATGATAGAAGGATTGATCTTTGCAAAGTTCTTAAGGATATTGATCGTCTGCACATTAATTTTCATTATATACTCCATTATTAAATACTATTGACATTATACTATATTTCAAGTATAATGTCAACGTTTAATTTCGATTATTTCTTTTTCTTGCCACCAAGAGCAGCAGGATCAGCAGTAGCAGAAGCACCAATAGATGCTAGGTCGGCGAGAGAACCACCGAATATATAAGTTCCAACGTGCTGCATCTTCATCCATGGGCACAACCAAGTCTTAATGCCTGCATCCTGTGCTTTCTGGCAGAACCAGTAATCTTCTGATAGGTAGCGTTTAGACTTAGGATCTACTTCGGCTTGAAAGTACATCATAATCTCACGAGATCCATCAAAGTGTTCAGTACGAACATGGTCTGGCTTGTACATATACTGAGGATAAGCATCGTGAAACTTCTGCATAGCCTGCTTAGTAACCATCATAAATCCGGTACCAATCTCTAGAACTTCACATGGTTCGGTAATGGCTATAGACTGCTGACCACCCTTAGGGTTAAATACGAAATCACCAACGAATCGTTCTAAGACGTTTGGATCAGCATCTGCTACACCCTTATCGACAGCGTGCTTAATCTTTTCCCAGGAGATACATTTCTTTGGATATGGTCCGCCGATAATGTCATACTTTTCAGGTTCTTGTGCCTGAAGTGCCATGAGAGCAATGACATCTTGCGGATTGAAACCGATGTCCGAGTCAATAAACATCATGTGATCTGCGTCTGAACGCATAAACTCGTCACAGCAGTAGTTGCGAGCTCGTGTGATAAGTGACTCATTGAATAAGAAGTAATACTGTAACTGGATACCGTGCTGCGCGCACATGGCTGAAAGATCGGCTACGGATCTAGCAAACATGCCTGCACATGCACCACCATACATAGGTGTACAGACCATCAATTTATGCTTACGTAGTTCTTCAATAGGTATATTAATTTCCATATTATATTTCACTTTCTTTGTTGTTAATATATTTCAATTTATTTTTTTATAAATGATATTGCTAATCGCAATGTTCTTGGCATCCATTAGCTCTAATTCTAGAAAAGGTAAAAAACAATCTTCAGAATGGATCGCTAAAAGAGTAGCCTCTAGAAAAGCCTATTACTTATCACGATAGTGGTCATTATACAAACACATTAAAGTGTAATGTAATGTTTTCATCAAATCATCTTTGTTATTGCCTTTTTTCTTTCCATAACGCCAGAGATATTTCAAAGCTGTGTTACGGAACGTAGGAGTGGCATCTCCCATTGCTAGCCAAGCGTCAAAACATTCGACACTTTGATCTTCTGTCTTATAGTGTCCAGAATAAGTCTTATCAATATAAGACTTGAAGTCAGAGATAATCTTGTCTTCGTTATATTTATATGAGATTTTTTCAGAATCTTGTTTTTTTGGAAATAAATCTGGATTTTTACCATACCCAAAAACTGCTTGTTTATAATCATCAGAATCTTTATTTGATTCAGTTATATTACCCGTAGGCATAAAGTTATTTTGAGAAATTGTTCCTTTTGCAACTGGTCTATAGCTATCAGCATAACCAACAATGAACCCTGATTCATCATAAATTGTTTCTATTTTATCTACACATTGACATGTCTTATAAAGACCGCACGTGCAACCGTTACCATGCTCATAAGCTTTGTTTCTAATCATATTAATCTCCATATTATACTATANTATATCATATATTACATACATTGTCAATTAAAAAAATCCAGTAGATTACTTTTAATTGTTTCACCCTTAAGCTCNTGAGATCTAGTAGCATTGTACTGATATACTAGAGAACTATTTACGTAGTTACGCTCACCACTAANAACTGCTTTAACTTCTGTCGCCATATCCATAGCAGTCTTGACTGGAACGTTCTGACATATATGGTTATAGCTGTGTGTTGGATTTAGTAGTTCGAAATCGTCTGGCATACCCATGATAGTAAGCGCTTCACGATAGTTGATATATCTATCTTCATGTGGATGTGTTAGCATCTTAGGATAGTGTCCAACGAAAGCGCCGATACGATCTTTTGGAACAATAGTACCGCGACGCATGATATTCAAGCCATCGTCTAGCTTCTTATACATGCGAGCACACTTATCAACTTCACGCTGATATCCGTTCTTAGCCATCCATTCACCAACCTCGAGATATGTGTGTCCATGATCTTCTATCAAACTTTTGGCATCTAAGTAGCGAGTTGCGAGTTTCGAAGTATCTAACNAGTCAAAGTGTTGTCGATGAGTAATACCACCGTGCACAACCTCAAGCAGATAACGATAATATGGATCATCTGTTGGCTTGTTCTTGTTGATTGGTTCCATCATAGTATTAGACTTGACACCAAGAATAACATCTTCAATACGAGTGTACGGACGTTCATAGTATTCTAGAAGCGGCGTCTTATCGCCCTTCCAAAAAAAGTAGAACGTACGCTCGCGAACTTGAGGAACACCATGAAGAAGACTCTTGGTACGATAGAGCGTCATGGTATATCCATTCTTCTTACCAATTTCAATGAGCTGGTTTCGAATGGTGGTACCGATCTTACCTGCAAGAGCAGGGGCGTTTTCTCCCCAGAAAACTTTTGGTTTCATCTCACCAAGAACGTACTCTGCAGACTTGATCATCCACTGGTTGTTCTCATTGTGATCACCGTATCCCATAGAAAACAAAGATAAGCCAGCACATGGACACACAGAAGATACGACGTCTACATAGTGTGGATGTGTCTGGCCTTTATCAAGTACGTAGTAAGGTACTTCATTATTCCAATAATTTAAAAGATGCTTCTCGTTATCTTTAAATACGTCATATGATAAGATATAGTCTGGTCTATTACCAAATACGTTCGTCGAAGCTATAGCTTCTCCACCAATTAGAGGTATGAGAGTTGCGTGTTTAATTTCCATGATTCCTCGTTATTTAAAAAATGTTCCAATATTATATTTCGGAGGAAGCTGATTCCACTCTCTACCATCCCAGTGAGGATACGCTTCTCTAGAAAGGTGCACGGACTTAGGTCGCTCCATGTACTTAAAATCAAGTTCACCAATTTCATTCTTTAGTATATTAGACCAACGAAAGAACTCTATATTGTTATATATGATTTCTTGAGTCAATGCTTCATCAATAAAGATATTCCTAATATCATTTCGCTCTTTCCAAGAGCCAAAGTACGAAGTACCCTTGTACCATCCCGTCTTTGGTATAGATCTACTGATATTTTCAATAGGAAGAGGTTCATAGATTCGTGCATGTTGGATGTTGTTACTGATTAACACGTGATTGACTGCATCAAAATATTCTGCGACTAGCTGGCGCGTAGCTTTTTCTGGATCTGGTTGACGCATCAAATGATGTCTAATGTCAATGTTACCAAAGTAGTATTCGATCTCTTCGAACTGTAGATCACTCTTTGGCAAGAAAGTCTCTAGTCCTTGAGATATAGCGCCATGCAATGTTTTAAAAGGAACAGAGTTAATCATCCACCCTGGTCTATACATACTAATACCGTGACTGTCACCCATGGCCGCTTTGTTATAAGAAACAAGCTCGTTTGGTATTACTTTCTCTGCAGTACTAATCATCCGTCTAACATTGTTCCAGTCGATCTGTAGCCAACGAGAATCGATATTATCGCGCTTTCCTTTAGCAGTCATGAGATCGATCTTGTTTTGTAAGAACGCGTAATAGTCTGGAAAATCGATAACAAGTGAATATACTTTACCTTTAAACTTTGAAAAGTTCACAAAATTATCAACATGCGGAAACTCTGTTAAACCACCAAACAAATTCAAATGACCACCCCAGTCGTTACCATGATACACGTACATCTCGCCGAACTCGTTATGATCTTGATGGTACAGATGCATGGACATATTACAGGTTACATCAATTCCAGCATTCTTTAGCTGGTCTGCATATATAACTCCTTGTGCAGCGCGATGTGAGTGCATAGAAGAAGATATAGGGATAAAAGGGGCGGTTAATAAAGATTTCATTTTAAATTCTTGTCCCAATCACGGTAAGAGTCTATTGTATCATATATACTATTATTTGTCAACTGTGGTTCTACACCTACATTCCAAAATAGTATATTTCTACTGGTGTTCTTTGGTATATATTTCCATACTTTCGAATCGTAAGTCCTAATACACGGGAACGGAGGAAGATTCTCATCTTTTTCTGGTGTTGTAAATGGCAACGATTCTGATATTACGGTAGCTCTGCCAAGTTCTCCTGCTTTTAAATTTCGCGCAACGGCGACACAAGTAAATTTGGAGTTAGGCCATGCTATTTGAAGAGCCCTAGACAGTACTCCTGTAGAGATTGCAACATAGACTTCATCTGGTTCTGGTATAGTACAAGCTGCACGAATTATAGCAGCAGTACTTAGCTCATGCTTTAGACCGAGCGGGATGAAGCACGCGTTGTTCTCTTCTGCCCATTCTTTAGCATATTTATTGAGTACCGGCATAGCAGCTATACGCTTGAATATAGGCTTTGCGCCGCGCTCGATACAGCAGGCTTGATGATGGGATACGGTCTTACACGCTGGCATAAAAAGAACTACTTCTTTATTATATCGCTTTGCTACGTCTAAAATAGATACACCAGCAAGACCAGTGCGCGGTTGTGAATATACGATCGTACTATAGTTGATTCTAGAAGCCAGAAGATCACCAGCTCTAGTCTTAGTTCCAACGATAAGATCATCACGCACTACGCGAACGCCGTCATGCACAACAACTACAGGATCAGGATTGTATGGTGTCCAATCTTTAGCAAGATCTAGATAGTATTCTTTGGCTTCTTCAATAGAACATCCTGGCCATAGGACTGCATCTTTATTAACGCCATCTATCACGTGATTATTGTGTGACAAAATTAAGTTCCTTTACTTTTAACTTGTATTCGTCTACTGTTATCGAAGCACGTTTTAATACATAGTCATCTGATGGATGAACGTCTATATTATTAAAAGAGTCGATCAAGTTCAAATCGAGCATTGCTTTCTGGCGGCCGTAAGGATGATCTTTAATCTTACATGAAGAAAAGATCTTATCGCGATCTAGATGATCATAGTCGGATCCAGGACGAACATAGTTTTCAATCCAGCGAATAAAATCACACGTGACATCTTCTGCGTTATACGGTACTGATCCAGTATCTTCGTATATTTTAATCATGACTTGATCTAGAAACTTTTCTTGAAGCATTTTAGTAGTTGGCTTAGCCAGATATGATATACACTCAATAGCATTAGATCCGTAGTAGAATAGACTATCTTTATTTACGTATTGTGGATACCAATCTGCAATATCTGCAACGATAGCGGCGTATTGGAACTTATACTGTTTCAAGTTATGTCTAGTGTTCCAAGAAAGCATAAATTCGCCTATCTCGCGCAGATCTCGTTTAGGACCAGACTCTAACCACTCTGCCGTATCTCTAGCTAACTTTGGAGCAAATTCAGACAGATAGTAGTCACCTGCTTTACGATAATGTTTACCAGCTGGCACTTTCGGAAAGCTTGGAAATTGATAACCAACTGAAGTATAAAAAGTCTGCTGGTGTTGATTTAAAAACGACACCATCTCTTCTATGCTATCACATCGATGAAGTTCAGTAATTATAGTATTATTATATCCAGATGGTTTCTTAGAGTAATTAATACCAGAACCAGTTACACGATGAAGGATAAAAATATACAACCATTCTGATAAATTAAAGACTTTATGCTTTCCGGTCCAGTTAGTTGCAACACTCTTACGCTGATGTGTGTGATGGCCTTGGATCATCTTTGGCCAATACGGATGCTTGTCTGTCCATCCGTAAAAACTATCATTGATAATCTGTGAGAATCCGGCNTACTTACGTTCTACGACATCATAAAGTTCAACATGCTCCATTAGATCATCACCCATATTACTTTCTGTATATGGTACAGATCCTAAGTTACACTTCTCTTGTTGGTCTTTAGCTAGCCAGTAATATCTAATGAACTCGTCATAATAATGCGTAGTTTCAATCATTCAAATACCTTTTCATTCTGTCTAGCATATCGTGTTCATAATTTTTATCGTTCAGTAATCTATTTAGTCCTGAAGGATGTGGTGCTTTAAAGTGATCTAGATCTATAGTTTCTAAAGATTCTGAAACAAAGTTACCAAGAGCTAGAATGTAATTATATCCAGATGATATAGTTTTTAACATGTCTAATCTGACATCTGCTTTATTATATTTTCCAGTTTTTTCTATGCAGTTTACGAAAGAAAAATGCTGGAAGCCGCAAGCAGACATCCAGCTATTAAGTCTCTTTATACTAGTGCATTTATAGCCTTTCGTCGACGGATTGATACCCACTACTAAGATCTTTTTCATCTATCAAATTCCATGGTATTTTTGCTTCAAAAAACATTTCTCTAGAGTCTTTAAATGATTGTCCCCATGGACCATCGTTAATAATTTCTGGATAACACATGAATACGTGTTTAATACCAGACTGGATAACACCCTTGGCACACTCAGAACAGGTAGGAAGGCCATATACGAACAGGGTAGAATTCTTGAGCGACACCCCGTTGTGGCCTGCATTATATATACAGTTCATCTCGGCATGGACAACATACTTTAATTTAGTCTCTCGATTTTCAAGTCTTTCTTTACTATCGTCGATACCCTTAGGAAAGCCATTAAATCCCATAGAAAGGACTTGGCGATCGTCGTTGATAGCTACGGCACCGATCTTAGTCCTATCTTTAGACCAAGACGATACTTCACGAGCCAGTCCCATAAACCGGCGTGGCCATTTACTTGATAAGATCAAAGTGTTTCTCATATACATGTAATGATCCAACAGTCCAATGAATATCACCACGATCACGACCAAGATCTCGACACAGAAGGTCTAGTACGTACGACTGCCATGCGTAGTCATTACGATAACCAAATACTACATCGTTGCTTCTCATCTGTACTACAGCATGGATTTTTCCATCGCGAATAAGATATTGAACTGTATTGGTGCACATGAAGTCAGAACAACCATTGACATTATAATCTTTCCACATCGACGGACGTGTATAGATCATAACGGCACGACGAGAGTTTGGGTTGGCTAGAAGCTCGTTGAAAGTATTAAAGTATTGCTCATAGTTCTTAGTATGCCAGATAGCCCAACCATAGTTTGAATTAATATATCCAGACTTGCTTGCAACCTGTTTCCAGATAGTCGGAGCACCTCCTGGAATATCATCGACGCGAAGAGACATGGATTCGTACCAAGCTATCTCACGTTTGATGTAGTCTTCATTAGGAGTGCCAAAGATAGTTGNCTCGTCTGCAATAAAAGAAGCGCCAACTACTTCAACGGTTTTAACGCCAGTCTTATCGGTGACAAACTCTCCGGCTGCTAGTAGAGACTTAAACTCTGCACGAATATTGCTTACATTATTATACAACATCTTTATTTACTTTCTTGCGATTAATGAAGTCACGGTCTTTTTCTTGACCATCTACCATACCACGAGAGTAAGAAACAAAGAATGAGGCATAGTTAATCAGATCCATAGCAGAATCTTCGATCGATTCAAAGTTAGCTTTATAGTTAGGATCATATTGCATCGCTTCCATAACAGAACGCATACGAAGAACTTTAGCATGGATAATATCAAGGATAGTTAAACAACCGTTTGGATAGTAGTCTGCTTGCTTGATAGTCGAGTTTGGGTTCTGGTAATCATTTGACTTCTTATTCTGAAGATCAATACACTCTTGTAATACTTTTACTGAATATCGTTCATTTTTAGTCATAGTTCACCTTAGAAAGAAGTCCGATGTTATCTTCATGAGAAGGTGCAATCCATCCTTCAGGTTTAATAAGATCGGGTAGGCCGAGCGGATTGGGCCGAGAAGCTTTAATACCAGTCTCTTTATTCATATTAGCTTTGAGAACTTCATCCCAGGCTTTATATAAGTCTACACCAAGACCGTCTAAAGTACCAATTGCGACAACACACAGATCGATCAAAGCATCTACAACATCATCACCTGTTGTAGCAGTACGCAATTCATCTAATTCTTCTTGAATAAATGCAGTACGAAACTCAAGAAATTTCTTAAGTGTATGACCATCCATTTTTGCAATGATAGGATGAACTTTATAATGTTCATGCATCATTGCTATATCGAAACACCAGTCTTTACTCATATTAAATCCACTCCGGGGGTTTACGTTTTTTCCAGCTATGTATCGCTGACTTGCCTATCTTATAATAGTTTCTATAATTTGTCAATGGGTCATCCGAAATAATATACTCTTCGGCCATACAAGATGGCATAGGAGTCCAATCATATTCTTGTAAATTTTTTGGAGGTGAACTGAGCATATAGCTAATTTCACCATAGCACTTATGTTCTTTGCCGTAACGATAAGTGTATTCTGCCATTAATGCAAACATATGATCTACAAGCCAATTATAATTTTCAATTGACTGGCGACACCAGATTGCAGAAGGATGGTTTATGTGAGTCGCTTTGTAAAGAACTTTTTCACGAGCGTCGTGCAAAATATATTGTTTTGATTTACGATAACGAGGCGGCAAAGAACCTTCAACATACTTTTGAACTTCTTTCATCTGACCGTCTAATACACGATGTGCTGTAGAAAGTAGTTGTGCTGACTCAAGAATCATTTTAACTACATGCTTGTCTACCATCCATTCGGCGGCTTGAACTGGATTTGAATCGATAAAAAAGATATTCACTTACTCAGTCTCTATTGTATATTTTATTATATCATATAATTAAATTATTGTCAACTCTTCTTTGTCCATTTTTTCAAAGCCTGTTCACGATGAAATCTATTAGCTTGGTTATAGAATACGACGCCAGAAAGGTGATCAAGCTCGTGCTGAAAAATACGTGCACTCATTCCAGTAAATTGTTTAGTTAACGTATCACCGTTTGGAGTATTAAAACGTACACGGATATGTTGCGGTCTTTTGACCTTTACTAGTAGTCCTGGATAAGTTAAGCATCCTTCTTCTAATACTATCTCTGCTTCACTCCTAAAGATAAGTTTTGGGTTGAAACATACAAAATTTTCAGGGTCTGCACGCATGGCAAAGATATTATACGGAACACCTACTTGATTTGCAGCTAATCCAATCCCATTCGAGTCATACATAAACTTTACGATCTCTTTAGAAAAATCAATAGGATCGAACGGCGGTGCAGTAAAATTAAAGTATTCACACGGTTTTGTTAAGATTGGATCATTTGCTGCTACTAATTGCATCATCATTACCTTTCAAAATAATTTTATCATCTTCAACACCCCAAAACAATTCTGTTCCGACTACCCACCCCATTTGAGATAAAATATCTGTGGGTATTTGCATAAGAAGTTCTCCAGAATCTGGATCTTCTTCAAGTTCTACTGTATATGTTTTCACCAATGCCTCACTGTATTTGCTATAATAAAAAAACAAGTTATAAAATTAACAAGAACCAAAACAGTCCTAATAATAGCTACTTTATCTGAAATCGCGGAATCACCTAATACTGCTTTTTCGCCGAGTGCTTTTACCCATATANGCCAAAAAAATAATANTGTTTTCATATCAAAATGCTCTTTTCAATAAATATTATGAACAAAAAGGAGAAAAATATGTTCAGAAGTAATCTTACACTTGGTCAATATTTAGCCGATAAACTTGCCAGTGGTATGGGTTCTTGGTTATTTCTTATTATTCAGACTTGCCTATTAATCACTTGGATATTAATTAACACCCTAACAACATTTCAATTCGACTCTTATCCGTTTATATTTCTTAATCTAGTACTCAGCTTTCAAGCTGCATATGCAGCGCCTATTATTATGATGGCTAATAACAGAAAAGAAGAGATAGACCGTGATCGATCTATTGCAATATATGAGATCGAAACACAAGACCACATCAAGATCGCAGATCTATTCTTGCACTTAAATACTCATTTTCACAAGCTAAACACAAGAATAGATACTATCGAATCTAAGCTGCACGACTGAAGTTTTTATACTTTTCAAATCGTATAACTTTTTCAAACTTATCATACAACTGATCAGTCTTATGACTAATTATGAAGGTATTAGTATCAGCCGCAAGACTGTTTAATATCTTCATAAATTCTTCGGTCCCGTTAGAGTCCAGAGAACTGTCGAACACTTCATCCATTATAAGGATATTTGTATTGATCGAGTTACGAAGCTTTGCAACTGCTCTCCAAGTAAACAAGATAGCAAGATTAATTCTCATCTTCTCGCCTTCAGAGAACGAAGCATAGCTAAACTCATCTCGGTGTCTAGATTTTATAGTCTCGTTGAAGTTTTCATCAAGCTCAAACTGACACATAAATTCCATCGACGACAGATACTTATTAATCAGTTTATTTATGATAGGGATATACTGCTTAATGATCCTAGACTTGATACCACCATCTTTAAGAAGTACTCCAGTGGCCGACAGTAGGTGCTTCTCTTCCGAGAGAGAATCATGTTCTGCTTGAACAGATTCAAGCTCTTCGCGAAGAATATCTAACTTAGAATTATCTTCTTTCTTTGCTTTTTTCTTAATGTTACTGATCTCATCCATAACATCATCTATATAGGTCGTTAGTGAATTTATTTTTGTTTTCAAAAGATTAATATCCATCTTATAGTCATTAATCTNNGTGTTAACGTCCATTATCTCTTTGATCTTATTACTCAGAGAATCGTATTGGATTGACAGTTGTCCTAGACCGTCGTTAATCTTAAAGATCTCACTGTTTTTATGTTCAATCGCTTCACATTTAAAATTAGTATCGATCTTCTGCTTACACGTAGGACAATCGTCGTTCTCATTAAAAAAATTTACTTCTTTCTTGAGGATATTAAGCTTTGCTTCGATCTGGTGCTTAAGTGAAGAAAGTCTATTAAGCTTTTGACCGAGTGCTTTATCGTCTTCTTTGTTGGCTTCAAGATCTTTTATAACAGCGGCCGTTTCAGAGTACTTGATGTTTAACTCTTCTATCTGTGATCTGGCCTGTTCTATTCGAACTTTCTTCTCTTCTATGATCTGGTCGTTGTTATTTTGTATCTCTAGCATATGCGCTTTAATAAGCTTGAGCTTTTCTTCGATTAGTCTTTTATTAGTAGCTACCGTACTAAGATCTTCGTTATTCTTTTGGACTTTGTTCTTTAACAAAAAGTTCATCGTAGTAAAGATCTGTAAGTCTAGAAGATCTTCGATGATCTCACGTCGCTGACTGGTCGTTAGCTGCATGAATGGTTGAAATGTAGCCGAACCCAGTACTACCACTTGACAGAATGATTTATGATTAACATTTAAGATCTGTTTCTCTAGGATCTCTTGGTAGTCGCGCATGTCTGCAGATGGATTAAGCAGTTTGTTATTCTGATATACCTCGAATATATTCGGCTTCATACCACGAACAATCTTGTATTCGTTAGTACCGATAGAGAAATCGATTTCTACTACGAGATTCTTNGTCGTAATAGAGTTGAGAAGTTGTGGTTTCGTTATCTTCCGAAATGGTTTACTGAAAAGAACGTACGATAGTGCGTCTAAGATAGTCGACTTCCCCGCGCCATTCTCACCTACAATGAGTGTTGTACTATGACTATCAAATTTAATTTCAGTAAATTCATTTCCAGTTGATAATATATTTTTATACCTAATAGTCTTAAATATGATCATTCGATTGCAATAGCCTCTGTGTACAGTTCAACGATCTTGTTCTCTAGTTTTTTCTTATCAAATCCGCCGTTATCAAAACCATCTATATATTTTTTAAAGATGTCNATAGTAGACTCAGCTTCATTGACTATATCTNTATCATCTTCAAGATTCAAGTTAAGATGATCTTCGACAATCTGAAGTTCTAACGGATTCTCTATTTCAATGTTCTCGACAAACTTATCAAACCAATATAAGTTAGTCTTATTCTTTACAACAAGCTTTACTATACATCCTGAATACTGAGAGTAGTCTATAGTTTTTTTCGTAAACTCTGGATCTAGGTCGTCATAGAAGATTTTCTTAAACATCTTATACGGATTTTGAATAAATATTAAGTCTCTTGTTTCTGTATCAAAGATATGAAAGCCTTTCGGATCATCGTAGTCAGACCATGTAAACTCCATGTGATTACCAAGATAAAAAATATGACCATTTGTAGAACGATGGTGATAGTGACCAGAGCAAACAACATCAAACTTATCAAAGTTAACCGAATCATCTCCATGAGATGACATAGACCCTTTAAACATCTCAAAACCGCGTAGCTCGAGATGTCCAAAACAAATTTCGGCATTCGTTTTCCTTATAAGGTCTAGTGAAGCTTCTTTATTATCATCACAGATCCATGGCAAGAATAGTATCTTTGTACTATCGAACGTTACTTCTGTAGGATCTACATATACTGTAGTCTTACCGTACTTCTGTACACCGAGCTCTTCTAGAGCATTAGTATGGTTATTATTCTTGTAGTAAGTATCGTGGTTTCCTGCAATCAGATGAAAGTCAATATTGTTAGCATCTAACTTCTCAAGAAAGTCTTGGCGCAGTCTTTTAGCAGTATATATATTAATATACTTACGTCTATCTACTAAGTCACCAAGATGGATCACAGTTTTAATATCGTTTTCAACTAAGTATGGAAACATTATATCATCTAAGAACCGCTTAGAGTTATTCATAAATGCAATATTATCGTTCCTAACTCCATAGTGTGTATCTGAAATAATTGCTAACTTCATATGTTCTCCATAGTTAAGCTATAATTGCAACTAAATCTTCGCTGCTAATTAATTCTTCTTCGCTTGTAAATATCTCTACACCTTTTATTGTAACATCTTTTTTATTTTTTGTCAACTTATCTTCGAAACTCTTTACAATGTCAGAAGAATAATCATTAGACTTGAGTTGCATAAACTCTGCATCCTGCCACAGATCATTCATCAGAAAACTATTCTCAAAGTTCTTATGCTTTATATAAGTTTGCTTCTTCTCTTTTGTAATTCTTCGAATGAAAGCATTCCAGGCGATCTGTGTGAAGTAAGCGAATGGGTTGGTCGTCTTTTCTGGTTTAAAGTTATCGACTGCAGATATACAATCTATGAGGGCGTCTGAAACCATCTCTTGCTTCCATTGGATACTATAACCGGAGAAGTTACCTTTTTTAATCAAATTATAGCAGATCTTCGTTATAGCTTCACCGATATAGTTTGGAACTTGAGGGGCTCGTGTTTTAGCTGCTTCTGCTTCACGTAGCTTTGATTTGTAATCGATTAAAGAAGCATACAAGTCTTTATTGTTAATATAATTTTTCGCTTTAGCCATAATATTTTTTCCTAATTGAAAATAAAGGTTGACAAATTAATCAAGATGCTGTATAATAGATCTTGGATTCTTAATGATATATACTATATGTTGAGTTGAATGTTATACAGTTTATACTTGAATTTCTCTTCATTGTATATCTTGATACGTTCCATGAAATGCAATATAGTAAAGTTCTTATTAGTCTTCCACNTGAAGTCATCTGCGATGTCATATAGGACAGATGAATCTTTAGTAGAAGACTTACGAAGGCCACGACCTATAGACTGTAAATTCCTAATCTTTGATTTAGAAGGACTTGCGAATATAATATTGTGAAGATTCTTTATATTAACCCCAGTAGCAAAAGTTCCAAAGCTTGCGACTATTATAGAATTTTCTTCAGTCTCTACTATCTTACGTATCTCTTCGCGCTCGTCACCANCGACTGCACCAGATACAAAATATATTTTTCTATCCGGATCTTTATCTTTTAGCATCTGAAGAAGNACTTTACCATGCTTCTCTACATATTGAAATAATAATAGGGTATTACCGTTCAACGATAGTGTTAGATTAGTGATAAACTTATTTCTGGCAGAGTTAGTCACTAACCAATCCATCTCGGCTTGGTAGTCCATTTTTGATACCATTGCACGGACGCTGTCCGGATATGAAAGTACTAAAGCTTTGATCTTAAATTCTGCTAGATGTTTCTGGTCGATAAGTTCAGCTGTTGTAGTGACTTTCTTAACAGCACCAAACAGACCTTCTAGTACTAATTGATGGGTGTCTGAACCATCTAGTGTACCAGTGAAACCAAATCTATACTCGCATTTCTCTAAGCTAGACATGATCGATATAAGTGACTTAGCTTTAAACAAGTGTGCTTCGTCTCCTATGACGACTTCAAATTGGTCAAAATAGCTCTTGGGAAGCTTGTAGATGCTCTGCCAAGTGGCGCAATATATTTTAGGTTTTGATTTTTCAATTTTTATTATTTTCATTTATAATCTTCCTAATATATAAATTATTCATATTT
>JGI24891J29808_1000497_pt1 | contig 21174 bp, 20 predicted proteins | sample FreactcultuFSWF8_FD_29808 | JGI IMG/M metagenome (IMG submission 29808) | reverse complement strand
CCCACGTGGTCACCCACCGTAGTACTAATCTGCCGTTCAACTGCTTATGTATGGCAGAGCGGACGGGATGCCCAGTTTTCAGCTGACTGTGGCCGTATGTATGAGAGAAACAAATCATTTGAAATATAACTCTGTGTCACAGGCTGGCCAGGCAGTCACGGCAGCCAAGAGGACACACGAGAGGCAAGAGGAAACACCAGGTAAATGTGGGTACTTTCAATGACCCTTTGATATAAAAAGTGGCTACGTATAGCGCACGCATGCATAAATGCCCTTCCTGGATATTTGACCTGACCATATGCCCCTGAAGACCGACCCCCCAAAAACGCCTTGTAAATGCTGTAGATGCTTGAATGAGATCAGGAAAAACAAATCGCTAGAAAGAAAAAGAGGGCGTGATAAAGGAAAAGAGAAGAAAAGGCCGAGAGTCCCGCTCTCAGGCGTTCAACAAAATTTTGAGTGTTTTCAGCGCCACGGGTTTCGTGCGGAAATCGTCCATACCGCTCAACTCGGCCTCTGATTTCGAAGCGTCTGAGCCGAGTCCGGTCAAAGCGATGATCCTGGCGGGTGATGAGATAGATTGTGCCGCTTCGTGTTCTCTGATGGCGCGTGAGGATTCAAAACCGTTCATGACCGGCATTGAAATATCCATGAGAATGGTGGTAAACGGTTTCCGCTGTGCTGCGGCTTGATACTTGTCGAAGGCGTCTTTGCCGTCTACTGCTAGCTCAGCGCTTATGCCGAGCTTTTTGACGTAGGCTGCAAGGAGTTTGAGGTTGATCGCGTTGTCATCTACAAGCAGAACATGTTCTGACTTGGCAATATCTGTGAGTTGAATTTGCTCTGCTCTGGTCGATGTTGTGGCTGGTTGCTGTTCGAGGTTGCAGTCTTGCAAATCCTGCGTGAGCTTCGCTTCAGATGCGCTCAATGGTTCCAGGTCAATAGCCTCATGAGGATGACCAGGTTCGACAGGATTATCGAGAGCAGCGAACAATGCGCGGCCGAGTGACTTTGGACCGAGAGGATAGGCTAGCCTTATGGTGTCATTTTGGGAATTGTTGTTGCGTGTCTGTGCAGCTGGTAAAGGGCCGACCAATATCGTAGGACGTCTGCTGCGTTTCAAGTATTTGGTATCCTCCTCGGAAAAGTGTAAAGCTTCAGCGATGTAGATGTCTGCTTCAACCTGGGCAGTCGCCGATGCTGTGACGATTTTCATACCAAACCATCCTTCCGCAATGGATCGTACGTAAGAATGCATGACCGATATTCGTCGAGAGTATAAATCCGTGTGAGGGGGCTGCAGGTCCATGGGCCAGAGCAAACAGACAGTTAGACCCTTCAAAACCGCATTAGGGTCCAAAATCTCTCCCCCGGAAGGAATCTTGCCCCAGCACTGCGCGTCTTGCTCACAAAGCGGCACCAGGATATCAAACATGGTGCCGAATCCTGGTTTGCTCTCGACGCTGATTGTGCCACCCAAATCATCCACGATTTGCTTGACTATGCTTAGTCCCAAACCGACGCCGCTTACAAGCGGATTCTCTTGGATGAACGGTTGGTACAAGTGATGCTTCATGTATTCTTCACCCATCCCCAAGCCCGTGTCATAAATCATAAGATGGACCATGCTTTGCTTCGAAACCTCATCTTCAACCAGCTTCATCGAGATTTCGATGAAACCCTCAGATGTGAACTTGAGCGCATTGGCGAAGAGATTCATCACCAAGCGTTTCCATGCACCAGCAGGGAGCGTCGTACACCAGCCTGCATGATTCTGAATGTCGAGATAAACTGCCACAGCACCAGCGGCCTTTGCGGACAGGATAGATCCTTCGTCGCCAGTGTCGTCAAGCATGAGATCAGTATGAGTGGAGAATGCGAGGTTGTCAATAGGCGTCGCTTTGGCCTTTATGTAAGCAGCCTGCTGCGAAGATTGACCAAAATGCACGCCCTGAACAAGAAGAAGCATATTAGCATAAGGTAGTCCATGAGCTGGAGCTTGGATACACTTACTTCGATTACGTCTTGTACAATAGTACAAAGATAGGCATCGGTGCTCGAACCAAAGGTGTTTTGCGTATGCTTCAGCCGGTGGGTTTTGTGGTGTTTTCCAAGACGAAGATTTGGGCTTTTATGTTCATTCACCTTTGAAAAGTCAAGAAGATGGTTCAGAGTGTCAAGGAGAGTCGAAGCGCAGGACTGGATCATCTCGATGAGTTCGGCTTGTGTATCGTCAAGCTTGGTATCTTGCAAAAACTCGACTGCTGCCAGACAACCATGCAGGGGAGAACGTAATCTGAGCGGATAGCTGGTTAGCATGTGGTAGGCAGAGGGTGGCTTTCAAGCTTACTTACTCGTGGCTGATGGAGGAAATAAAGTCCGACTTGACTCCTTCGATAGCAGGATCAGAGGCGGAGGAGCAGCTGCTCGGAGTGGTTGCAGGGAAAGCAAAGTCGTCGACTTCAGAACTCGGAGTCAGGGGAGGGTCGTCTTGTGGTGTCCCCGTCTCAGGGCGCAATTGCTCGGTCAGAGACGAGTCGTCCGAGTGTGGGGTGTGGTACATCTGTCCTATGATGCGAGGCGCATCAGGAGTGTGAATTTGCAGGAGGTCGGTCAGTGCGGCAGGAGTGCTAAGCTGCAGAAGGTCGGCAATGGCGTTCGCGATGTCTGTCAGGGATTGGATTGTTTCATCGAGGAAGAAGTCTTGACGGATCTTGTTGTCCATGATGGCATAGGTGCCCAGCAGCTGGCCAGAAGAGTTCCTGATGGGGACTTCTACGAGGGAGACCATGTGTGGAGGACCGAGGACATGGCTGAATTGGTTGTATGGCCCTAGAGAGCGCATGTCTCTTACGACGCGCCTCGTCGTGTTGGCGACAAGGTCGTGCGTCTGGACGGCGTGCTCGGCAGTGCGGTCATTGAAGACGGCAATCGAGGGCGAGCTTGTTCCATCTCCTTTGTCCAGTACATGGTGGGGGGAATCGAATAGCGACGTCGAGGGAGTGGCTTCGGCGACAATGGTTTGTGTGAAGCCTTGATCGATCAGCGAGACCGAGGCGAACTCGCAGGCCAGGCGAAAGACGCCATTCTGTGCGAGAGCGACGAGAAGAGGTCCGATCGGCATGGTATACCCAACGTGGAAGCTGCTCAGCCAAAACACAGAGGGCGCTGCGGAGACAGGTGCGCTCTCTCTTCTATTCGAAGTCTCGACGGAGGAAAGACCTCTTCGGACTTACTTCCCTCCCCTAATAACGTGACTGGATCCATTCATTCTGCTTTTGCATCCTCTGCCAGTTGCCCTGAACGCCTTTGCTTTTCCGTGCTTCTAGACCCGTGTAGATTCTGCAAGCTTTCGGCCGCAAACTCCGTTCTGTCCGCGCGACGAACTCTAAATCTTCTCATGCGCGTCCGCCGTCCGCCGTCTACTTGCCATCGTGCTTGTCAGCCCAACCATCTGTTTCCGTACTTGTAAGGTGAATTCGGTGGTTTGGGGGATTTCTACATGCACATACTCTGACTGTAGAGCAAAGTTCAAACGAACATACACATGTCTTGGACAATCCTACGCTATCAGCCTGATCCTGATGCCGCAGCTTTTCCATAACCACTGAACTCGCCCGTCTCTTTGAGCAAAATCGGCAACTCCTCGTCTCTAAACGCCTTACCCATGTCCGTGTGCTCTGGGCGCCAACCCAACTGTCTCAATCGCTCCGCTCTGTTCCTCGCATTCGACGCTATGACAACATCACTGTACTTGCCAAACAAATCTCCATACTGCTCTTCTGGTATTTGCCTTGGTGCTTCATCCTCAATCTTCCCAGCAGCTTTGAGCTCCTTGCCGATGAATGCCGCACACTCTGCCCAAGTGGCTTCCTCGCCGTTTTCGCAGAAGAAGTATGGATTCTCCAACGAAACTTCGTCTGGGGAAGCTTCTAGCCATTGAAGTATCGTCGCGTATCCATACGAGAGGTCTTTGACATGGACAAGACCCCAGATGCCCTTGCCGCCTCCTACATATCCGGCGTATTTGTGCTTGAGGGCGAAACGGGCCATGGTCATGACTTGTATCGACAGTTTTCCATGCGTCGAAGCGCCATAGATCAAAGGAGGAAGCATGATGAAGAGCTTCGCCTTCAAATCAAGTCTATTCCGTGCATCGAGGATGGCGAGATCGATTTCGCGATGGGAGGACGTCTCTGGTCGTGCGTCAAGAGCTGCAGGGTCGGTATCCTTGTAGATTGTGTCGCTCCCATATTCGCCATGCGAGTCATCGCTCAAGAAGCTGCAACCGCTGGTATGAATGTAGTAGGTATGTTTGTCTTCCTCAGCTCGTTGCTCAATGCCCTTGATCACGGCTTGAACAGAGGGTAGGTGGTCGGCCGTCGCTGTGTGGATTACGATGTCGCTGGCTGCGGTTTGCTTGGTGATGAGCTCATAGTCGTCGATTGTGCCCATCACTACTTTGACGTTCTTGTGCTTTAGCTCATCGGCGGCTTCTTGACGACGGACTAGCGTTGTGACATCGTAGTCTTTCTCCAGTAGTCGATCCAGGACTTCGAGGCCAATATATCCGGGACCAATAAGAAAGACCTTTTTGTTGGCTTCTGTCATTTTAGCTTCTTTGTCAGGCGTGATTGTTCAGTGAGAGGGATGAGACGAGGAGAGCTCAGCAATTAAGAAGGTAAGAGTGAGAGTTGCTGCACACTGTTGGCAATGTTGTTATCGCACAGCCATGCCGATCATCTGCCCCGCCTTGCGAATCATGACACAATGAGGGGCACGAGATAAGTTGCTCCCTCGTATACCAGCGGAATCCTTCTCCGTCGATTGCACAACTAGCTGCACGCGAGACAATGGTAAGGATAATTCGATGCAAGGTGCATAATCGTTCATAAACATGGAACCTTGCACCAAAATCCGCTACCACAATGTCAGGTTGTTGCTGGCGGCTGTTCCAAGATTGAATTTGTGACTGGGGGAAATTAGCCGGAATTTATCCAGGGAGCAATCACGAACCAGACTTCCTCTTCCACTATCACTCATGCCTACCCGCAGAATTTCGTTATATGCTGCATGCCGTTATACCATCCTAGCTGATCTGGAAAACACCTCCTAGACCAAAATTTTGGTGAGACCCCGGCCGATATACCACGAGGGGCCGGTGCGTGAAGGGGGCCGGTTATAACGAAATTATACGGTATTCGTCAAAAAGTGCATACGGCTGACACATGGCAATACCAGTACGGGCGGGAATGGTGACACTGATAGGAAAGCCTCCATAATCAGGATCGTCGCTCGGCATGATGGCGAACAGCCCACTTCGCGTCTCATCCCCATTCAGCAAACGAACGGTTCTGAGTTCCTTGCTCCCGCCATCGACATCAATCTCTTCAAATTTGAGTATCCCGCTGAAATGAGCATCTGAGCTGTTGTGCTTAAAGTTCACCTGGAAGCCCCAGCCTAAAAGCAGGAACTGGTCGTTCTCGAGGTGAATCACCATCCCTGAGCCGACTGATGGACGTCCGAACACAAACGATCTTTCTATCTGAAGATTCCAGTCGCCAAATGTGGCTTGTAATTTCCGCGATTGATCCTTGCCATCTGGTGATAATTCGTCGAAGAAAAAACCAATGCTGGCATTCCCCTTGGCTTGAGCCGAAAGCACAAGGTGAGAAGTCTTTGCCAACAAACCATAGTGCTTTCTGAAGGGACTCTGCGCTGGATCCACGGTATCAATGCCAAACGGCGAACAGCCCAAACATCCGTACGAACCGATAGCGGCCCATATCCTCAGAGCACCATACTCATCACGACGTTGCTCGGGGATGAAGAGGGGTTGGTTATTATGACGATACTCCTTGCACAATCTCGAGTAATTGTTGAGGTAGATATCCGGGGCAATGAAGTCGAGCGAAGGAGCAAATGCCTGCCATACATCCAGGACATCTACAACTCCTCCACCGGATGGATAGTCACCCGGATCTGAGCCGCCCCCTACAATAGCTGGCGTATTGGCGTCGGCATCGCTACCCGCGTAGTTCTGCCAAACATTGGTATACAAAGGAAGAGGGTACACTGATTTTCCTGCTGAGGCCACTTCTTCCAGATACACCGCATAATGGAAGGCCATGAACAGTTCGTCGATGCGCTTGCTGTTGCCGGGTAGGTCACCCCATGTCATCCCTTTTGTGAGAGAACATTGACGAAGCTCTCCGAGATTATGCTGGAAACTGTCTGTAACGCCGGACCAGTCCTTCGCTAGAAAGTCGTGAAGTTCGACTGGCAGTGGTGAAGCGAAGCGTTCCTCTGCGAGATCGCTACGGTCTCTGGAATCGCCGAGGACGCCAACCTCGTTCTCGACCTGGACCATGATTACAGTCGCATGTTCACCATCTATGTCTCTGAGATGCTGCATGAGTGTCTTGAACGCTTTAGCGTCTGCTTTCTGTGCTTCTGTTCCAAACAGCGTCAAGATATCAGCAGTCGTACGGTCGCCATTCTTGTCACGCAGCTTCACTCTTGGAAAACGCTTCGAATCTTGTTTGACCCAAGGCGGTGCATAAGTCGAAAGACCTGTACTTTGTGTCAGACTTGATGTTTTGCAAGTTTGATTCAGGAGGCTAACCATTTTTGAAACTCCCAAACCATAAAAGCACAACACGAAGATTATGTGACCTCGCATCGAGCAAAACTTGGTCTAGCGATGTAAAGTCAAAATCTCCCTCGGTCGGCTCAATTTGTTCCCAAGAGACAGATCCTAATAACGTGTTCATGTTCATCGTGGTGAGTTTGGACCAGACATCCTTCATATATTCTGGCGAGCTGAATGAAGAATTTTGGAGCTCTCCAGCGAGCATGAGGAAGGGTTCGCCATCAACAATCAATTGCTTTGAATTGGCAGTCTGATGCAGGTGAGGTATATGTGAAGATTGCATGTTTCTAGAGAAGATAAATTATTGTTACGAGTACTGCGATAGGCACTGTGTAAGGTGGATCAGGTCCAGGTTTGGCTTTATACCCACCGGGCTCGGCTAAATGCATGTTTCTCTAACGACAAAAGCAATGTTACTATACAACCTGTCGAGGTGAATTGCTCAATTTTCCTGTTGGACTTTAGGCCGTAGACGGGCATTCGGGTACATGTCAAGGTGGAGGGCGGGGTCCCTACGATTTCCCCACTTGCATATCATCCCTTGTCTTCTTGAACGCAGCCTCCACATCATACTCATGTATCCACTCGGCATAAGGCCTTGTCCTCAACTTCTCTCTGAGTTGTTCATCTGTTTCTGCCTCGCCTCCGCCCCATAACCTCTGATTGTTGCCGTCGTACATCGCATGCGCTACCTTGAGCACTCTCTCGCAATGCGGTCGTCGTACGGCCTCATATAGGCTAAACACCTGCTTCAACTTCTCGGAGTCTAGTTCCGGTGTGCCTGCTGGGGACATCTGCTCCAAAAAGGATAGGTAGAGGCAATACGCGTCGTCCATCCCCAGAGAGGCATTTGCAGCCAACGCGCCTCCGTGTGAATGTGCTGCGTCGCCTATCAATACCACTCTGCCAGCGAAGTGATAGGTGTCTAAGAAGCCGCCGTAGAAGTTTGGGTAGGTGCGAACGTGTGGTGCTACTGCTACTATGTCCTTGACAACCGGGTGGTATTCTGCGAACATCTCTCTGAGGATTGCGGTGTCGGTCGTTTCGTCCCAGTGATTTTTGTCTAAGAGATGGGAGGATGTGGATGGGTTTACCGAGCGAAAGGCTACGATGCCATATTTTCCTCTTCCCATTCTTGTTGTCAGGATGCCATTGTTTGATGACCACTGTAGAATATCAGTATTGGTATACAACGTTGAAGTAGGGTTTTCGTACCCATTGAGTCGTATCTTCGGGTAGATCTTTGACGTTGTCTAGTAGTTTGACATCGAAAGCAGAGCGATAGGCAATCAACCCTGACCATTTGAGCTCAAAGTCTGGAACGAAAAACCCGCGTACAGATGAATGAATGCCATCTGCACCGACGAGGAGATCTGCATGTATGGTCGTAGCATCTGCGAACTCGACGTCCACCCCTTTATCGCCCTTGATCTGGACATCTACAACTCGCTTGTTCAGGTGGATGATGTCTCGCGGCAGATACTCGAGTAGTGCTTCTTGTAGGTAAGGCCGAAAGAATCTAGTCATCTTATGCTTCTCCTCGACATGAGCAGTGTGCTTCTCTTGTCCCACTACTTCGTTTGTTTGCCAGTGTCTAGAAATCATTAGTATGTTCTGTCGTGTCCATATCCTAGACACATACCTCAGTGTCTGTGGAATACCACTCGGACACCTATAGCCAAGCTCATCAGACAGAATCTTGTCCAAACCAAGTTTCTCGAGTGTGCGTAAGCCATTGGGGTTTAGAGCTATGGCTTGTCCGAGTTCGCGAAGCTCGGTAGCTCTCTCGTAGATTTGTACGTCTACGTTTGACAGCTTCCGGAGAGCGATGGCTGTTGCAAGACCAGTGATGCCTGCAGGTGTGAGTACGATGCAAGAACCGGTGACTAGAGAGATAGCGTACCAGCACCGATGATGGCGATTCGCAAGTCTGGCTTGTCAGTCATATTGCTTGTCGAGAAGGTGAGATATAGGTAGAGAGGTCAAACGTGGAGGAAGAATGTTCTATTTGTGCTCGGAAGGAGCGACTGATTAGACGAGGCGAGTCGTATAGTAGGTGGGGTCGAATCGCAAGCGCAATTCGTGCAGCTCGCTCATTTGCTGTTCATCATGACTGCTGATCCTTCCCATCTATCTATATTTCTCAAGGGATGTTTTGAGTGTGATGATTTGGGAAAGTTCAAAGCCCACTTGTCCACAGCTTCAGTTGTTCTCAAACGTCTTGCGTCAAGGCGGTGGGATTCTGCCAGATGTTTGGTGAGTTCGAGTCCAGATATGGAGAAACTGGTCTACAGTCAATCACAGTACAGTAAGAACTGCTCTGATGGAAAAGAAAGAGACGAACAGATGCTTGCCTGTAACTATGGGTCGGCAAAGGAAATGTTTTGACTCATCTGTGGGCAATTGTGCTCGTGTCGTTGACCTTCGAGCATAAATCCACATGGACATTGCTGGTCAATCTAATCTTTCCCAGTATACCTTCAAAAATACGATCGATATACCGACGAGTTTCTCAATGCTCAAAGAGCCTCGTCGAGGAAGTAGAGACCTTGAGTGACATGTTCGAATTGCAAGTGGGGGCAACCCTGTTAGCTGGTCAGCGTCGCGCAGCTTCGTCATTTCCGGACAAACGAAGCGACAATTTCTACAGACGCGACACGAAGTACATGATATAGACGACATGAATACATGAATACGACATATCTACACGGCTAGACCGAGATACGAACAACACGGTTCTTGCGACAAAGATGGCGGAGAAGCGACGAGCCTCAGGCAGGACGCGAGATGCGAAACGACGAAGGACATCAACCAAGGCAGCTACGCCAAAGGACGCGACACCACAGGAGGCTACACCAGCAGTAGAAGAAGTCGTGCGAGAAGCGACACCTTTACCAAACAAAGTCGTCGAATCCAAGCCTCTACCCACCCTCTCGGAGCGCCAACCTCTCGACCTATCCAACGACGAATACAAGACCATCGCAGAGAGTGGAGTCCTGCTAGCATCGCTGGAACGATCGCGTCAGAATTGGATCTCAGGCAGCTTCTTCGACAAGTACTGGACCAAGACGTCGGGAAGAAAAGATGCGCCTCCAGCGCCAGCAGGCAACCCACACAAGTCATGGATGAAGGAGATTGGACCGTGTACTCTGGTAGTCGAACCGCTGATATTCGAGGCGACGGCATACTACGTCAAGGAGCCAGGTCCCGCCCCAGCGCCGTCTCATGCAGCTCCAGTACAGCAGCACTTTCCACACCAACAGTACCAGCACCAGTATCAACATGCTCCTCCTCAACAGTACAATCAACAACAACGACCCAACCCGAATGCCCCGGCAGGTAGTCCCTATGGTGCTCCGTATTCGCACTCCCCTGCACAGTACCAGGGAGGTCGTCCCCACCCGCCTCCTATCATGCCCGCTACAGCGCGAGCTGCCCCTCCCCCTCCGCCCGCTGCGCCAGCGCCTGCCAAACAATCGCCAGACCCTGTCATTCAGATGCTTGCCTCTCGTGCGAGTAGCGACGCCGAGCTCAAGGCCCTGATGAAGATCGTTGCTACCGGCAATGCCAACCAGGAACAGCTGCGCATCTTCCAGAGGCACATAGACGAGCTGACGGCCATGATCAACGCCAACAAAGCCCAGCCAGCAAGCCAGACACATTCTCCCGCCCCTTCACACCACAATCCTACTTCGAGACCACCATCAGCCGCTCCTGTCATCAAACCGCATCCTGCGACAGTACAACCACATCCTCCTATATACCCTACGCCTCAGCAGCAATACCAGCATCAACCGCCTCCACCGCCGAGATATCCCAGCTACCCAATCGTACTCGAATTCCAAGGTCAAGGCGCCTCGCCCGACCGCTTCCGCTTTCCTGACAATACCATTCTCGAATTTCTCAACTCGTACAAGATGCTCGCTTCTTTCCTCGTCATCCGCAAGGGTCGCGACATAAGTCCTCAGCTCGATCGTGAAACCGAGTATTACGAGCCCGTTACCATGACCATCAGCGTTCCCGAAGGTCGCTCGGCTGCAAGAGACGTTCTACAATTCATAACTCGTTGCGTCAAGCCTGCCGATCAGGTTCGCACTTATATGACAGACATGATCGAGAAGTGCACACGTGCGCCCACAAGACATCTCGCTTTCAGGCTACCGTACAAGAGTGGCATTGTCGAGACAGAAGAGGAGGCGCCGGTTGTGCAAGAGGTCAAGCCGAAGCCCAAGCCGGCACCTAGGAAGAAGAAGGAAGATAAGGACATCGAGCAGGGAGCGGAAAAGACATCGGCGAATGCTGTGCAAGACACACCGAACGCAACAGAAGCTCCACCTGCGCAACAAGTGCCGGCACCAAACGCGACACAGGTAGCGCCTGCAAGTGGTCTTATCGAAGCTTCGTCCAATCCTGAACAAGGTGCGTCTACGGTAGAAGCACCAGCTCCTACACCCCAGCTCACAAGCGCCGAGTCTGCTCCAGCTGTAGATGCGCCAGTCGCAGACGGCACAACTGCAAAGCGCAAGAAGTCTGTTCGCATCTCTGAAGTGCCTCAGATAGCCAGCGATGGCACAATTGCTCCCAACCCAGCAGTAGCTCCAGATGGTCCAGCAACAACAACTTAGATACCCCTACCTAGTCCATTCAGATAGCAATCGCTCACAATCACAAGACCAAAAGACAAATAACCATTCTTTCAGAAACGCAAAAGATTATATTCTGTAAATAGTGATGTACCGAGACTTCTATGGTGATTCATCCAGGGGTAATTTGTCATGAATACCTCAAACGCAAGGCCTTGTAAGTGTCAATCTTGCAAGTGTAGACCTGAGTCTAAACACCAGCTTCTCGATGGGGGTATACGAGAGCCGAGAGGACTGACTTGCTGTGTGATGGAAAAGAAAGAAATGTACAAACCTTAATCTGTCGCAATGTAGAACCATGACCTTTAGCCATCAATCAATAAATAGATCAATTGATGGAACCACAGGATAGACAATGCTGGTCTATTCGGCAACATTTTGCAGCGACAGATAATGTTGAAGAAGAAATGCAGAGCAAACGCCAGAAAATTTCATGGACACTCGGACTGCGAAGACTTTTGACACGGCTGACAAAAGTCTTGGTATCGAATGCGCGGATGACCATGGACGGCCCTTGGAGTCTCACTTTTTTACATCAGCACAATACACGTCGTGTGACACTTTCCCAAGAGTAAGTCAACAATGGAGTTGCATGTAGAATGAATAATGTCTCTTTTCTTTCCCATGTCGCGATCTCTTCTCATCCAGCCCAAACATTCCCAGAGCGCACTTTGCTGAAGGATGATAGGTTAGTGTAGAAGGGACAACTCCATCAAGATGGGTGTACTCAAGAGCGGGTTTCTGTTCCTCGTTTTCACAGTTTCTCTATACCCTGTTCTCGTACTTCTTTTGACGAATCCTTGGTTGCAACGACAGTGCGTATCGCTCCTTCCTGGCCTCGATCGTGTTCTACTTCTCTAGCCCTTGACTTCTGTCAAACCCCATGATCTTGATTCTTCCACGATAAGAATATTCTTCGTCTAATACTGGTCGTGGAACAGCGCCTTATACGCCCACAAAATACACTCCGGCTTCTGGCATGATGTCAACAAGCCCGAATCGTTTGGCTTTGCTGCTCACCAAGTAACGCCCTTCAACGTCAGCACCCCAGACAATGAAGTCTTGTACGCATGGCACATTCTCCCTTTAGCGACTGTCGCCAGAAACAGAGATACCTTGGCTGCAGCTGATCCGCTTGATCAAACTCTGCCTCTCCAGCTTCTCAAATCAGATCCTGAAGCCAGAGTTGTCATAAATTGTGAGCCATCATCTCATCACACCCGAAGGCTTAAAGAACCGCAAAGCTGATAAACTACCAGTCCACGGTAACGCAGGCCACGTAGCCCAAGGATGGCGTACGGACACTTACCGTGCCCTCTCGAACCAACCCCATACCCACATCTTCACCGTCGACTACCGTGGTTTCGGTCGTAGCACTGGCTCTCCTACAGAAGGAGGTCTCATCACCGACGGTCGTGCCCTTGTCAACTACGTCCTCTCCCTTGGCATTCCGCCGTCTCGCATTGTAATCCTCGGACAAAGTCTCGGAACAGCTGTCGCCTCCGCCGTAGGATTATCCTTCGCAGACCCCACTTCGGAACTTCTGCCCCAACCTATCGTGGGCGCAACTGCAGAGAAGGCAGTGTTCAGAAGCATAATCCTGGTCGCACCTTTCAGCTCTCTGCCGGACCTTCTCCTCAGCTACCGTATCGGAGGATTAATCCCAGTTCTGGCACCTCTCCGCAGCTCGAGGTTCCTCGTCAGCATGATCTCGAAATACATTCTTGACACCTGGCCTTCAGGTCTCCGTCTCAACGCGTATGTTTCTGCAGCTGCTTCTATTGGTTCCAAGAACAATGGAGCGGGTAATGTGCACATCTTGCACGCTCGTGACGACCAGGATATTGCGTTTGCGCAGACGGAGAAATTGTTTGCTACGGCGACCGGGAGAGAAGTCGAAGTGTTGCCACTGGGTGCAAGAGATACCGCTGCAAAGGGCAAGGTGGACGTCCGTGTCGAGATGCTACAATATGGCATGCACAATCGCGTTGTTACCTATGCTCCTGTTGGATTAGCTGTGATGAGGGCATTTGAAGGTATATGAGCAACGTAGAACATTTGATCGCTGTCGTTATCGTCGGCGGCATCTCTGATCTAGGCTTCGGTCACTCTTATCAGTCTCCATCGCATACCGACTGCATATCTTATGGTCACAAATTTCGTGTACAGAACAGTCTATAACCTCTTTAGTAATTAGTATGAGTATTCTGTTTCGAAGCACCCCGAATGACGAGACGTTTCTCTCCCTGTAACGTGTAAGCACAGTCAAGTGTATCTCACCACCTGCCACCACCTTTCTCAATGCCATGTACCACATGAATGCTATCATAGATAGCCAGATAGTCAAGGACAACATGGCATGGTCCGTGCTGCTGAGCTCAAGCCCTGACGCCAGCTTCGGATGTCGGCAACGCACGGATGCACATTGGCGCGATGGTCGATGCTTCGCAGATACAGACAACCGTGCACCTTCTTGTTCCATCAGCAACGCGCTTTCCTCTCTGCTCTGCGCATACACAACAACATCAATCCTTCCTTTGAACACCATGTTTTCCATCGAGCATTCCCGGACCCTGGCATCCTGGTATGGCTGGCTTCTTTCCTAATGTTGGGCTTCCTTCAACATGACTTTCCGGATGGACTGATCCACGATCTCTTGAACAACGATCTCACCATAACTTACCTGATACACACCTGGACATTCTCAGCCCTTGCACCACCTCTCATAGTCGTGGTAGCGCCTCTATCAATGTTGTCATGATGCAGCATAATATTCGGACTTTCTGAGATGTCCAGAGAGGAGTCCTTCTACTCTTGACCCTCACTGGACCGTCTCCTGGTTCCGAAATCCTTGTTGCGTTTCTACTGCATCGATATGCACTCAAGCTGGATCGTGAGAGAAACGTCGCCAATGAACAGCTGCTCCGGGCTGTTTCAATACTCTGGTCGTTCTCCAGAGGTGCGAGTGCCCTTGCGTACTGCCTGTCAAAATGAAAGCAGCAATGAGGTATGGTGTGGTTGTCCAGTGAGAGCTCAACCGTCGCCGAATCTCTATGGACATGCGTTTCTTATGCAATGCCATCCCGCCTTTTGATGAGGTGTATACTGCACCACGCGCAATGAAGGAGTGCGCCTTGCAGTCGGTATGTTCCAGTACCCTACACAGGCCTGCGGTGCTTCTCCAGTGGTCGTGTGGTCTCCAAGATGGTCGTGAAACTGCAAGAAGCAATTGAGTGTTGTGTCGCCGACCAAAGAGAGCCCTATCAAAATCAACATCAACATCAATATCAACATCAACATCAGCCTCTGTCTCTCTGGATACATGCTTTACCTGGATACTACTTCGCCTCTTGTCGTGTGTATACACGGTGTGCTGCATAGAGAAGAATGGGATGCGCAATCAGTCAACACGCGCGCCTCACCGCCTCACGCTGGCGTTGCACTTGCTCCGAGCGCCACCACCTGCCAAGTCATCCCTACCCGCTATCAGACATGCCTCACTGTCGCTGCCAGCGGGACCGGAAGTCGCCGGCGATAGCGGCAGGCAGGTGCACTCCTTTTCACAAATTTGAGAGATCGGCTGCGCAGTCTTGTAGCATCAACCAACGAGTTAAATCAACCAAAATGGCATACCATTGCTCCCAATGCGTCCACCCCCCTTTCGCCACCAAAGGCAATATGGCGACGCATCTCGGTTGCAAAAACATTCCCGGGCACGACATGGGCCCATACCTCTGCCAGTTCCCCGGCTGTGGACAACGCGCCGTCAGGGAGTATGTATCACTCAATAGCAGTCATCTTGCTACGCATCACGTCTTTTTATCTATATCTAATCTGTCACAGCAACGGCCGTGCCACTGTTCACGGCGGGCACCCTCCGTCTACGTGGGCACGGGACCCGCAGCTGGCGGCGGCTTTGAGCGTGGCAGCCGACAACTGCTTTGGTCCTCCTACCGCTGCACCACCACCACCTCCACCACCTCCTCCTCCCATCGCTGTCGTCGCCGCTCCTGCTGGCGGTCAGGGTCAGGCCAACATCCCTGTGGCCATCCAGGTTCAGGTTGGCCCCCCTGCTCCCGCGCTCAACGTGCCTGCCGCTCAGGCCAACCTCCCCGTGGTCATACAGGCTCCGGTTATTCCTGTGGCTCAGGGTAACCGTCCTGCCGTTGATCAGGACGACGAGGACATCGATAATTTCGTCGATCAATCCGGTGGTCCTGTCGTTGTTCAGGACCTCTGGGTGGAAACCCATGCCCAGTGGGATGAACAAGGACTGTCTGTACCCCTCGAGCAACAGCAGGAGTCCAATGATAGGCGGTACGCGATTGGTATGTAACTCCCCAGACCTAGAACCACTTGATCGGATATATACTAACTTTTTCATCTTTTAGAGCAAGGATGGGAATTGAAGGATTAAGCGGCAGTGGCGACGGCGGCGATGATGACCGCGTCGTAGGAGGAGACGGAGATTGTTGCTTTGTTAGAGTAGTATACCCACCTTGTCGCTCTCGCCTCATCAGGGAGCGACACATGCCCTGCGGCAATCGATTTTTTCTTTTTGTTCTCTCCTCTCAATTATGGTTCTTGTCTCTTTATCACCTGATTTCCTGCGGAGTGGTGTGTTGTCGAGTGTGATGGATCTATGGAAAGGTCATGTCGTTGCTTGGTCTATGTAACCTTATAGATGCCTTCTCCTTGTGCTAGATAGCCTTGCATTTTCCTTGCCCCTCTCCTCCGAAGCCTTGACTTCAGTCCTAGACAGCTCGATAGGGTGCACAAATGTATCTTTAAGAGAAAGCTGTGGTCGAAGGAAGATGATGTTGTTGAAACACCGATGTAGCCTTCTTGTATCCTCTCCTACTGTATCTATCCCTCTTCATCTGTCTCTTCTCCTCTCGGCTGACTTGTTCCTCGTCTCTCTTATCTTCCTGTCCTGTCTTTGTAGCGTACTACGTGAGAACATACGTAGCGGTGACTTATGCTCTGCGTAGGTATAAGGAGAGCGCTACTGTTAAATCAAATTGTAGAACATTGTCGTTTTCTCTAGCTGTAGTTGTAGTGGGGGGTCACTATTTTACGTATCCTCCCTGTCCTTCGGCTTGAGCTTTGTGTCTTACGATAGCTTGTGCAGTGGTAGAACATGAGGATGTAGAGTTAATGGGATCGATGCGGCTGAGACGTGTGTAGAGCCGCCTGGCCGTCAATTCTCCTTTTACCTGGAAGTGACTCTCCTCGCGATATATCAATTTGACACTTACTCATCAACGATGCTCTTTTAGGTGTGTATGTCAAATTGCACAACAAAACAATTTCTAGTTGAATCTAAATGGCCAAAGAGATGCATGAAACTACGAACTTCCAACGTATTCTTCCACGACACTAACCACGTCCAAGCCATATAGCCAATCGAGATCAAAACCTTGCTCAGCATCGTCTTCTTCGTCTAATCCCATGATTTTGGGTAGTCTACGCTTATCCACACGAGCGTTAAGCAGCAGAATATCCTGAAGCCTAGCTTGTCGAAATTCTTGCCACCACCCCAAATCCTTCTTTTCGCTCTTGCCTTTCCCTAATAGCATTGCTAGCATTACCACATCTTCTACGGCTTGAGATATGCCTTGGCCCGAACTGGGGGGAATGGCATGCGCTGAATCGCCTACCAAAAGTACTCTTCTGTGGGTAGAAGACCAAGAATCGAGTTTAGGGATGATATAGAAGGGCCAGATGTTGATGTGCGCATGCGGGATGTCTGAGGTAGCGCTAACCGCTATGTCACCGAAGACTTCGGATCCTTCGCGTAAGAAGGCGACAGCGGCTTCTTTGTCTGCGTAAAGTTGATCCCATCCTTCTCTTGATAGTTCAGGCATGCGTTTTTGTTTTCCAATCAGGACTTCGCTTCCATCTGGCTTTTGAGGTGCGATGACGAAGGCACCGTGAGTGGGTGACATGATTGTGACGGGCATTGCGTAGTCCGGGCTAGGTAGTTTGAGGTTTGCAGTTGGTACTGCAGCGGTGATGCCAGCGAGACCGGTGAATTTTGGTGAGAGGTCAGGGTACATGTACTTCCTGACGCGACTGTGTATTCCATCTGCTCCAATAAGCAGAGATGAAGTCTTCTCAGTTCCATCAATGGATTTCCAGGTCACTGTATCCGTGGACTCGGAGACGACATGCGAGAACTTGTGGTTGAAGTATATGGGTATCTTGTTGGCGTTGATCTTCTCAAGAAGCAAGTCGATGAGTCGAAAGCGATAGACTCGCAAGCCGCTGTACCCATACTTCTCAGCACTGCCGAAGGGGTATGTTTCCTTGAGGTCACCGGCGAGGTCTCTGAAATAGAGCGTGTCGAAGCTGAAGCCGTGGCGTTTAAGGTCGTTGTAGACACCCATACCGTCGAAGAGCCTGAGAGAATTGGGAGAGAGCATGACAGCGCCGCCGATGTTCTGGGGCTCGGGACGTGTTTCATAGATGGCGCAGGAAATACCCTGGGTGTGCAGGCTGAGAGCCAAAGTCAAGCCGGCAATGCCGGCGCCGATGATGGCGACTTCGTTGGCCATTTTGAGGTTGTTGATGGTGATTGTGATTTTGGACTGAGGCTGAGATGAGAAGTGAAGAAGGACAAAATGTGATCAGGTATGCAATGGTAGTTGAGGAAGATGCTTTCTTGGTTGCAGCGTTCGAGATGTGGTGGGACTGTGTATACCTTCCAACAGAGGGGACGTCAAGTCATATACTCTACAACGCGACTTCCTTACATTAATATATCCTCCGGTCAGTCTCACTTGCGTCGGCCGAGCTGCATGAATCCTCCTCCGACACGGATCCTTGATTACATACTTCGCAGAGAATTTATGCAAGCAGCGGCAAAGAGTCATCATTGAGACTCATCGATGCCGAGCTCATGGGCCGTGGACGATCTTTCGAGCAGTGGCTGTTTGTAATCATAGTTTGTGGCTGATCAAGAAGGAAGGATCGAGGGAATGTAAGCTCAAAAGTTGAAGCTCGGGTGCGGCGTCTCGGCCGACGGCGGAGATGGCAAGTCCGAGCGGCCGACTGCACCTTCTTGTCCGAATCCTCCTTCCTTCGTTAAACAACGATGTAGCAAAGAGTGGTGGCTTTGCTGCAAGTAAGACGTAGAGTCCGTGGCTCGTTGGACGACTATGAATAAGTACAAGTACCTTTGGTCACCGACCAATTTCAAAGCTTTATCCAGCTCCCACCATCCATATCTCACAACGACTTTAACAATTCATTTCAGCTTCGTCCAATACTCTCTTTGACGAAGCCGTCTGACCGATCGATATCTCGACCAGTTAACTCGAGATAGCCGTGACTCTCGTACGCTTAGGATCTCGACAAAATCAAACACAATCTTACAGCCACCCGAGCCTTTAAAATGTTGACCACAACCAACACCACAAGCCTCCCCAACATCCTCCTCATTGGAGCAACCGGTCGCACTGGTCGTCTTGTTCTCGAGTCAGCTCTCACTCGCGGCTACAAAGTTACCGCTCTCATCCGACCTTCCTCCGCTCTGCCTTCTCATCCCTCCCTTACAATATCCAAAGGCTCTCCCCTCGAAACCGGTGATATCACCACCGCCTTGGCCACAATCAACGGCCCTGTGGTATTAATCAGCACACTCGGCCAAACACGAACATCTGGGAACCCGTTCGCCGCAACGACTTCTCCACCTCTTTTCATGTCGGCCTCCGCAACCGCAGTAGCGGAAGCCGTCAAAGGACAACCTGCCGACAAAGTCAAAAAGGTCATCATCATGTCAATGTTCGGCACAAACTCCTCCTTTGCGAACCTCAACTTCTTGATGCGAGCGACTATGACATATTCGAATATGAGACAGACGCTTGAAGATCAGAATGCTGTGGACAAGGTTATCAAGGAAAGTGGGATGATGTTCGTTATGCCTAGACCCGCCATGCTAAAGGGAGATACTGCATTGTCGGTCAAGATACTTGGCGATGCTGGGGAGAAGTCTGGGTTCATGCCATCTGTCAGCGCGAAAAGCGTTGCTGAGTTCATATTAGATGCGACTGTCAGTCAGGAGTGGGATGGCAGGACTCCCGTCCTTGCTAATTGAGCGGCATAACTTCCTACCAGCACGCTGCAGCGATGCTTGTATTTTGAATTCAGGACCGAATAGGGCGTTTACTTTCCAAAAAATCGAACAGCGATATTATCACAAATTATTGATTACAGTCCAGGTACCCAGTTCCAAATCGGAGTATAGAAGGATGTGGTTGTGGCCGATCCAGCCATCTGCAGGTATGCATCCACTACTGGTGTACCAGCCTGCATCAAAATGGCGACAGATTTCCAGTAAATTGGGATATCCAGTCTTGCAGTGTACAGATAGTCAGGACATCCGAATGTCCATAGAAGGTGTTTCCCAGAAGTTTAGCCGAGCAAAGTGGCGGTGGAACGTGCACTCTGCTGATGAGGACGTGCACCACAGCGACATGTTGACCAGCAGACAAGCTCCCTCTTTGCGCCTTCCTTTCTCATCACCACAATCATCAAACCATCCCAAATATTCGCCATCATCTTCCTCATCGTTTTGGACATGTGAGGCTTGGTTTTTGCCCGGGCAATACCTCCGCGGCACAGCCTTCGGTACACAGCATGCACTGGACTCCTGGACATGGATATCAAATCTGGATGCTCATGTCAACTTGGAACAGCCAAACAACACGCCAGAAACTCGCCTGTCTCCTGCCATCTGTTCACCCAGTTCGGCTCTTGTCAAAATGCAGAAGGCAATTCAGTTCCCTCTCGACTTGGCCACTGAGAGGCACAATGCTGGATGATCACACTGTCCAAACATCAACAGAACATGACAGGGACTCGCCCTTCCCATGTGTCCCATACAACTGATCTCGGTCTTGTCGAAATGCAGAAGGGAATTCAATTGCTCGTACTCGGTCACCGAGGGGCAAGATGCTGAACCATCTCACTGGACAAACTCTCATGGCTTGATGGACTTCTGCTGTATGTCGTTGGTGGACCTGATGTACTTGGAGGCTGAGAGCTAGACACAAACGTCGCTCAAGAACGGTACTGCCTTTGATGCTACATTAATGCATGCTGTCGAGGCGGTAGGGGTGCTGTCGTCGGAGAGTGGTGTTGAGGGAGTCATGCTGAGGGATCCAGCCGCGTCAAGCGCAGTCAGCATCAGCATATTCCCTTCCAGCATGATCGGTGCTCGCTTATTGGTAACCTCCGACGCCGCTCAATGGTATAGCCAAGGCGGCACCACTAGCGTCGGCATACTTGATACTGCGCACTTGCGATTCGACCTCCCTCTTCTCGACCTCCAGCACGACCAGGTCATCAAGCAACCAAAATGGCCGCCATCAACTGCCCAAGATGCAACGGCTACTCTTCTCCCAGTCAGGCGCTCCTCGTTGAGCACTTGCACACCCACATCAGACCGTTCAGATGCGCCAACTGCCCCCACGACGAGGCCAGAGCGTACGCCAGTCACGATCCATCACCTATGTCTGTCCGTCAAGCTAAACCGCTATAGCGACCGTCTCCGCACGCATACCCGCAGCGCCCATGGCCGCAACAACCTCCTGCCCGGCGAGGCACCTCCTGCCAACTTCAGGGCCTTGGTGAGGGTGGAGGCTGCCGGTGGGCCTTTTGTGAACCTGCCCCCTCGCCCCGTCGCACCCGCCGCCAATCATCCTCCTGCTGGCCCTCTGGTCGCACTTCTCCCGGCCCCGGTGGTCGTGGCCGCACCTGCACCTCCGCCTGCTATGGCTCCTCCTCCGGTCATCATGGCCGCACCTCCGGTCATCATGGCCGCACCTCCTGCTCAGCAGCAGCAGCAGCAGCAGCAGCAACAACCTCTCCCCCCCC
>JGI24891J29808_1000496_pt1 | contig 21209 bp, 20 predicted proteins | sample FreactcultuFSWF8_FD_29808 | JGI IMG/M metagenome (IMG submission 29808) | reverse complement strand
CCTCGTGGGGAAGTTATGGATTAGTAAAGAAGCAATTGGGGCTAGGAGCGCTGGAAGGTTTAGCGATCGAGACAACTCTCTCCCTGATTCCCTACGGCGGTTATCTCATCTGGCTCGGCCATAAAGGCACTGGACAATTTGGGCATCACCTAGGACTCACTATCTTGCTTATCTTGGCGGGAGTCGTGACCGCGATACCGCTCTTAATGTTCAATGGCTCAACAAATCGCTTGAAGTTCACGATTATCGGTCTGCTCCAATACATCACGCCATCAGTGCAGCTCATCATTGGAGTCTTAGTACGTCACGAAACGATGACAACGGGACGTTGGATCGGATTTCTGATCGTCTGGATCTCCCTCATTACATTGGGCTACGACCTAGTTAGATCAGGAAGTTCTAGTGATAATCGTTTCGCAGAGCTCGATTAGCGCGCGCTTTGCCGCACCATCAGGAAGTCCATTGAGATCCAATTGAGCCTCATCTGCATACTTATGGAGAAGATCTCGTGAGGCCTGCATCGCTGGGTGGGTGCGAAGCTCCTTAAGTGTCTGTGCGACTACCGCTTCATCTGTAATGGGCGCACTCAGAATCTCTTTGAGCGCGGCATCACCTGGATCATTGGATTCAAGCACAAACAGTGTCACCAAGGTTGGAACTCCTTCTCGGAGATCGGTACCTGGAGTCTTTCCGCTCTCATTAGATTCTGAGGCAATATCAATCACATCATCGGCCAACTGGAAGACCACGCCGATCTTCTCACCAAAGCGAGTAAGTGCTTCGACAACTTCAGTAGGAGCACCAGAGAGCATCGCACCGAATCTGGCTGATGTAGCAATCAGCGATCCAGTCTTATCGGCAACTACCTTGAGATAGTGATCCAACATAGATAGACCTGCGGTAGAACCTTGCGTCTCGGTTATTTGACCGATTACAAGACGTTCGAATGTGCGCGCTTGTAAGCGAACTGCTTCGGGCCCTAGATCCGCTAACAAATCTGAGGCTTTTGCGAAGAGATAATCCCCCGTTAAAATCGCAACGGTATTGTTCCAACGCGCATTTGCGCTCTCAACTCCGCGACGCAGTGGCGCTTCATCCATTACGTCATCGTGATACAAAGTCGCTAAGTGAGTTAGCTCGCAGACAACGGCAGCCTCAATGATCTCCTTGCGCTTTGGATCTCCAAATTGAGCTGCAAGTAGAGCCAATAGGGGGCGTAAACGTTTTCCGCCTGCCTCAACAAGGTGGCGCGATGTCTCAATAACAAGCGGGTAATCGCCTTGGATCTGTTGGCGCAATAACTCCTCAACTCGCTTCATATCTGAACGGATAGAAAGCTCGAGCTTTACATCTAAGTGAGGAATTCCAAATGCCATTTTTGAATTACGCATCCTTGAAAGCGATATGTACTGCCACGATTCCGAAGGTGAAATTCTGCCACGCGACACTTCCCCAGCCTGCCGCCTTGATCTTCTCTGCAAGGTGCTCTTGATCCGGCCAAGCTTGAATGGATTGCGCTAAGTAAATATATGCATCGGGACTGGAAGAGAATTTGCGAGCCACTTTAGGAAGCAACCCCATTAGATATTTCATATACACATTTCGAAAAAATTTATTGGTCGGATGAGAGAACTCAACAACTACGAGTCGCCCGCCAGGCTTGGTGACTCGAAGCGCCTCCTGCAAAGCCTTGGTGACATCGTGGGTATTTCGAAGACCAAATGAGATTGTCGTGACATCAAATTCATTCTCTTTGAAGGGAAGATTGAGAGCATCAGCGAGAGTGAAATTTAAATCGGGGTGACGCTTCTTGCCTGCGTCCAGCATGCCCTGCGAAAAATCCGCCGGAATCACCTCTGCTCCAGCATCCGCGAGCGGTCGACTCGATGAACCGGTACCAGCCGCAATATCTAGGATCTTCATCCCACCGTGAGGGGCAATAATCGCGGTGGCCTTCTTGCGCCACGCCTTGGTCTGTCCCAGGCTCAGCAGATCGTTCATGAAGTCATAGCGCTTGGCGACCCCATCGAACATCGAGGCGACTTCCTCGGGCTCCTTATTTAGATCTGCAGACTTACTCACGGGTTTATTCTTTCGGTAGTACGCTCCCTTTACAACTTCAAGAGGACTTCAAACCCGCCAAGGCTGCTTTGGCGAAGGCTCGAAAGGGATAGACATGTCGATATCTTCAACCGCAACGCTGCGGGGCGCGCTCATTGCACGAACCACCATTGCGACTCAGATCGCTTTAGTTATTGGTGGAACCGCCTTTCTCGCGCTGATGGCTCAGATCTCTTTTCCAGTACCTGGCTCACCAGTGCCAGTAACCGGTCAGACCCTTGGAGCGCTACTCCTTGGAAGCGCATATGGCGCATCTCTTGGATTCACAACCTTTGCTAGTTATTTGATCGTTGGATTCATTGGTGCGCCTGTCTTCGCAGCGGGAGCACACGGCCTATCACGCATCACGGGAGCAACCGGTGGTTACCTCGTTGGAATGTTGCTTGCATCACTTATCACTGGATTTCTTGCGGGTCGCAAATGGGATCAAAAGATTGCGACAGTTGTTCCTACAATGATTTTGGGAGATCTCGTTATTTTCACCGCTGGTCTCTTCTGGCTACATCATTCAATTCACGCCTCATGGGCGGTCACCTTTAAAGCTGGCCTCACTCCATTTATCTTGGGCGAAGTGATCAAGATCGCTATCGCCAGCACCGCAATGCCAACGCTCTGGCGTTTTGTTCCTAAACGATAAAGGGACTTAACTTAAGCCTATGGCTGTACGCATCACCACGGAGTTGCTGGGAGATCATCCTCGGTTAAGTGAAATCTCAACCCACCTTCCTATCAGCGCAAGTTGGATTCGCGGATCCGATGGCTTCATCGCATTTGGAACATATAAGAGCCATGTAGTCCAGGGCAAGAAGCGCTTTGCCGAAAGTTCTGCTTGGTGGCAGAACGAACTCTCGCAACTAGAGATTAAAAATAATGTGCACGGCGTTGGAACCGGTCCAATTCTCTTTGCCTCATTTGCCTTTGATGAAGATCAACCTTCGTTATTAACAATTCCAGAGATCGTTGTTGTACAAAAGAACGGAAAGTCATGGATCACCTGGATCGGTCCGGAACAGCCCGAACTCTTTAAGCGCGTTATCGAGAAGAAGGAGATCCAACTCACCTGGGAACAGGGAGCGCTCTCGGATAGCGAGTGGTCTCGCGCGGTAGAGGAATCTGTTTCACGCATTAAGGCAGGAGAACTAGAAAAAGTCGTTCTCGCTCGTGATCTAGTTGCGCATGCCGATCAGGAGATTGATCCCGCTGCGCTTATTCAATCTTTGGAGACCGAATATCCATCTACCTGGTTGTTCTTGGTCGACAATTTAGTTGGCGCAACCCCCGAGTTGCTAGTTCGCCTGAGCAAATCTTTGGTGACATCAAGAGTGTTGGCTGGAACTATTCGTCGCACTGGCAATGAGGAACGAGATTTTGCACTTGCAGGATCTTTAGCAAAATCTTCCAAGGATCTAGAGGAACACGAGTACGCCGTGCGCTCAGTGGCGCAGGCCCTTGAACCTTTTGCCTCCTCAACAAACGTTCCAGATGCTCCCTTTGTATTACACCTTCCTAATGTCATGCACTTAGCTACAGATGTCACTGGAGTTATAAATGACACCGCGTCGAAAGTTGATATCTTTAAATTAATTGCAGCGCTTCACCCTTCTGCCGCAGTATGCGGAACTCCTACAGAAGATGCGCGAAATGTGATTACAGAACTTGAAGCCATGAACCGGGGTCGTTATGCAGGACCAGTGGGTTGGATTGATGCTCACGGTGATGGCGAGATGGGTATTGCATTACGTTGCGGTCAGATCTCTCCGGATCAAAAATCAATTAGAGTCTTTGCAGGTTGTGGAATTGTTGCTGGGTCTAGCGCGGATCAAGAGTTAGCTGAGAGTCAGGCTAAATTGCTTCCCATTCGCAGCGCCTTAAGCAGACTCTGAGTTACTTCTTTCAATTGCGCCGCATTAGTAGCGCGGTCTGGAACTTCTACAACAACAAAGTTGAGTCCTTGCTCTTGATGGTTGAGTGAGTGAAGTAAATCCGATTCGCTCTTCACCTTGGTCACCGTCGCGCCAAAGCCTCGAATTACCTTCTCTATATCTAGATTGTGAGGAGTTCCAAAGATCTTCTCAAAGCCTTCTACCCCGGCCTGAGGAAGAGTGCTAAAGATCCCTCCACCGTTGTTATCTATGACAAAGATGGTCAGGTTTGCGGAGATCGGATTAACCAGCGCAGATATATCGTGGAGAAATGTGAGGTCACCCAAAATTGCGTAAGACCGCTCAAATTTCTCTGCTATTCCAAAGGCGCACGAGATATTTCCATCAATACCCGCAAGACCGCGATTTGCGAAGGTATGGACTCCATCGCGGGGAGCCGCGAAAGCTTCGATATCGCGCACGGGACGACTACTTCCCACAAAGAGAGCTGCATCGCTAAGAATGCCCGCACTAATTAACGCCAGCGCCTTCTGCTCCGACCAACCCAAATTCAAGGATTGGCGAGCAACCGTCGCGACCTGACGCCACTTCTCCTGCCAATCTGGATCTGGCGTGGCCTGAATATCAGGAAGAGAATCGAAGATCTGGGTTGCTGACCTTGCCGTATCGATGGTGCTCGCACGCGGATCCACTACAACTACATCTGCACACTCTTTAATAAGGGCATTTATGCTCCGCGAAAGAGTGGCACGGCCTATCACGACGATCTGATCTGGTTGCAATGAAGCGCGAATATCAATATCGCTCAGAATGAGCGCGGCATGCGCAATGGCATCGGGAAATGAGAGTGGATCTTCAGTCAACAGTGGCCAACCTGCGCTTCGCGCGAAATGCGAGATCGCAGAGGCATCGATTCCTGCCCGATCATGTCCAACGATTACTACACCTCGCGGTTTTGGAGAAAACACCTGAGGAGAGAACTCCCGAATATAAACAGGGGCGTGCGGTGCAAGTCCAGCTAACCAATCAGTGCGATCATCTGAAAGTAATGGCTCATCAAATTGCACATTGAGATGAAGCGGTCCATCGGTTAAGTATTCTGCAATAGAAATAGTTGCCGAGATATCTATAGTTTTAATTGGTTCAAGCAAACCAACTTGTAAGGTCGTCTGGTTAGACCCGGTTCTGCGTAGGTAAGCCGGACGATCTGCGGTAATTACAAGCAACTTGTTGTCAGAGTGATATGCCTCAAGTGCCGCAGGGTGAAAGTTTGCGGCGGCTGTTCCACTGGTGCAGATCACCGCGACATAGTTGTCAGAGGCCTTACTTAATCCCAGTGCAAAGAATGCGGCTCCACGCTCATCAATGCGCACGTAAAGATTGACCAAACCAGCCTGCTCAGCTTCATATAGAGCAATAGATAAAGGGGCATTCCTGGAACCAGGCGAGAGCACGAAGTCGCTGACCCCGTTCTCAATTAATTGGCGAACGAGATTGCGCGCAAGCGTGGTCGCATTCATGCACTCCGCCTTTCAATAAGTTCAAGCACTCTAACAATACGTTGCTTCCAATACTCTGTCCGCTCCGGAGTTGCGAGGTACCTCTCAACCAAATTCGGCTCACGGCGTTTTACTTCAATATATCCATCAGATGGAACTACCGCTGGATCGCAAATGTCGCCTTCAAAGAGAGCTACTGTTCCAAGTCCACATGCGAAGGTTGATGTAGGAAATGATGCTGCTAGCGCCAATCCATGCGATATTCCGATACCAGTTTCGAGAGCACTTGAAACTACGACCGGAAGTCCAATCTCTGCAGCGATTTGATGAGCTCTTTGAAAGCCTCCAAGTGGTTGCCATTTAAGGATTGCCACATCTGCATATGCGGCAAAGTCAGCAAAGTCGCTCCCCAAATTTTTACGGATAGATTCGTCGGCAGCGATGCGAATCGGCACCTCTGCTTTTACTAGCCGAAGTTCGGCAAGAGTACGACAGGGTTGTTCTACATACTCGAAGACGTTGCCAAAGCGCAGGTGATACTCCAGCAAATTACTAATTGCCTCATCACTGTCCCAACCACCATTTACATCCAAGCGAATCTTCATATCTGGGTAGAGATTCAATACTTCCTCAACAACACCTGCTCCAGATTCAAAGTCATCGACCTTTATCTTCACCGTGGCACTTCCAGGAAAACGTTGCAAGATTCCTGCCACTTGATCTACTTCTACGATAGCCAAGGTTGCATTAATTGCCACCCGATCTCGATGAAGTTTCGGCCAGGGATTATTAGCAGCTTCTAGCGCTGCCTCCATCCATGTACTCGCCTCAGCATCGTCATACTCCAAGAAAGGCCCGAACTCACTCCAGCCTGCACTCCCCCTAAAGATTGCTACCTCTCGCGTAGTTATGCCGCGAAATTTGTTGCGTAATGGAATGGAGAGGACCTGTAAGTCAGGACAGTACTTCTCTAACATTTTTAAGGGCGGCGTGGAAACTTATTGAAGTCGGGATCGCGCTTCTCTTTATAAGCATCACGACCCTCTTGACCTTCCTCTGTTAAGTAGAAGAGGAGGGTTGCATCGCCTGCCAATTGTTGAACTCCAGCTAAGCCATCATCGGCAGCATTGAGTCCAGCCTTAAGCAGACGTAGGGCCATTGGAGAGTGTCTTAGCATCTCGCGACACCAAGAGACAGTCTCTGCTTCTAACTCTTCGATGGGAACAACAGTATTTACCAATCCCATATCGAGCGCCTCGTGCGCGTCGTATTGGCGACACAGGAACCAGATCTCGCGAGCTTTCTTCTGACCAATATGTGCGGCAAGTAAACCTGCACCGTATCCACCATCAAATGAGCCCACCATCGGTCCGGTCTGACCAAATTTGGCATTCTCTGCTGCGATCGTGAGATCGCAGACGACATGGAGAACATGTCCCCCGCCTACCGCCCAACCAGCCACCATTGCGACAACCGGCTTAGGGAGTCTGCGAATTTGAATTTGGAGATCGAGGACATTGAGACGTCCGATTCCCTTCTTACCAAGTGCATCGCTTCCGATATATCCATCATCTCCGCGAACGTTGATATCGCCACCAGAACAGAAAGCTTCAGTACCCGCACCAGTGAAGATGATCACTCCAACAGATTCATCATCGCGCGCTAATGAGAATGCCTCCTGCAACTCGTGCAAGGTCTCCGGGCGAAAGGCGTTGCGAACCTGCGGACGGTTAATCGTTATCTTGGCCATTCCCTCGGCCACCTCGTAAATAATGTCCGTGAACTCTTCGCCACCAACGCCGATGCTCCATTGTGGAATCGTTCGGCTACCTGGCTCTCGCTTAAACGGCTTACTCACAGTCACTCCTTTTCAGCGCCGGATTTTCACTTCCGGTATTTCGTTACAAGCCGATAGCCTACGGGGGCTATGGTTAATAAGTCACCGCGAGAGTTGCTCCAAGTACCCTCAGCGTGGTCAACCACACACACCTTGGAGGCGCTCGACGCCGCTTTGACGGGAACCGGCCCCGCTCTCGCCTTTGGTCCAACTCAATTCAGTGAGGTCGACTCGCAGATAGCAGTTGTGATTCCCACCAGCGGATCAACTGGTTCAGCCAAGGAGGTTGCACTTACCGCAGATGCCTTGCTTGCAAGCGCCCGTGCCTCACATGCGTACTTGGGAGCGCAAGAGGGAGAGCGTTGGTCATTGTTATTGCCAACTCATCACATCGCTGGGGTCAATGTTTTGGTCAGAGCGTTGGCGCTACAAAGCGACCTCTCTGATGATGACTTTGAATACACCTCCATCGTTCCGACACAACTTTTTCGCGCGTTGCAGGAGCGAGGTCGATTTCTAGTATCTCTCCAGAACGCAAAGGCAGTCTTGGTAGGTGGGGCGGCAACTTCTGCGGAACTCCTCGCGAGTGCGCGTGAATCTGGAATTAACGTTGTAACCACGTACGGAATGTCAGAGATGAGTGGAGGATGCGTTTATAACAATGAACCACTTCCAGGGGTAGAAGTTGAAATCCGAGCTTTGGGCGCGATTGCGTTGCGTGGGCCTATGCAAGCCTCAGAATATTTAGGTGGCGCTCTTACCTTGTCTGATGGCGCTGGTTGGTTTGTGACGAGCGATGCAGGATATTTAAAAGATGGAAAATTATTCGTAACTGGAAGACTCGATGATCAGATCATCTCCGGTGGTGAGAAGATCTCACTAGGAGCACTTGATAACTTTCTTAATGGTTCTGGAGAGTTGCGCTTCATGAGTTGCGCTATCTCTCACCCGGAATGGGGCGAACAACTCTGTCTGGCAAGTTCACTCGAAATTGATCAGAGCGCCATCTCGCAACTTTTGCGCGAAAAATTTGGAAACCATAGCGTTCCTAAAGTATTTCTCAGCGGAATTGAACTTCCTCTCACCTCACTCGGGAAGCCAGATAGGCGGCGGTTAGCCCAAAGGTTTGAGATGATTGTCTAATGAGTTCACTTAAAGTCTGGGTAGCTGGATCGCGCCCGCGCACTCTTCCCGCTGCCATCGCGCCAGTTCTAGTGGGAACCGCGCTCATCAAGCGCGATCACCACGGAATTAACTGGCTAAATGCCGCTATGGCACTTGCGGTGAGCCTTCTGCTTCAGATCGCCGTCAATTATTCAAACGATTACAGCGATGGGGTTCGTGGCACCGATAACAATCGAGTTGGCCCGGTTCGGTTAGTCGCTAGCGGTTTGGCTTCAGCTAAAGCAGTAAAGCGAGCCGCGATCCTCTGTTTTGCCATTGCCGCTTTATTTGGAATCCTTTTAGCTGCACGTACCTCTTGGTGGCTAATAGTGGTTGGCGCAGCAAGCATTCTGGCCGCCTGGACCTACACAGGTGGCAAACATCCTTATGGCTACTCAGGTTTTGGCGAGGTCTCGGTATTTGTCTTCTTCGGGCTCGTTGCCACAATCGGAAGTTACGTGGTGCAATCTCACAAGGTAAGTTGGCAGAGTTTTGTGGTCGCGGTGCCAGTGGGAGCGCTCTCCTGCTCACTCCTTGCAATCAATAACCTACGTGATCTTCCCAAGGACTCCTTGGTTGGGAAGCGCACGCTCGCGGTGCGAATCGGCGATAAGAGAGCCCGCCAGATGTTCACAGGATTGCTGGTGCTGGCTCACATTGTGGCGATAGCAGCTGCCTTTATTACTCCGTGGACCTTAATCACGGTGCTATTCATTCCGATAACCTTAAATATCATCAAGGGAATCAGATCTGGCGCCAAAGGTGCTGATTTGATTCCAATGCTTGGACAAGTCGGAAAGCTGCAACTCTTTCTATCAACATCCTTGGCCATCGCACTTTTGATTTAACGGGTAAACTCGGTTTCATGCTTGATGCTCTGATCGTTCTTGGAAGTTTAGGTCTTTGGCTCTATGGCCTCATTGATTGTGCCCGCACCGATCAAGATGTTGTGCGCAATCTTCCAAAGTGGGCCTGGCTCATCATCATTATCTTCTTTGGTTTCCTCGGCGCAATAGTCTGGCTCTTTGTGGGTCGCCCAAAGGGAGTTTCACTTCCCAAGCGCAAGGTCACTCGTGTACTGCCCCCGGATGACAACCCGGATTTCTTAAAGCAACTCTAAAGCGAGGTTCTCTTACAAACCGGAGTAGGTATGAAGGCCGGTTCCCCAGATATTTACGTAAATGTAATTAAAGAGAAATGTCGATCCCGCAAAGATACATAGCCAGGCCGCTCTCTTCCCACGCCAACCAACAGTTACTCGGGCGTGCAAATATGCAGCGTAAGCAACCCAGGTAATAAACGCCCAGGTCTCTTTGGGATCCCAACTCCAGTACTTACCCCAGGCCGACTCAGCCCAGATCGCTCCAGCAATAATCGCAAAGGTCCAGAGCGGGAAGACAAATGCAACCAAGCGATAAGAGAGTTGATCCAAACTATCGAGGGTAGGAATTCGCTCCGCCCATTTTGGACGGCCACCCTTGGACTCGTAGCGCTCCATGACTAAATATGTAGCAGCGACCAAATTGGCCACCAGAAACACTCCCCCGGAGATGATCGCTGCGAGTACATGTATCGCAAGCCAAGGCGACTTAAGTGCAGGAACTAGCGGAGCACTTGGGCGGTAGAGAACGGTGATTGCAGTTCCCAAGGTGAGCAGTACTGAAATTGAAACTGGCAAGCCCAACCAGCGCACCTTGTACTTTGCAAAGGCAAATAAGTAGGCACCTGTAAGCATGAGAGCACCGGTGATAGAGAATTCATACATATTTCCCCACGGCACCCGGTGGGCAGAGAGTCCTCGAGTAACCACAGCAACTGCAAGCACTCCAAAGCCAAGAATCATCATTGCGGTACCGATACGTCCAGCGCGCTGCGTCTTGGTGAAATCAAATTCAGTCTTGTCGTTACTTTCAGCGTTCTTAACAGACCACGAAACTTCAACTGCGTGTGCAAAGAAGGCAATAGTAAAAATGATTAAGCAGGCGTAGATAGCACCGTTTGAGAAGTATGCAAGATTTGTCGAAGTCACTCTTTGCCTCCCGTAGCCTCTTCAAGCGCCCGCGCTAGCGCTGTGAGTTCTGCTTCAAGCCCAGGTATTCCATTCTTGGCTAGACCCGCAATTTCAACACCTTCTCCCACCTTTACCCAAATCCGTCGCTGGCGTGTAAAGAGTGAGATCAGTAACCCTAAAATGGCGAATATCGCACCGAAGAGTGCGTACATCTTCCCAGGATCATCAACAATCTGCAGGTTGACCCAAGATTTCCAACCATCAAATGTGATTGTTCCCGCACCAAAGTCATAGGTGCTTCCCAAGGTAAGGGCCTTGAGTCCAATCTTGGTCATCTTGGAGGTATTGAGCGAATACACAGATTGTGGAGTGCCGCTGTCGAGTCCCAGGTTGCCCTTCCAGGCAGATAAGACCAACCGTGGATCAAGCACCTCAGGATAGGTCGAGAAGATTCCGCGCGCTGCGCTACTTCCAGCTGTAGGGATGAAGGAGGCGATGAATCCGATCTGAGGATTCATATCAGGAATCTTGATCGCACCTAGTGAGCTCAGATTCGCATCTTGTGGCAAGAAGATGACCGGACCCTGGAATGTGATGTTTCCGGATTTATCTCGGACCTTAACAACTGGGGAATATCCATTCGCTTGGAGATAGACCTTGGTGCTGCCAGAAGTCCATGGCTTATTAACTTTAATAATTACTTGCTTCGCCTTGCTGCCAAGCGGATTTGCGATCTCGGTCGTCAGAACATAATCACTGGGCTCACCAGTTGTTGGATCATACGTTGCAGCGAAATTGGTAACCGTTAATGAGAATGGAATCAACGAACCCTGACCCTGAAACTTTCCATACGAGATGTTGTCGTATGAAGTTGGAGTATTGATAAAACGATCACCCACATTGAGAATCGCCTCTCCCTTCATACCAAAGAGCGAACCGAGGGCTACGCCGACCAAAATCAAAATAAGTGAGAGGTGAAAGAGCAGGTTCCCGGTCTCGCGTGCATATCCTTTCTCCGCGGATATCGAATTACCATCGATTCGAATCCGAAAGCGATGGCGCTTGAGCCACTTTGAAGAAAGTTGAATTGCACTGTCGGGGTCAGAGCTAACAACTCTGTAACCCTCCATGCGATCAAGATTTCGAGGAGTGAGTGGTGGTTTCTTGCCGATAGCTCGCAGATGATGGAAAGTGCGTGGAAGCACACAGCCAATCAGAGAGATAAACAACAACAAGTAGATCGCGCTAAACCAAGGCGAGGCATAGACATTAAATAAGTGGAAGCGATCCATCCACTTCGCCAAGGTTGGATCTGTAGTGAAGTACGAATCAACCTTCTGTGGATTTTGATTACGCTGCGGAAAGAGAGATCCTGGAATTGCGGCAACCCCAAGCAACATAAGCAGAATGAGGGCGGTGCGCATACTTGTTAGTTGTCGCCAACCCCAACGAAGCAATCCGATAAACCCGATATCGGGCACAGAATTATTTTCTTGGCTCATCAGACGCTCGGAACAAAGCTAGAAATTGAGGAGCGCAGGTGGTTCAAAATATCGCCCCATAACCCGGTTGCCTGAAGAAAGCCGATGATGATCAGAAATACTCCTCCAAAAATAGTCAACAAATTTCCGTGGCGCGAAATAAAGCGGCGCAACTTTGCAGATTGATCAAAAAATAGACCAACAACAATAAATGGAACACCGATCCCAAAGCAATAACCCACGCTGAGGATCGCCCCACGTAGCGCACTTGAACTTTGGAATGAGAGTGCCTGAACTGCGCCAAGGGTTGGACCAATGCACGGTGTCCATCCCAAACCAAAGAGAAATCCTAAGAGCGGAGCTCCAAGAAGACCCGCCGTCGACTTCCATTTTGGTTTGAAGGAGCGATAGAACTTCTGGTTAAAGAGAAAGATGGTGCCCATCAGAATCGTGAGCACCCCCAGGATGATTTGGAGCCAGCGTGAGCCGCTGGAAATCTTGGCTCCCAGGGAGCCGAAGAGAGCTCCGTAGCTAATAAAGAGCACCGAGAATCCCGAGACGAAGAGAATGGCGCCGAGCGCGGTTCTCCCCTTGTTCTTCACATCGGTCATTCCAGCCGAATAAGCCAAATAGCCGGGAACTAGCGGAAGAACGCAGGGCGAGAAGAATGAGATAAGTCCTGCAATTAAGGCGACAACAAGGGCAAGGATCAGATTGCCAGAGAGAACCTGGTGCACGAAGAAGCTATGCATGGGGTGGATCCTTGAGAACTCTATCGATGAGATCGCTCAACAGAGCGACAGTGACTTCACCACTTACTCGCGCTGCAACATATCCATGCGAGTCAATAATTAGAGTTGTGGGGATTGCATTTGGTACAAGTGAGTTACGAAATTCTGCGAGCACCGAGTCATCTGTAAAAGTGGGATAGGCAATCTTGAAACGCTTGACGAACTCGAGTGCCGACGAGGTGTTATCGCGGGTCAAGATTCCGGCGAACTGCACACCTTGTGCCTTATATTTTTGCGCAAAGTCAGAGAGCAGCGGCGCCTCAGCACGACATGGCGAACACCAAGAGGCCCAGACGTTAAGAACTGTGACTTTGCCTGAGGGAAGTGTTATTGATCCATTCTCGAGAGTCGCACCTGAAATCGTTGGAGCTGGCTTGCGATCAGCGGCCTTCACATAAATCGCAACTCCATCGCCAGAGATAAATGCATTTTGATTCGCCGTTGAAAGTCCACCACTTGAACATCCAGTCAATAAAAGTACCGATGCTAATGAGAGTAGAAGTAACTTCTTCATTTCTTCACCGGCAGGAGATGGCGCGCCGGTTCGGAGTAACTCACTCCCTCGATATCGCCCGCACTATCCAAATGAAAACTAGTGACCGATGCCAGTGTGCACTCCCGCTTTCTAGGATCATGCATCATGCGTCTTCCTTCTACAGCAGAACGCAGAATCCAGATCGGAAGTTGATGCGAAACCGCAAAGGCATCTTTTCCATTCGCGGCATCTCTGGCGGCAAAGAGCGCGCGCAACATGCGTGCTACTTGTTCTTCGTAAGACTCTCCCCATGAGGGAACCCAAGGCTTGGTGAGATATCGCCATGATGCCGGATGACGTAATACGCCTGAACCCAACTCAAATTTCTGACCTTCGAAGACATTAGCTGCTTCGATCAAATTCTCATTAGTAATGATGGATAAACCATGCGCCTGCGCGAGTGGAGTTGCGGTCTCTTGTGCGCGCTGCAGCGGCGAAGCTAGAACAGCACCAACCTCAAATTGTTTTGACCACTCGGCAACGGTACGAGCCATCTCTTCGCCGCGCTCCGAGAGGTGCCATCCAGNCTGGCGACCGTAAAGGATTTTCTCAGGATTGAAGACTTCTCCATGCCGTAAGAAATGAATGGTGGAGGTCTTTGCAGGCATGGCGTAAGCATAAAGGGAGCCAGTCCCCACCTGCGCTATANAAGGGTGAACCTTGGTTAGGCTAGTGATATGGCGCTCACACCGAAGCGAGTAGCTTTCTTTGATGTCGACAATACCTTGATGCGTGGCTCCTCTCTATTTTTTCTCAGCAAGGGGATGTACCAACGAGGTTTCTTCACTAGGAAAGATATCTCTAATTTTGTGATGGCTAATCTCCGTTATCGCCTCTCTGGTGTTGAGAACAAAGAGGAGATCGCGAAGATCCAAGGGGCCGCCTGTGAATTTTTTAGAGGACACGATGCATCAATCATCGAGAAGATGGGCATCGAGGTTTATGACGAATATGTATCGCCAGCTCTCTGGCAGGGAACAATCGAAATCGCTAATAANCACCTCGATCAAAATGAAGAGGTTTGGCTAGTTACTGCGACTCCCAAAGATCTNGCCGATCTCATCGCGCAACGCCTGGGCTTTACGGGTGCGCTGGGCACAGTTGCTGAAGTAAAGGATGGCGTCTATACCGGAAAATTAATTGGTCAACTACTCCATGGACCAAATAAGGCGATCGCAGTAAAACTCTTGGCCGAAGAGCGCGGAATTGATCTCGCAAACTCTTACGCCTATTCCGATAGTCATCACGATATTCCGCTCCTACAAGCGGTAGGAAATCCACGCGCGATCAACCCAGATACTCTCTTACAGCTCCACGCGCTGCACGAGCACTGGCCAATTTATGACTTTAGAAGAATGCGAGCCTTAAAACGCCTCGCCGCCCCGGTTCTGGGGCGGATAGTAAAACTAGCCACCTTGCTCTCCCCTTGGAGTTGGCGTCGCGGTAGGTAGCTAAACCCCAGTAATGTAGGGCAGTTATGTCTAACTCAACGATCTCCTTCACCTCCTTTACGGAGGAGCTGCGCAACCGATCTGATGATCAGATCAAAGCGCTCTTTTCGTTGCGTCCAGACTTAATCTCCCCAGTCCCGACCGATCTCATGGCGCTTTCCGCGCGAGCGAATTCGACTCCAAGTTTGCTCCGCGCTCGTGAGACTCTCGATAAATTTAGGTTAGATATTCTCTCCGCGATCTGCACTCTCGATGAACCTGCCCCATTGCTGCAGATATTAAGCGTTACAAGTAAAGAGGCGATAAGCGCAGTTGAATCGCTATGGGAACTCGCCTTGCTCTATAAAGATGGTGAGGGTTATCGCGTTCCATCAAATTTGCGAACCATCATGGGAGAGAGCCCGGCAGGTCTCGGACCCAAAGGATCACGGCCCGTTGATTTTGCAGCGTTGGAGCAAGCACCGAAGGGCGCCCGAGAGACCCTCATGAAGATGGTCTGGGGCCCTCCTAAAGGTCAGATCGCCGATGTTAAGAAAGCACCTCCGGCAATCAAATGGTTATTAGAAAATAATTTCTTGATCCCCTTTGATTCGCAGACGGTGCTACTTCCGCGTGAAGTTGCCATGCATCTGCGCGATGGAAAGGTATTTAAAGAGTTAGTANCTACCTGTCCAGCGCTCGTTGGAGCATCGCGTAAGCAGAAAGCAGTAGATCAAGCTGCTATCGCCAACATCTCCACCTTTGTGCGTTGGGCGGAAGAGCTCGGCCACAACTGGTCGGATGAGCCTCCGACTGCACTTCGCTCCGGTGGATTGGGCGTTAGAGATTTAAAGCGCACCGCTGAACATTTGGGGATTTCCGAGGCCTGCGCTGCATTTGTTGCAGAACTACTTTATATCGGTGGACTCATTGTCATAGATACAGATGATCAAATTCTTCCCACAAATTCCTTTGATATCTGGCTGACAAAGAGCATCGAAGAGCAGTGGCATGCTTTAGTAACCCTCTGGCTGGAGACCTCCAGAGTGAGTGGACTGATCGGCAAGAGCGAATCNAAGAACATTGCCGCACTNGGACCTGAGTTAGATCGCGGTGGAGTTTCAACGCTCAAGAGAGTCATGCTCAATGTTCTTAAAGATCACCTGGAATTAGATCCAACCCTTGACTCGATGAACGCGTCCCTGCAGTGGTTGCTCCCCACCCGTGCAAATAGAGATTATGCAGAGTGGATCTTGCGCGAGGCAGAGTGGCTAGGTCTGACTGGCCAAGGTGCGCTCTCATCATTCGGGCTCGCACTAATAACGAACGAAGAGCTAGGAATTGAAAAAGCGCTTCCTAAGCCAGTAGATCACATTCTTATNCANGCNGACAACAGCGCAATTGCCCCTGGTCCGCTGACCTTAGAACTAGCAAANGCGATCGGCACGATTGCAGATATTGAAAGTCGTGGTGGTGCAAGCGTCTATAGATTTAGCGAAGCCTCGATTCGTCGCGGTCTAGATCATGGTCAAACCGGAGATCAAATAAANGATTTCTTGAAGAAGATTTCTAAAACTCCNATGCCNCAACCCTTGGAGTACCTCATCAATGATGTTGCTAAGCGACATGGAAAACTTCGTGTCGGTAACACCACTTCATACATACGTTGTGAGGATGAAGGTCTCATCCAAGAGATCATCCACGATAAGCGGATTGAAAATCTTCGTCTGCGAAAGTTGGCACCGCAAGTATTGGTGAGCGATGTTGATAGCGTCGAATTGATGCGAGCGCTACGAGAATCTGGTTACCTACCGGCAGCCGAAAATGCGACCGGAGTTTTAGTAACCGCTCCGCAGGTCAGACGCGCCAAGTCCAGACCCAAGCCTCCTCGCGTAATTTCAGAGTTCACCTCCCCTAGCGAAACGCTCATTAGCGCCGCGGTTCGTGCGCTTCGCGCCGGAGAACGTGCGAGCGCCCATAAGCCGCGTGAAGTTCCAAGAACCACGGCAAATGAGACCGTTGACCTCTTGCACCAATACATAGAGGAACGGGCCAGCTTGACCATTGGATACGCCGANACCAACGGTGGGGTCTCCAACCGCCTCATCGATCCTCTCTCGATCTCGCTCGGCACATTGGTCGCCCGAGATCACGCCACGGGCGAGATCGCGCACTTCCGCATTCCTCGCATCACCGGCGTGAGCCCCGCCAACTAGGCTTATCCCATGACATTTCTAGCCGATCTCCGAGAGTTGGTTGAGTTTCAATCCCCGAGTGAAGACCTAGCAGCCTGCCAAGGGGTTATCGACTTGGCGGTAAAGATCGCGGCTAGGAACCTCGCAGAGCCCGCTGAAGTAACCACCGCAGGTGGTCGCCCAGTCTTCTGGTGGGGAAGCAAGGACCCCCAAGTTGTACTCCTCTGCCATCTAGACACAGTGTGGCCAATCGACTCATACCTACCTTTGTGGCGCGAGGAGGGCGATCAGATCTTTGGTCCGGGAATTTTCGATATGAAGGCCGGGTTCTTACAGGCGATGTATGCCATTAAAGATCTCCCCGGTGCCTTTGAAAAGGTAGCTCTAGTTGGCACTACCGATGAAGAGATCGGATCTCATGCCTCGCGCGAGTTGATTGAGAATTTAGCGAAGAGCGCCAAGGCAACACTGGTCTTTGAATCTTCAATCGACGACACAGTCAAGATCGGTCGCAAAGGAACGTCGATGTACCGCATCACGGTTCATGGTCGTGCAGCNCATGCGGGTCTGGAACCTGAAAAAGGTATTAATGCCACAACTGAGATCGCAAAAATTGTTCTGCAAATGTCGGCGCTAGAAAATCCCGAGCATGGCACGACCGTTGTTCCGACAGTCATGCACTCTGGGTCGACAACCAATACTGTCCCCGCAACTGCAACACTCGATATTGATGCGCGTTCATTCCTGTCATCGGAGTTGGTGCGAGTAGATGCTGCGATTCGATCCTTGCAAGCATCTCACCCAGATGCTCGAATAGAGATCTCTGGTGGAATCAATCGTCCACCGCTAGAGCATGCAGCAACTGCCGAGCTCTACCAACTCATCGAAAAGGTGGCGGCTGATCTTGGTTTCCCACCAGTTGGTCATGTATCTGTAGGTGGAGCGAGTGATGGAAATATCGCCGCCGCTGCNGGGGGCAAGGTGCTCGATGGTTTGGGTGCTTCAGGTTATGGAGCTCACGCCGCCCATGAACATATTTTTGTAAGCAGGATCGAACCCAGAATCTCGTTGATTGCGGGATTCATTAAGGAATTGATTAATGGTTGATGGTCCGCTGATTGTCCAGAGTGACAAGACTCTGTTACTCGATATCGACCATCCGCTCTCCGATGAATGTCGTAGAGCAATCGCATCATTTGCGGAGCTGGAGAAATCTCCGGAACATATTCATACCTATCGCTTAACTCCGCTCGGTCTCTGGAATGCCAGAGCTGCTGGACTCGATGCCGAGAAAGTAATTGACACCCTCTTGCAATACTCACGCTTTGCCGTGCCTCATGCTCTCCTTGTTGATATCGCGGAGACCATGTCCCGTTATGGACGACTGCGGCTAGAGGCGCACCCGGTTCACGGATTGACCCTGGTCTCGAATGATCCTGCGGTACTCCGCGAAGTCACGCGGGGCAAGAAAATCGCACCTATGTTGGGCTTGCAGATCGACGATGAGACGTTGGTGGTTCATCCAGGTCAGCGTGGATTCTTAAAGCAGGCTCTCCTCAAACTGGGATGGCCCGCTGAAGATTTTGCCGGCTACGTCGACGGTGAGCACCATGAGATAGCTCTGCGTGAAGATGGATGGTCTATCCGCAAGTATCAGGCGATGGCCGCTGAGGGTTTCTGGCACGGTGGTTCGGGAGTTGTAGTACTCCCCTGCGGCGCCGGCAAGACAATCGTTGGTGCGGCGGCAATGGCGCACGCCAAAGCAACGACTCTGATCTTGGTTACCAACACTGTGGCCGCAAGGCAGTGGCGCGATGAACTCTTGCGCCGAACAACGCTTCATGAAGATGATATCGGCGAGTATTCCGGAGCTAAGAAAGAGATTCGTCCTGTCACAATCGCGACATATCAAGTGATGACTATGCGTCGCAAAGGCGTCTATGCCCACCTTGATCTCTTTGATGCTATCGACTGGGGACTAATCATTTACGACGAGGTGCATCTACTCCCCGCACCGATCTTCCGCTTCACCGCCGATATTCAATCGCGCAGGCGACTTGGTCTTACCGCCACCCTAGTCCGCGAAGATGGCATGGAAGGTGAAGTCTTCTCTTTGATAGGACCAAAACGTTTTGATGTTCCTTGGAAAGAGATCGAGTCACAGGGTTACATAGCACCAGCAGATTGTGTAGAAGTTCGCATTACCTTGACTGAGGAAGAGCGCCTTAACTACGCCACCGCCGAGCAAGAAGATCGATATCGCTTCTGCTCAACCACACTTACTAAACGCAAGGTAGCTGTTGCACTTGCGCGGGCACATGCCGATGATCAAGTACTTGTCATTGGACAATATCTCGATCAACTTGATGCGCTGGGTGAAGAGTTAGGTGTGCCAGTTATTAAAGGTGATACCCCTGTCAAAGAACGCGAGCGCCTCTTTAATCTTTACCGTAGCGGTGAGATTAAATGTCTGGTTGTCTCCAAGGTTGCGAATTTTTCAATCGATCTTCCTGATGCCACGATCGCGATTCAAGTATCAGGGACCTTTGGTTCCAGACAAGAAGAGGCACAACGTTTGGGTCGAATTCTGCGTCCTAAAGCAGATGGTCGTGGAGCGCGCTTCTATTCACTTGTTGCGCGAGATACGATCGATCAAGACTTTGCCCAAAATCGCCAACGCTTCTTAGCAGAACAGGGATATGCCTATCGCATCATCGATGCAGATGAGGTGCTCTCAAAAGAGAATTAATCGAGGGTTTGAAAGGCCTTACGAAATCGCTCTGGATTAACGGTAAAGAAGTCATGAGGGGCATGATCTATATGGATCACTGGTACCTGCTCGCCATATTTGTACTCTAAATCTGCATCGCCATCTATAAAGATCTCCACGATCTCAAAACTCAGTTCATTCTGCAGCTTTTCTAAGGTTACTAAGGCATCGTTGCAGAGGNGGCAGCCTCGACGAGAGTAGATCTGAACCTGGCGCATGGTGCCTATCTTCCCAGAGGACTAGGATTTTTCACTATGCGCGGACGAAAAGTGGTCAAACTCCTCGTCGCATCCCTCTCGGTAACGCTTTTGATCGGAATATCGCCCGCTCACGCACTCTCGCTCGAGAAAGTTGCGGCGCCTTACGAGAATCTCTATCGCGCAGATTCAAGTACCTCTGCAAAAGTTACCTCCAAAACTGCAACGCCTGCTGGGAAGCACGTTGGACTACTCAGTAAATTCAATGTGAATTACGTGGGCGTGCCAGTGGCAGAGCAGACCGCGGTTCAGGCGGCAATTGATATCTGGTCTGATAACTGGAGTTCGACTGTCCCGGTTAACGTGGTTGCGAATTTCGTTCCAGATGGCATCTCATCTGGAATATTGGCTTCAGCCTCCCCCGTTAGCTTCTTCCATAATTTTCCCGGAGCACCGGATCCGACTCTTTGGTACTCCTCCGCGATGGCTAATGCGCTTGCAGGAAAAGATCTCGATCCANGCAGTCCCGAGATTTCAATCAACATAAACTCGAGCGTCTCCAACTCTCTCTATCTCGGCACAGATGGAAATTGCCCTTCCAACATGTATGACCTTGAGTCGATCATCTTGCACGAAGTAACTCATGGACTGGGATTTCTCTCCAACNACTCTTACGATCCAATCTCGGGATATGGCAGCATCGATCAGCCAACGCCTTATGACGCTTACGCCCAAACTCCAGATGGCGGACGTCTCATGGACCTCGCCTCCCCTTCCTCAGAATTAGGTGCGGCGCTACAAAATACTTTGGTCTGGTCTGGCAAGAATGGCATCGCGGCAAATAACGGAATTAAGCCCCTCTTGTACACCCCGATCCCATATGAGAATGGATCATCTGTAAGCCATCTCGATGAAGCCACATTCCAGAACTCTGGAGCAAACGCGCTGCTCACTCCATCCTGGCCTGGCGGTGCGGTATTCCACACTCCTGGATCAATAGTTCTAGGGATGCTAGCGGATATGCGTTTGAAGCCACCTCCTGGAATTCCNGTTGGAATTCCAGATGCTCCNCGCAATGTCTTTGCAATTGTGGGAGATCAATCTGCCCTNGTTAGTTTTGATCCACCAGACAATGCNCGTACCTCGCAAGTGACTTCATACTCGATTAAAGTCAACGAGACAGGTCAGGTTGTNCAAGCAACTTCAAGCCCAGTGAAAATTACTGGGTTGAAGAATGGATCGCACTATTCATTTACCGTGACTGCGAGCAATCAACTAGGTGTTTCACCGCCGCA
>JGI24891J29808_1000494_pt1 | contig 21256 bp, 19 predicted proteins | sample FreactcultuFSWF8_FD_29808 | JGI IMG/M metagenome (IMG submission 29808) | reverse complement strand
CACAGTTCGCTTGGATACCTGACGCCGCAACAGTTTGCAGAGACTTTTTTAACCGCAGACTCCAAGTCGTTCTCGTACTAAATTGGGGAGCAGGTCACATCAAGTACGCTTCGGTACGTTGAGTTTTTCCTGTGGACTTAAATACCAGAGACGACTTGTAGGTCACTCCTCTGGCCATCCATACCAGCTCCTTCTGTGCGAGGGGGCCTGATACATGATCCCAGTACGAAAAACCACCAGGGCCAAGCGTGGTCGAGTGTGAAGGCATCACCCGGAATGGGTGCATGTTGTCCAAGATCGTTGTCTTGCCGGCGCCGTTAGGCCCGTCAAGTGCGATCAACCTGGCGTGTTTAGGGATTTGTGTGAAGTCGATCTCAATGCTGTTCTTACCACGACCAGACTTGATACCGTTGAAGCCTTCCAGCTTCAGTTTGAGGGGTTGCATTTAGGGCTCCTTTCCGCGATGCGGATTTGAAAAGGAGTTGCCTACGCGGCTTTCCGCTGCATCAACAGGGGAAAGCGGGAATTTGGGGAGGGAAATGCCGCGAATGCGACGTTTCTAAGGATACCTCAATTTGATCTCATCTTGAGACTTTCTATTGGCCGCGGACCTGTTCGCTGTGGCCAGTAGAAAATCCCCGAAAGGATTTTCTGGTACATCAGTACCGTTGCTTGTAGGGCTTGCCATCAGGCCATCGGGTAGACCAATGATCCAGATAGACGTTTGCGACATTAGGAGCATGCCAAATAACAATTGCCTGTTCGCTGTTGCGCTTGGCCGCCCCTTCCGAATAATTATACGATCCGGACTGAACAGTTTGTCCGTCAACAACGCACGTTTTCTCGTGCTGAATTTGGTACTTGTCAATCGTCCTGACTTCAACACCGGCTTCAACCAGGGCTGAGACTGCTGCGTTACCAGGTTGACTTCGCTTCCGCCCTTCTTCTTCCAGTGTCTTTGCGTCGACGAGCAACTTGACGTCTACTCCTCGCTTATGCGCCGCCAGCATTGCCTTCACGACCTTGGGTGATGTGAATGCATAAGCCATCATGCGAATTTGCTTGCGGGCCGAATCGATCGTCTTTAGCACCAGTGCTTCAGCGGATCCCTCCGGAGAGAAACCAACTTCGACGATTGCTTCCGGTGGCAGTTTCAGCGTCTCGATCGAGGCACTTCGCGAAGAATATCGCTCAGATGTTTCCAAGAGCGATTTCAGGATGCCGTTGGCAAAGGTTGCCGTCGACATCGTCGCCATCAGCAGGCCAATGGCCACGATTTTTTTCATTTAAAACCCTTCCGTTTAATTGTTTGTCTGATTGGCGTACACGGACCGCTGCTGCGACCCGATGTACCCCGTGTTGAATGCGTTACCGAAGTCGTTCGTTATGCGGTTAGCAGAAGAATTAACCCGTGAACACATCTGGTATGAAAGACGGTCGTTGCTTTAATGCTCCTCGACGCGCCACTCTCCTTGCATTACTACGATTTCCTTTCAGAAATTTTGGAATGAATCCTGTTTTGCTTCTTGAACAGGCTCCTGTTCGTGAGGCGGTGGATTCGGCTCAAGTTTGGTCACCAGCTTTTTCTGCATGCCAGCTAAGAACTTCCGCACAATTTCATCTGGCGCCAGCTGCTGTGCCATTTCGACACGTGCTGCGAGTCCGTCAGTCGGGGTATTGGTGAGTTCGGCCCAGCGCTCGAGCCTTTTCACCATCGAAACCTCAATTGAGATGCCGGCGCTCCGCTTTTCACGTTCAATGGGCAGAATTTTGCCCTCTATGACTACTTCGGCTGCTCCTTTCAGAATGTCCTTGATTGCTTTGCGATCGACGGTCTTAGCAAACTCCTCATCCACTTGGTATCGGACTCGGACAAATGCGCCAGCACAGTCTTCTGCCGACTGAGCCAGTTCCTGAAGGTCGGGTACACCAACGAATTCCAGGTCGACCATTCGCCGTGACGGCGTATGGACTGTCTGGTATTCAGGGATTCCCGGTTCCAGGTTCCAGAACAGATAGCTTGTTTCTCCCAACTGGCCATAGTGGAAGCGGCCGATTGATCCAGGGTACGCGATGAGTTGCCTGCGCCCTTCGAACGAACGTTCCCATGATTGCGTCAAATGGATGTGACCGATCATCACAGCGTCAGCGCCGGCGGCAAAAAGCGCGCCGGTAGTGAACTCATGATCCAGTCCAGCCATTGGTACGCCGTTCTCGTTTCGCGAGCTGTCGACCGTTCCGTGTGTCACCAAGGTAGTCGGTATGCCGCGCTTATAGAAATAGCCATTTGCCTTAGCAAATCCTGCGAGCAGATTTGCAAGATAATTTCCCATCTCTTCAGCTGCAGCAGCAGGGCCGACCAAAGCAGCCAGATCAGCCTTACTCACGGTCGGCACGCAAGTGACTACCAGGTCATAGTCCGCGGCCCAATCTTCTTCCGAACGGATCGGAATCCACCGATTCGCTTGCAACCCGACCATGCCGATCTTGTCGGCTACGTAGATCGGATACTTGGCTCCAATGAGCTGCAGGACGTGCAGCATTCCAGCGGGTTCATGGGAGAACGTGCCTTGCAAGAGCAGGACCGGGCAGTGTTTGCTAAGACGCTGAACCTGGTGGCCTAGCGCGAGGAACGCCGGGGAGTGCGCCTGCAATTGATGATCTGTTGCATCACCAGATACGACGGCGACTTCGCATTTGCTCTTGATGGCATGATCAACTGCGAAACTAAAGCAGCGATCAGCTTCAACCTGGTTATCGGGCGAATAGTGAAGGTCAGAAAAGTGAGCGATTTTCATTGGGCGCCCTTGCTACTTGGAAGGCCCAAAGATTGCGACATGAGATTGCCGGTGACTTGGCCAACTTCATGCTCAGACAGATCCGGAAAGCTTGATTGCACTTTCAGGGTCGTGTTGTCCCATTTGCTCATGAGCTCAGCGAGGGTCCGCGGGAGATCAGTCATGATGATTCCTTTTGAAATTTTAGTAATTGATGAATTTGCTAATTGGTGGGAGCGTCTTCACCGATCGGTAGGTATGCGCAGGCGAAACCTACTGCGACCAGGTAGAGCAAGACGAAGATGGAAGTTGCGGGGTACATACGGTTCCTTTCCGCGGAGCGGGGTAAAAACCGTGGTGATGGAGCTTCCCTAGGCGAACCTGGGGAAGCCCGTGAGGGCTTCGTTGTAGGGTTAGTGAAGTTGCCAATCGCTCAAATCCACATACTCAAGCAGCTGTTGCTGTTTTTTCTGTGCAAATTTGTAGTTGACAAGTTTTGCCAGGGTCCGGAGAACCAGAATCATGGCCTGGCGCCGCACCTTTGCTACGCCACGGCGAATCACTTCTGCGTCTTGGTTTGCTTCTTCGCATGCCCAAACGAATGGGAAGTGAATCTTGTTGGGGCAAAGTTCGAAGATCCAGACAATCGCCCAAAACAGATTTACGTGTTTGGGTTCCTCTGGATTCAGGTCACCGACCATTGTTTCGAACTTAGGATCGGAGCAGTCATATAGCGCTACTTCGATCATTTTCATCGTGACCTTTTCTTTGTTCAGCCAGCGAAGCCGGATGGCTTCGCGGTGTTTTGGATCATCGCTTGCAGCCAGCGCTTCATCTTCTTCAGAGAGTGCGAACTCCGGCCCGAAGTTAAATTGACGCTGGACGTGTGGGGCCTTAATTGGAGGTTCTATCGGAACCTTCCTCCCCTTTCCTTTCTTTGTAGTTTGCTTTCGCACGTCTTTCTCCAGTCAGTCCCGCAGAGCGGTAAAAAAACCGGAAGTCGTGAGACTGTGATGTACCGGGCACATCGCAATCGAATAGAAATTGCTTTGGAGTGAACCTTGGGTAGACTAGCTCTAAGAATTGAAAGGAACCGATGACTGCTAAATTGGATGAAATGCCAGACGCTGAGTACAGCAACTGGATTCGGGACGTGATGAACGGTGCAAATGATGGTGCCGGCAGCGTCAGTGAGGAAGTTCTTATTCGACTTTTGTCGAGTGCTATTAGGGCTGACGATCCAAGGATTCGTGCGGAGCTATTCGTTGACCTGGCAAACAAGGCTTTGGCCATGGCAGACAAGACCCTGGGTTGCCAGGATCTTGTCACCACGACATTTACGCTGCGGCATTAATTCGCCAGAGTGACTTTCGCCATGCTCTTGGCGACGCTGATATTGCGCCATACGCGTTCGTTTTCGACACAAGGTTCATCTTCCAGAACCTTCATTTCCTCAAGAACTTTCGAGGCGAGCTTTGGATTTTGAGCTGACTCAAAGATATCGCGCCAAAAATCCACTTCCCAGACTGGGTATCGCGAGTAGGGCTGGACTTCTTTAGGATTACGAAGGATTGCTTTGTGGGCGGAACGGGTTGCTTTGTTGAGGATTTTCATGATGGCTCCAAGTAGTTTCCGCGTAGCGGTAAGTAATTGGGCCGTGCGCTGCACTTTCCTGTTGTCTGGGGAAAGTGAGTAGAAGTCGGTAGGTAGGTGTTTCTGGCATGCCGCGAGTGCGACAAACAAAATTTACCCGACCTACCGCTGTTTGTCTACAGTTGTGATCATTTCTACACGCCATCTTCAGCAAACTTCTTAGCGGCGTCCAAATACATTTCAGTAGCTCGTCGCTCTCGATGACCCAGCTTTTCTCCCACTTTTCCTATGTCATTCGTGCTGGCCAGCTGCTGTGCTGCATAGGTATTTCTTAACGTTCGCCCGCCAGAATGGGCGGTATTGATACCCGCTAAGTCTAGGGTTTTTGTTATCAGGCGATAGATTGTCGGTTTTGACATTTCGTCTGCAGTGTCTATCGTCCCGGGAAATACGAGGTCACTTGGCAGATCCATCCGACCTAGCTCCCTTAGCCAGGTCTCAATTTCCGGCACTGCAAATTGTTCAATTACAGCGGTGTGTTTCATGCCAGTGCCGGTGCCATCCCATATTTCTAGATCTATCTCGATCTTCCCGTCGACGCGTTTGGGCTTCATTGACCGTAGTTTCAACGAAGCTGCTTCTGAAACCTTTAATCCAGCACCAATCAAGATGGCAATCAGAGCCCTATTCCGCCTCGTCTCCCAGCCACGCTGCCTCTTGTTCTTTGAGTTTTCATTCCATGCCGGCGCCGCAGGTAAGGACTCCATCAGCCGTTGGATATCATCAACTTTGAGGATGACCTTTGCCTTTTCTTTTCCCCGGCGGAATGGTTCTTCTCGGCCAACGGCTAGATTCTTCGCCGGATTTGAATCGACCTTCAAGTGTTCATAGGCACGCTCGAGGAGCCGTACATAGACCATCCGAATCTTGCTCGTAAGACGCGTTTTGCCATTCTCGTCACGAAGGTCCAGGAACTCCTTAATTTCTTCTTGAGTAACGCTTGTGAAGGACTTGTTCCGGGTCTCAATCCAAGTCATGAATCTTTCGAACATTGAGATATAGACGGCTGCAGATGACTCCCTGATGGTATCAGCGTCGTTTTTACCCCTTTTTCCTGCTTGGACGAACTCGATTGAACCCACATACGCGCGGAATGCTTCGCGTGGGTTCTCATCCCAATCTCGACGGGTCGCAAATAAGTCTACAGGTTTGAATTCGCTCATACTTACTAATTAGCAATATGTGAAATTAACGTTCACTTATTGCAAGAATATTTCCTATCACAGAACGCCGCAACCTAAATTTTACCCGCCCCTCTCCGAACCCGAAGAGCTGCCAAACAATGGCTTTCCCGGGGGGGCTGCGGGGATTGTTAATTGCAGTAATTTCTTTATAGCAAGTGCGTCAAGTGCGATGACCTACGCTGTCACCTAGGATTCAATGGGTGCTTTGGGATTGGATAGAGCGAACTCGAGAACGACCTGGTGCGATGGCTCACCCCAAAGCTTATGGGCGTACCACATTGAGAAGTCCGACCGGAAAACGTTGGACCTAAGCCCATCTTTACGAATTTTCATTGGCAATCCGCATTGCTGTTTAAATTCATCGATGAGACGATCCTGTTCCTCGGGCTCCAGATCAGTACAGAGACTGAACGCTTCCTTCGAACGGTGTGCGAGGTAACGCTGAAACACCTCTTCAGGTGTCTCAACATTGGCCTTCGGTTTAATTTTCGGGGCTTCCAGCTTGGGCACCGCCGGCGCCCAGTCATTTTTCAGCGCAGACTTAAAGTAAGCCGCTGGCTGCTTGAGGGCCTCGGCCCCCTTCTTTGCCATCCGTTCTTCTACCAACTGAAGTGTGGAGATGATCTTGTTTTCCGAATTCGTGGCTACTAGATCCGACGCATCCCTTTCAGAAAATCCGAGACGGATTACTCTCTCCAGCAACTCGCCATCAACAACAGGGGGGGCAGGAAACTCAATGACGGCCTGCTCCGATTTCCTAACCCGGAACTGTAGCTCGGATACGCGTCGACCCAGCTTATGCTCGATCAGCTCGATGTTGATGTCAGTGACGGAATTCACTTCGGCGATGGCCGGCTTGAACGTGTCTCGCTTGGCGATTTTGTATTCTGGATAACCTTGGCCAGCTGGGTTTCCGCTCACGGAGTCAAACCACTCTGTCCAGGGAAGACGAGCCGTGAGCTGTGAAGGGTTAGTTAAGAATCTCCGGCAGATCTCGTACAGGGCCAGGCTGGCTCCACTACGAAACTGGTTCTGGTAAACGAAAGCCAAGTTTGTGTATTGGTCTGGTCTCATAACAGCGGCCTCGACCTCTGGTGGAAATGCGAAACCCACCCAGATCTGACCGCCGCGGGACTTCAACCCATTGGGATTTGCCAATGTAAACGCGGAAAGAAGCGATTGTGACGTCCACTGAACGTTATCTTCAGAGATGATTCGGATGTCTTTCAGCTCCTGGAGGTATTCCTTAAGGCGCTTTGTGTCGTTCGATTCGTACGCGGCGTCTCTTGCAAGATCTGCGAGCGGAACCCAAAAGTACTTTTTGTTTGCCTCTGTCACGACGGGCGCATTTCGACCAGGACTGCCTAGCTTCTGGGCATGGTGCATCAGGACATTGAACATCTTCCTCGACAGAAGTGTCAACTTGCCCTTTCTAACTCGCAGACCAATAGCTTCGTTCGACTTACGCAGTTCTCTTGATTCAGAGACACCTTGAGCGTAGTCGTCGAATGGTGCTATAGCTCGTTTACTTGATTTATCCACGTAGTTCCTTGTTCGTGGCAACAATGATGCGCTAAAGGTGAGAACAAATCAACGTTCAATCTCACTTTTCGAAATTTCCTTCCGGGGGAAATGGACTAGGTCCCTGTAAACTCTCACCCTTCGCTCCCCTACGAGTCAGTACTTATCTGCCGCCTTAGACCGGTTCCTGTAAACTCTCACCTTTAAGAGGGTCAGGCCCGCGTACACGAAGGACTTGCGCCCCTCTCCCTGCAAGTTCTCACCTTTTATCCCGTATCCACTCACCCAACTTACCGTATACCCTCACCTAAGGTGAGCAAGTTTCCCGTTTGTCCTCACCTAACTTCCTGTAAATTCTCACCTAACTCCCCGTTGGATCTCACCATACCGCCTTGAAACCCTTATATCGCGCGACTTTCGGGTGCCGTTAACGTTGTTAACCTTTCCAAGTGTCTTATTCAACATACTCAACACCCCTCTTTCAGAGGTGTTTTAGAAGAAAATGCCTAAAACCGAAGGACTTGGCGATCTTCAGTTCCTGCAAAGTCTCACCTTTCGTTAAATCACATCACTAATTACTTGCGCTGTCAGCAATAAGTCTTTGTTTCTAAATGGATGAGTCCGGTCCCTGTAAAAGCTCACCTATCGTTGAATACTTCCTGAAAAAGCTCACCTTTTTACATTCAAGGCGCATTCTTGCGTGTTATTGGGCACTGCAGGGCTCTTTTTGTATTCACTTTTCTCATGCGACAGCCGAAAGCTTTTACTGCGCAGGCCTCTCCATAGGGATCTCCAAATGAGAACGAGGGACATTAAAGCCCCTCGACACATGGTTCCCGTAAAGTCTCACCTTTGGACTTACTGAGCCTTAAAACGCTCGCGCAGTTCGTCCATTAATTTTTCCCGCTCTTTCGCATCCAGGATAGTGATTTCGAAGGCGACCTTCCCCGAGTTGAATTCCTTAATGAACCCGGCCGAACCAGTGCCCTCCCCGTCTTTCATGGGAATTTTGTACTGTCGCGGTGTCTCTTTTGTCTTACGTTGTTTCGGTTCGGAGATCTTTTGGCGTGCTTCGGTGATTTCTTTCCGCCCTATCTCTTCCCGCCCAAGTCTTTCGGCCAAGGCTAACGCGTCTTTCTCGCCTTCCGGGCCCGCAGCATTCATATACAGCACCAGTTCATATAGTGCCGATAACGAGAATTTGGACGGATCGCTGCTCTGCTTGATCAGTTCCGTGATCGATCCTGGCAACTTCAACAGCTGAATGGTTTTATTGATCGTTGGAGCCGACTTATTTACGACGGGCTCTAACGCTGCTTCGCTCGGGTAAATGCCATCATCGAGCAACTGTTTCCAAGCGAAGGCATCATCAAGAGGTGATTGAGCTTCCCGTTCCTCGTTTGCATCGTAGGAGTGCTTATAGAGCTCAGCATCCGTCAGGCCTGGAAGAACACGCAGTCGAATGGTCGGTTTTTTTAAATGTTTGCATGCTCTCAGGCGGTACTCTCCATCCGCGAGAACATATTGCCCGTTTCTTACCGTTGCAAGGCAGGCATTCTGCTGACCAAGTGCTGCGATGCTCTGGGCGCGGGCCAGCACGCGATCTTGCCGATAGATCCGTCGCGCGTTGTAAGGATTGACTTGAACCTCACTTGGGGGAACTTCTACTTCATACGGCTCGTCCGGAGATTTCGGTGAACTGGATACCAACACGTTTTCAATCGGGGCCGCTGCATCGTGGAACCCAGTCGGTTGCGATTCCAATGTTTTGGCTGCAGACGCGAAACGGTCAGGGGCACCCAGCGTAGAGGCGATATTTGCTTGGGACTTATTCAGCGCTGCGCGCAAGTCACGTTTAGCCATTTTTCTTCACTTTCTTAAATTTCAAAATCTCCAAAACTTCGTCAGCAAGCGCTTCGACTTCTATGACTGCTTGCCCGCCTGTCTTTTTCGGAAGACCGTGCACTGTCGATCCGAAGATCTGACTTTCAGGGTAAGCGTTACGCGATGAGATTCGCGACTTTAGAACTGGTATTTCAGGATTTTGTTCTTGCAGCTCTGCGAGGCAAGCTTCGTATACCTGCCCCCGACCCATTTTAGAAATCAGGAAGTAGGTCTTCAATGTCGGATTGTGAGCCAGTGCGTTGACCGCAAGTTCTTTCGCCTTCTCAGTCGCCCATACGTTGTCCATGACAGGGATCACAGGAATGATTCCAAGATCTGCGATGAGCAGTGTTGCCCAAGGTATCGGGGAGTCAATCGCGGGCGGGCAATCAATCAAAATCACGTCGTAGTCTGGCGCAAGCTTCTGAATTTCGCCGACCATGTTTTTCCCCATGGCCGCTAAGGAAACAACTGTCGCTGGAAAAGGATTTTCAACGCCAGCAGAAGCACTCCACACCGATGCTGTGCCCTGTTTGTCGAGGTCACCCAACAGGGTTCGTATTCCCCGCAATGCAAGAGTCCCTGCGAGCTGGACAGATGTGGTGGTTTTACCGCAGCCACCCTTTTGGTTGAATACACCGATGATCAATGCGGACATAATTTCCCTCACAAGTTTGTTTATTGAATATTGCGAAATTATATTACAGCAGATATTTTTTAAGCAAATTTGCCAAAGCGAATTCAAGAAGATTGGTTAGTTGAGCAGAGCAGCGACACTAACGGCTTTCACGCGTGAAAGATGCCTTATCGGGACGCGGGTGGCGCGTTTGTTGGCTAGAGTGATGAGCCTTTGAGGTTGAGGCAAGTACTCGCGGCAGACTAATTCTTTCACGCGTGAAAGATGCCTAAAGTGCCTGGCGAGAATGGTGCGCAATGTCGAATCAGTGCAACGCCTTTCACGCGTGAAAGGCCGGACGAGAAGAGCTGCTTTGGGTCCCGTGTTTTTACTTTATTGTCTTGCGCGGATACTTTAGCGTAGACCGGATAGCTGGCCGTGCCCCCGCAATTAGCCAATTTCACGCGTGAAAGTTCGCTTATTTCGCCATCCTTTCATGCTGAAGGGCATTGTTTTTCCAGCCGATAGTCTGGACGTACTCTGTCCTTCCCTATGTCGATTCTCTATTCCACGTTCGCCGAGGAGGCGCCGGGTCGGTTTTTCAATGAGATGATCCGGGTGCGTGGCTCAAGGAGGGTTCTCACTTTCACGCGTGAAAGTTGGGCTCGTTGGACTGGCACGTGCCGTGGGTAAATCGCCCAGTTTGATGTGCCTCTGAAGTCGGAGTGTACACAGTCGTGCGAGACGGGTAACGTCTTCCTGTTGGCGACAGCAGGTGGCAGAACGCGTGAATCACGCTGGTCTCCGTAAGGTTCTTTCACGCGTGAAAGGAGGCGTTTGTGTTCAGCCACGGATTCCATCTTCCCGGAATTGCTAAGTTATCTGTTTCCGACTTTCACGCGTGAAAGCTACTTGTACAACTGATCGGCGAAATTCTCCATATGCTCGGCTCGCTCAGCGATGTCGTTGTCTAGATACATGCTCGTGGTGTCTACAGACGCGTGGCCCATGTTGTTCTTTACTGTTTCCAGTGGGACCTTATTCCCTAGTGCATGGGTAGCGTACGTGTGCCGAATCCAGTGAGTACTCGCAGCCTGGAACTTGGCACGATCGGTTGAGCCGCCGGGGAAGCGCAACATCAACGACTGAAAAAATGTCTTTAGTAGCTTGTAGATCGCGTCACGGCTAAGGTATTCATCTACAAACGAGGGGTCGTGTTCGTAGCGATCTGGATGTTCAAGCTGTGCCTTCAGCTTCTTGGCCTCCGGATTCGAAGTGCCCCGGATTCTCTCCACCAATGGGGCATCTACCGGTGCCGCTTTGAGTGACTCTATCGATCGAGATCGGAGATAACGTTCGAGTTCATCTATTAATACCTGGGGAACAGGTATCTCGCGAAGCTTCTTGCCCTTGCCTAGGACATTCATCTTGAAGTAGCGCCGACCTCCGGTAATTGATGTTTCCTCAAGGATGTCGGAAACCTTGGCGCGAGCAAGTTCGTGAAGGCGCAGGCCAGTTAAATAGGAAAACATGACAATGAATCGTAGTCGTGCGCCGGCAGGGGAGGGCGGCAGTGACAAGGCTTCATCCCGTATTATTTTCCATTGCTCTTTTGTAAAACTTCTCGAAACGTCGATCTTGTTTCGGTCGGCAGGTATGGAGGCGCTATCCCACGGATTGGTGTGTAGATAGCCCGTTTTTACCATCCATCGGAACATGCCTCGGATAATCACCAGCGCCTGTTTTTGTGATGCTGGTTGTAGAGCTTGGTGTCGCTTCCGCGTCTTAACTCCCTCAGCATCGATACTGAACGGACTCAAAAATGGTCGCCAGTATGTACTGTCGCGTTCATATTTCTTGTCACTCATCCAGGAGTCTTGGCTTATACGGAAGGTCTGATTCCAGTAGTCGTCACTGACACGTCCCAGGTCATTGAGGAATTTTTGATATGCCAAGCAGTCCGCGGTAGTGATCGAAGACAAAGGTTTGTCCCGTTCAATCGTTGCCCACAAGAAAAACCTTTCAGCTTCCTTGCGGTAGGAGCGTGTTGTATCTTCATCCTTCAGTTTCTGCAACCAAAGGACTATGGCTTCGCGATCGTTATTCGCGCCACTGCCGTTTCTGTCCCCCCGATTGCTTCCAATTTCACCCGAGAGATGAGTAGGGGGGCTAAAGTACTCAAATGGAACGAGCCCAAATTGGATTAGCCGAATCGCTCTTGCATCATAGACAGTTACGTCCGTACCAATTTCGTCACGGTACAACCAGAGCCATTTGGAGATTCGAGCTGCTGTCACCTCGCCTAGCCTAGGGACATCCTTGTACCAAAGGGGCCCGTTCGCTTTCACATAGGTGGCAAGATCTGAAACGGTCAGAATGTCGACCTTCTTGAATTGCTTCACCAGGTATTCAAGGAGCCAAGCCTCGAGCAAATCGGCAGGTCTCGGGCTGACGTTTGTCTTCATCTGAAGCCATGCTAGCGCTTCAGCCTGCCGCTTCCTTAAGCGGGCGTTCCGTATCCGTTTTTGCTCACTAATTCCCCCAGAGTAAGTATCTTCAAAAAGGGCGAGGAGATCCTTTTCCGAGTACATCTCGTAAGGATCATGTTCCTCTCTAAACTCTTCAAGAGTTGGGACGGAAGGGGAGGGCGGGTTTATTTTTGCCGGCGAGACGTCAATAATCCGAGCAACAGCGTGCTTTCCGTGGCGCTTGGCCAGGAGTTTGAGATCTTGCCTGATCCATTTGACTGTAGCCTCGATCGTGCGCAGGTGGATGCTTGATGTTTCCGCTGTCTCCAGATAGCGATGTGCTAGTTGGGCAATATCTAATCCTTCGAGGTATCCCTTGAAGAATGCGAAATGGTGGCGCCCAATTTTGCCCAGGATTCTCTCGGTCCCACGTCGACGGGGATAGGGCAGGGTGGCTGTATCTTTACTTGTCATATTTGCATCTAAAAAGCCGATCGCCATAGAGCCACGTTATCGGCCCGTAGCGACGTTTTCTTCATTTTCCTGCCATTCCCCCTGGGCAGGCATCGTTCGCGCCTCTTGGATTGATCTGAAAGGCCACTTTTCAGCTGGTTGCCTGCTCGCGCAAGCTAGAAACTGCTGCTCCCGCAGTCAGGCCCATGCTGGGCAGGCACGCGCCGGGAAATCTGAGGCGTTGAGCTCCGCCCTACCTTGCGACCCAAGCCGCGGTCCACAGATCGAGACTCACTTGGTTCTGCCCACTTGATGGATGTTGCACCAGTTCCACACCAGCTTCACCAATGAAGGCCAGCTCGAAGAAGCAAAAATCCTGGCTTAAAGGAGTTTCATGCCAGAAATCTTTTAAACCTGGAGTGCAGATCCAGGTCCAGAGCACCTCTCATCACGCCGGCGCCAGCTAACTCTGTCCTAAATATTCATCTAACTCTGGATTTTTCCGTACTTTGTTCACTTAACTCTGGATTTTCTTGATTGCAATTTAATAACTTGGGCATCAAACCCTGATCCCGCGGGTTGATCTCAACTTGATGCCGGCGAAATCCAGAGTTAAGTGACAAAAATCCAGACTTAGATGATTTCCGACATTTCAGCGACAGTTGCAATTTATGCATCGATGTTCGGCCGACATTAGTTCGGCAGTCCAATGCACCACGCGGCTGCAGCAAGTACGTCTGCGTTTCATATGAGCAACTACCTGTGAGGGCTAGCTGTATACCCAGTTGGCCTTCAAGTCCTTGATTCCATTGCCAATATTTATGATCGGCGCGTCATTATTTTTGAGCGTTCTCATTTTCGAATATTTCATTTATGCAACTTTCGAGAGCTTCACCAATGGATACCTCATTTCAACCGTTTAAATTCATGTCGTGATTAGAACTATAATCACGAATAGAGGTTTGGAAAAAATGCCGAAATATTGTTATTTCGGCATTTTTTCGCGCATCTGACCGCGCTGTACCGTGCAACGTTGCTTGAATTGTAGTCGCACATCTGGCGAGTGCAAGGGAATTCGAGCGGTGATGATGGGTGCCTCCCAGGTGCGGCAGGTTTCGTGAGCCAGCGCATAGGGGTCGGGCGGCTAGTATCGGGCTTAATCTCCACGTTCTGCAGCGATCACTCGGGCCCTTGCCAGGTTCATAGCGGCTGGATGTGGGCCAGGCTCCGCGATGCGTCGGATACGAGTGGCGCGATACCACTGCTCCGGAGAAGCCTGAAGGATATAACATTGCGCCTAGACGATAATAGTGGCTTTAATTCGTATCATATCGTATCATCTCAATCATATCATCTTGAGGGAGCTAAAATTGGCGCGGGAACCATCGATTACACGTGAGCAGGTCTTCGGCGTCTGCGATACTCTGGTTGCGAACAAAGTGCGGCCGACTCTGCGTACTGTGCGAGATCACTTAGGGGCAGGAAGCAACCTGACGATCAATCGCCTGGTCAATGAATGGAAGAGTGAGCATGCGGCACCTGCCGTCACCGCTTCTTCGTTGCCCCCTGCGCTTCAGCGAGGCATCGCAGAATTCGTTGCAGTTGAGATTGCTGCGGCTCGCGCCCCATTGGAAACGGAGATCGCAGAACAACAGCAAACGAATCACGACCTCGCCGCCGAGATCGAGCGCCAGACTGCCGAGATTGAAACTCTGATGGGGACTGTAGCGACCTTGACAACAGCAAAGTCTGCCGCAGAGGCGAATATCGCTATGCTGAGCGACGCCCTAGCCGCCGAGAAGGAGAGCGTTCTGCGGGAGAGAGCGGCGGCCGAGCAGGCTCGTGTTGAACTGGCCAAAGACAAGCTCCGCTTGGAATCGATGCCTGATTTAAAGAAAGAACTTGAGGGCCTGCGCGCCGAGCTGAATCAAGAGCGACAACAGCGGATTGATGCAGAACGGCAGCTGGCAGTCTGTGAAGCCCTTCGAGCTCAGTCGGAGGCTGCTGGAAAAGCTGGGGACTAGTGTGTAGAACTGCGCATTTCCTTTCGCTAACCAGCATCTTTGAGTCGCCCTAGCTGCGGCAATAAAGTTTTTACACGGATTAACGTCTGATGTCACGAGCCGGACCTTCCAGGAAGATGCCGGTCAGCCTTGCTTGACACGTCATGCGGCAGATATATAATAAAACTTATAAGCACAAAGGGAGAGCATGATGCTCACATTCAAAGTGACTACCGTTGGCGCATCCGAAGGGCTGATCCTGAACAAGGAAGCCAAACGTATCCTGAACGTCCAGAAAGGCGATACGCTTTACCTGACCGAGGCGCCAGACGGCGCAATGCGAATCACGCCGTACAACCCTGAGTTCGAACGCCAGATGGCCTTGGCGGAGTCGATCATGCACGACGATCGTGAGATCCTCCGCGTGCTCGCTAAATGAACTGGCAGTGGGTGCAGCGTGAAACCGTTTTTGCGGTTCATGACAAGCAGCTCGCGGTGCATGGCGGCCTGGCTGGGATTAAGGACCTCAACGCTGTCGAGTCTGCGCTTTATCGGGCTCAGAACCTTGACGCCTATGGCAATCCACCACCTGATGCGGCCGACCTCGCGGCGGCCTACATTTATGGTATCGCCACCAGCCACGGCTTCAGCGACGGCAACAAACGGACCGCTTGGGTGATCGGTCGTTTGTTTTTGGCGCTCAACGGCCAGACTTTGGCATTCGACCAGATTGAAGCCATCAACTTTATGCTGACGGTCGCCGCCGGCGACATGCCAGAGCAGCAGGTCGCTGACTGGATCAGGCGCCGCCTGACCGTGTAACGGTCCTTCGCCGACGTAAACGTGGCATTTTGGTCAGATATTGTGGACAGACCGCATCTTGCTCATCGATGAGAGGGTTGCGTTTGCAAGTGCCGGACCGAAGGCCTTAGCGGGACGCAGCGAGTGCACTGGCGCAGGTGATGACAGTAGTCACACGTAGCACTGGCGACTTTCTACTTTCTATCTACTGGGGGCGTCTTCTGAATCTTTGAGAATACTTTCACGCGTGAAAGGTTGGAGACCGCTATTTGTGCCCATCTCTCAAAACCGTTAAATTAGAAACTCCCCTGCCCCAGCAAAAACACGTGGTCAACCGTTGATCTCCTCTGCACCATGACTCCCCCCGTACCTGTGCGCACACACCTCCTGTCGGTCGGAATTGCTCGGCATGTGTTTACTCACCAGCAGCACGGCATTGTGTTCGTACGCGATGCCATAACACTTCACGATGCCCGCGCATACGGACTGCAGCCCGTCGTTCTATATGCCGTCAGTGTTCCTGGCACCCCCATTATTTGGCACGGTTTCGGTTCGCCGGATGCTCTGCAATCGTTGCGCGGACAATTGATCGAGGCCTGGCGCTCGTGCCCACAACTTCGGGGCTACCCCGACGTGCTACGCATAAGCCATCAACTTGCCGCCTCCTGCCAGCGCTTGCAAACGGAATTTGCGGCCCATGGCATCAAGGTAGAAGTAGCCGCCAGTAATGATCACAAATTTTCAGCGGCGCTGCGCAGCGCGCAGAACAGCACACTGCAATTGGGTTGGTCCTTGGGTCAATCTATGCCACAGCGCACGCTGGCGCAGCTGCAGAAGAATGCCGCACACGTATTGACCATGCATGAGGATCTCCGATCCTGGCGCATCGGCGGAGCAGCCCTGGTGGAAGCGACCCGGGCGCATCTTGCCTTGCCAGTCAGACCCTTCACGAACATAGAGTTGGGGCCGGAAAGCATGGATTGGTCGTCGGGACCGTGGATGTCGGCGTGGGAAAGAAACTTACCGCCTGAGCGGGAGCGGTCGTTTCATACAAACGATGACGGGAAAGTCTGGCTGTTCTTCAAAGAGCCGGACGAGCACATCGATGCCAGCAGTGCCCAGTTCGATATGCTACCGGGATGCCTGAGTGCGATTTTGCCGTGCTGGCCGAACGGTGCTGCCAGCTTGGCCAGGGCGGCCGGGTTGACGCTGAAAAAACTGCAGTGGTTCATCGCTGATCGCCAAGCGATTGACCAGCAGGCCCGCCATCGCCTGATGACTCTGGTAGGAATTGAAATGAACGCCCACCGTGAAGAAAAGCTGGCCGGGGGCTGCATACTGACTGCCGGTTCGCTTCGGGCGACGGTGCGTCTGTACGACGAACTCACACATGGCGGCGATGTAACCTATGCTATTGAGATCTTGCCGGTTAGCGGTCTGGCTGATCCAAGCTGGCGCTATGTGCTCATAGAAGCTTGCGGTTGCCTCATGAACGTGTTGATGGTGCCTCGCGTAGGCGATGTCTCCGCGCATCTTGATGCCGCGCATTTCATCAATTTATCGGGACAATGCGACATCCCCGACGCTCTCTATACGGGTATCGTCGGCGCTTGCGGCAGAGCATGCATCGATACGGCGCGCAATCGTAGCGAAATGATGGCATATCTTCAGCAGAATTATGACCGGCTTGTCCAGCACTTGCCGTCACGTTGGTAGTTTTTTAGTGACGTCTGGTCGATAGCGGCCAGACGGCCCCAAGGACACTAGGGCCGGCACAAGCGGATTGTCAACTGTGCGTCTTACCATCACACGCAAACCAGGATGCCCCGGTTGGCATCAGCTTTAGCTGAAGGACTGCAAGGATGGCTCCCAAAAGGTCAGCTGCAATTTGCTCGTACTGCAGCTCCCCTCTAGCCGGATGATTGTCCCAACCAAAGTACGCCTGTTTGACCTCCCACCACCCAACAGTGCAGCACAAATACATGGCGGCAATGACGAGCGCTACGTGTACCTCGTGGGTGAAGGCACAACGGTACCAGCGAGCAAATCCAGGTTGGAACCGATTCACCGGCCTGCCATACTTCGAAATTTTCGGACCGCCGCGCATGGTCAAGTGGTACCAAATGCATAGAAACAGGACGGCGAGGATGACAAACCCGTATGCCGCAAGGAAGTGCTCAACTGTTGCCCTAGCCTCGTATCCGATGGCATTTGTCAGTTCGTCTCTTAGGGCGCTGACCTTGGGCGTCCTGAGAAAGAGCGCAACCCTGATGGCGAACATGCCGAGAAACAAATGGGAGAGAACGAGCATTGTCCCCCGAACGTAATTAATGAAACTGGACTTCAACAGCATTGACGACTCCTGAAAGATGAAACTGGGTGATGAAGGCCTTGGAGGCCGGGCTATCTGCTTGAACTACTATGCGTGTAGCCAGATGATTTAAATGGGTATAGCACTGTTTCATCGTCATGAGCCCTGCATCGTGATAACGTCTATCCACGGCCAAGAAACTGGGGTAATCTACGACCAGTCGCACGGCGGCATGCAGCACTCCCTCCCCAAGAAATAACACTTCCCAATTCGCTGTCGAATAAGCACCGCATATGACTTGTGGCGCCTATTCCGTTTTCCTTGGCCTTTCCTAGGCATTCACACACTTGCCGGATATCGGCGTAATTCAACCCTAGCGGGAAAGCTCCCGCTCAGGATGCTTTCTCGCGTCTTTGGAGAAAGCAAATGAGCGTTTTTTCATATCCAGAACGTGGTAAGTGGGGCAAGAGTGTTGAATTGCACTGAAAACTGACCCACTTTTCCAGGAAATTTGCATCCTAAGTTGACCCATGTTTAGCCCACAATCCTGCTCATCACAGCGAGCGGGAGAACGGAGTGATAGACGTGGCCCTACTTGGAATTATTCGTCGCTGGTACATCCGCGACCACATTTCGATCCGGGAAATTGCCCGCAGGCTGGACATTTCCCGGAACACGGTTCGACGCTACATTCGATCAGAAGCGATCGAACCTTCCTACCCCAGCAGGCAATCATCGAGTTCGCTAGACGAATTCGCGCCTAGACTTTCTGCCTGGTTGAGCTCCGAGGCAGTCAAATCTCGAAAACAAAGACGAACCCTCAAACAGATGTTCCTGGACTTGCGAGCGCTGGGCTACGAAGGGTCGTATGACCGCGTGGCTGCCTTCGGAAGGCAATGGAAGGTGGGTCAGATGGAGAGGGTCAATTCTGCGAGCAAATCAACACAATTTCTGCACCGGAAGTCGTCGTTACGTTATCGACGAGCTCCTTGAATAGGCAAGCAGGCGTAGAGCATTGAAAACGACGATCAACGTGGAGCCTTCATGCATTGCGACTGCAACACCAATACTTAAACCGAAAATGGTTGCGGGCACCAGGAAGGCAACGACGCCCAGGCTGATGAAGACGTTTTGCCGGATGACACGTCGAGTATGCCGACTCAAGTCGACTGCGAAAGGAAGATTCTTCAGGTCATCTGCCATCAATGCCACATCGGCAGTCTCCAGGGCGACGTCCGAGCCAGCAGCGCCCATGGCAATGCCCACCGTTGAATTGGCCATAGCCGGAGCATCATTGACTCCATCACCAACCATTGCAACCTTGGTTGTCTGGCGAAGTTTACGGATGGCTTCAACCTTATCTTCAGGCATCAGATTGCCCCAGGCCTCGTCTAGGCCGACTTCGCTGGCCACTGCATCGGCAACCTTTTGATGGTCTCCGGAGATCATGATCATTCGGGTAATCCCAATCTCACGCAGCTCCTGCAGTGCTCCCTTGGCATCGGCCCGTGGCGTATCCATCAGTCCGATTGTCCCCAGATCGCGCTGACCATGCCGTACTACCATCGTGGTCCTGCCGTTTTCACGCAGTTTCTCAACAGCGGATATGGTTGCTGCATCTAAGGCGGGGACGTCGTCGCTGCCGAACATCTCCAGCTTGCCAATCCAAACCGTCTCGCCGGCGATGGTTGCGGTAACGCCGCGGCCAGTCAGGCTTTTGATGTCCAGCGCGCCTGGCGGGCTCTGAGAGGAGCCCAAGTGTTTCTTCGCGTCTCGTGTGATCGCCGTTGCAAGAGGGTGGTCGCTCTGCGATTCGACCGCCAGCGCAACATTGAGGAGTTCTTCGACTGCAATCCCTTCGGCCGGTATGACATCGGTGATGCGAGGCCGCCCTTCGGTCAGGGTGCCCGTCTTATCAAATGCGATGGCGCTGAGGGAACCAAGTTCTTCAAGTGGTGCGCCGCCTTTGATGAGAACGCCGCTGCGTGCAGCACGAGCAATGCCTGACAACACGGCGCTAGGAGTGGCAATGGCGAGCGCGCACGGGCTTGCTGCGACCAGAACAGCCATCGCGCGATAGAAACTATCCCGGAAGGGCTCGTCGACGACGACCCATGCGAACAGCAGAAGGAATGCCAGGGCAAGAACGGCCGGGACAAAGACACGCTCGAACTTGTCGGTGAAGCGTTGCGTAGCCGACTTCCGTGTTTCGGCCTCACTCACCATCTTGACCACTCTGGCCAGCGCAGATTCACTGGAGCGACGTGTTACCTCGATCTCAATGGCGCCGGCGCCGTTGATTGTGCCTGCGAACGCCTTGGAGTCGCTCGGCACTCCATCTGGTCGGGCGCGGGCCAAGTCGACGTCGTCGACTGGGCGCTTATCGACGGGGATGCTCTCCCCGGTAACTGGGGCTTGGTTAATCGCAGAGTTGCCAACAACGATAAATCCGTCTGCTGGCAGGCGTTCGTTCGGGCGCACCAACACAACGTCGCCGACTCGCAGCTCCTCGACCCGGATTTCCGTAATCTGCCCGTCTCTACGTACGGAGGCTACTTCGGGGGCCAACTTGGCCAGGGCTTCGATCGCGCGCTTTGCCCTGCCCATGGCGTAGTGTTCTAGTGCATGCCCCAGGCTGAACAGGAACAGCAGAAGCGCGCCCTCTGCCCACGATCCCAACGCTGCGGCGCCGGCCGCGGCGACCAGCATCAGCGTATCGATTTCGAAACGCTTGAGCCGAATATTGTCGACGGCTTCCCGGACAGTGTAGAAGCCACCGAAGAAATATGCCGAAATGAAGCACGCCATGGGAAGCCAGGCTGGCATGCCAGCAACGAATCTTTCAATGACCCAGCCGATGCCCAGGAGTGCGCCACATAAGAGAGAAAAGATCAGCTCTGTATTGGCGCCAAGCATGCCGCCATGTTCATGAGAGTGCTCAGTATCCTTTCCACCATGTTCGGCGTGACTCGAGCCATGGGCATGCGAGTGCTTATGGGCGTCGCCATCCGTATGGGAGTGCTGATGATCGTGTGTATCTTCTTGTTCCTCTGCAGGAGGAGAATTTTCGGCCGCAACAGTTTGATCAAGAATCTTCACACCCAGGCTCTTCAATGCAGCCGTGAGTTTCGGTATATCGCACTGTTGACGATCAAAATCAACATGCAAGCTGCTCGTGGTGGCGACGTCTGCGGCTAACACGCCAGGTAGCTTTTGCAAATGGTCTGCAACAGTTCGGGCCCGCCGTTGATGGTTGATTCCGCTGACCTTCCAGACTATGTGTGCATAGCGCTCAGAAACCTTTGCGCCTGCAGCGGTCACGATTTCTCGAATACGACCAAAGGGTAACTGCGCGGTGTCATAGTGGACGCACAGCTGTGACACTCCGGCGCCACGAGGCGGACGGACATGGACATTAACTACGCCGGCCTGTGTTCCGATTTCGTCGATGAGGCGTCGAACACAGACGTCGTTTGCATCTTCAACATCTGGGAGCAAAACGGGAATATCGAGGCGTAGTTTTGTTGTCATGATTACTCTTGGCGGTGATTCGTGGCCTAAGCCGTTAAAAGGGAGGAGCTTTCC
>JGI24891J29808_1000493_pt1 | contig 21293 bp, 40 predicted proteins | sample FreactcultuFSWF8_FD_29808 | JGI IMG/M metagenome (IMG submission 29808) | reverse complement strand
GGTTTACCCTGCATCATATTCATATTCTCGGTAATAGGATCGGCGGGTTTTACTTCCTCAGGGGTTATAATCAAATTATCTATCACGCTTTCATCCAATCCTTGAGCCTGAAATACCATTTTTAACGCTTCTATTGTATTAACTTTATCCGGTAATTGCATTGCCGTTTGGAATATCGCCTCAGCTTTCATTATTCGCTCAATGGTAGAATTAACGGACGGGTCTGATACAGGCACTACCTGCACGCTGTCAACAAAATGTTCTTTGGTAATAATAAACTGCTCGCCGTTAATAAAAAATTCTTCTCTATCAACAACTTCCTTAAAAATATCATCAAGTAACTTTAGTTCTTCCGAGAATGAAACATGTAAGGATTTTAAAACGGCAGATTCAATTTTGTTTTTCTCTTTTAAAAAAGCTATTGCCGTACCAGTCGGGATATCTTCCTTGCTATCCATCATACCAAGTTCTGTAGTAGATAGCTGATCCTGCATCTGGGCTATTATTTCCTGACGTAATTGCATTAAGCTTTGAGACGGGCCGTTTGCAGGAAGAGGAGCAAACAAATCTCTTATACTTTTTGAACCTTGCGTATTTAAGATTTTCCACTGACCAGGGCCTAGTACCATGTCCGTTACTTGTTGTTTTGTAGCTCCTTGATCAATAAAACCAGCGGGCAAGTTCTGATAAGTAGCAGCATCAACAGTTTGCCGTAGCATATTAGTAACTGCGATGGCATTTGTTCCAGACATCCTTGCCATCCCAAGACCCCATATGTCAAAACCGGTAAAGAAATGATAAGCTACAAAATATTTTCTTCTCTTGAATTCTTGATCTTCTTCTCTCCAGTTACGTTTGATACTTAATATTTCCTTACTTTCTTTATCAATAGTAACAATATAAGGCTTAGCAACTTCTGTTATTTCCTGTGAACTATAATCAACCTCAAAAGTCTCTAGATTTAAATATATATGACTCTCATATATATCATGCAGAGTCCTTTGTTTATAACTATCAAGATTAATAAGATTAGTTATTTTTTTAGAATCGTCTTGTTCATCATCATTAGAATTATTATTATTACTTCCATCTACTTTTAAATAAGGAAGTTCAACGTCTCTGTAAATTTCGTTCTTCTGATTAATCAAAACCTCACGAGCGGATAATTTTAGAATATGAGTAAGCCTGCTTGACTCGAGTATCGAAGTACAATCAATATTAATTAGAAAATCCTCAGGCAGAATAAATCTTGATAAAGGCGTTTTTAAAACATCGTCATAATAGACTTTCTTAATAATAGTTCCATAAAACCCTATATAATATAAGGACTTTTCAAAGTCTTGGTAATAAGCTGAATCTTTTATAGTTAAAAAATAATTAAGCCACTGACTTCTTACTTTTCCTATTTCTTCAAGTTCTTCAGTATCTTGTCCGAATATCTTAGCACCACACGGACCGCTATCCGGTAATAATTCTGCCCTTGATGTGGCGCAAAAACGAATCAAGCCCGTACTAAGCGTGGTATCAAATGTTCTACAAGCTTGATCAAAAGGTTGCTTTTCTAAGTCTTCAAGATTATGTCCTAGATATTTCTTGACTTTGTTATGTATATCAAGCCATGGTTGTCTTACTTTAATATCATCCTCAATAGCGTCTAAAATATAAGTTGATATTTTTTTCAGCGTTTCCTCATTCATTGTAAGAGCGAGGTTAGCATCAAACTTATAATTATTAAGGTTATCTTCTTCAGATTCCCCTATTTCATAAACGGATGATCCGTCTTCTAAATCTTCAACCTTATTAATCTCGGCATTATCTATATCTTCCGGCATTAACGATAAATCAAACATATCCGGCAATTCTATTTTTTTTCTTCCTTTCATTTAATATACCCTTATTGTTTCTTGATATTCCTCAGGCTCATAATAGTCTTTAGGATGAGAAATATGATTACCATCCCTAAGCGTTATTAATGCTTGGGTCATAGTATCTACAAAATCTCTTGAACTAACGTTTGGGAAATAACTTACGCTTGTTACAAACTCATCAGCAAAATCAGCTAGTTTTGACGGGTTATGTTTACTTGGCGGCATCCATACAATACCACTTTCTATTAAGCTACTAATTAAGCGAACTCTCTGTAATTTATCGCCGTACTTGTTTGGGATAAAAGGACGGGCATATATTCCTGCTCTCTTAAGTTCAGACATAAGCGGATCACCTGAGGCCTTAGCTTCTACCACTATTAAATCAGGATTATATCTAGCATTAAAAGACATAGGCGTAATTCCCGTATCCCTATAATCATTTGCAAGTCTCTTCATCCGCTCTCTCAGATCAGGATATTCTAATCTATCCCGCCAACTTGAAAGTAATATTACATTTTCATTATCATAGTTATCCTTAAATATTCCCCATGTAGTACAGGCGGAATAACTGGAGTCATCATTACTAGTCAATGCCGTATCCCATGACTGAACTATATATTCAAGTATTGGTAGTTCAGTATAAGGATAAAGTCTAAACCAGTGTTTTTTAATTATACCTCCTTCAAGTGGAGCGGGTCTTTGTTGATACTGAGCAGCATAGCCGTAAGAGCCCATTTCTCTTTTTATCTGTTTTATTACTTCAGGAGTATCCCTGCTACTGAGCAACTGCCCTTCTTCTGTTCTTTGATCTTTAAAATTAGATTTTACACTACTTTCATATTCCATAGGTAAAATATATTTTACCCATTCATTATCTACATCATTCTTTATAATATTTCCTGATATATCATTTTCACTTTGTGATCTTTGTTGTACAACAATTCGCACAGCTGTTCTTGCATCATTAACCCTATTGAACCATTTTTGAGACCACCATGTGTTTACTGCTTCAAGGCGTGCTTCTGATTCGCCGCTTGGGTCGTTTGGATCGTCAGTTATTTGTATATCGCCGCCGCTTCCCGTTATAAAAGAACCGGCACTTGTTGAAATTCTATATCCTGTTTTATCGTTAGCAAAATAGCTTTTGGAATTTTGATCTTTACGTAATCTAAATCTATCTCCCCATCTTTCCTGATACCAGTTACTTTCAATAAGCAAGCGGCTTTTATCGGCTATCTTTAACGCAAGTGAATTAGAATAAGATGCACAGATAAACTTTTTCTCAGGGTATTTAATCCATACCCATGCAGGAAAAGCTATCGATATTAAATTGGTTTTACCTTTACGAGGTGGTAAATTGATTAAAAGATTTTTAATTTTCCCTTCTAAACAATCTTGAAGACTATTAGCTATTTCTTCTAAATACCATTCATGTACAAATTCAGTTCCACCTTCTAAAACGTGCCAAGCCTGTTTGAAAAAACAATATAAAGACAGTTCAGCATCTATAAGATTTAATTTATGTTTTAGTATAGAAAGTTCTGAAGCAGTAGGATTGAGTTGCATACTAACTAAATATCAAACCTTAATCCTACTGAAAAGTGATGACCTTTATAAGAATGTGATACAGTCTTAGTCGGCATGGTAAATTCTGTTTTACCATAATCCCTCCAGCTATAGGTTATATCAAAATTAGTAACAGGGTTAAGGTTTTTAGTTAATCCTATCATTAAGGAATAAGTAAAATTCTTTGCCGTCTTACTTTCTAAGTGATCTATAACCGGAGAAAAAGCATTTACTTGATCATTAATTACAAAATTACCTAATGACTTAACAGTTTTTCTTTCTTTTATATACGCTATTCCTGCGCCTGCACCCGCAAAAACTTTAAATGAATTATCTTTGTTAAAAAGATCAACATAGTAATTAAGCCTAAAAACATTACCTGTAATTTTTCTTTTAATTGATCTAGTACCGGTTACATAAACATTTTTTTTAGTATTATCTTTTTTATAATTAAAATTACTCGTATCAGTAGCAAAAATATTATTTAACCTTTCAAAAGTAAAATCTACTCTAGAATTATTATTTATATAATAACCACCGCCTATTCCGGCTAATGGGGAAATTGAAGATTCATGAGATAGTTTAAAATTATCCTGCTTACTACTTTCTTTTACAGGATCAAGATTACTAAATGTAATAAGCGTTGTAAGATAAAAATCACTACCTAGAGCTACATGATTAACTAAGAATGGAACGCTTAAGAAAACTAATATTTTTTTTAACATAATAACTATACAAATAATTTATTTTACTTATATAGTTTATCATATTTTTAATTATTTTTGTTAAAAGTGGTCAAAATCAAGAGAATTACCTACACAATCTAAAGACAAATCATTATTATTCTCTTCTATTATTATCTGGGATATTTCAGTTGTAATTTTTGTTGTCTGATCTTTAGAAATAAATTCTTCAGTTTTTTTTAGTTCGGATTTTATAATTTTTTTCTGATTACTAACAACAGCAACTTTAGTTGAAACTTCTTTTGGTTTACTAGCACTTTTCTGATGGCTTAATAAATCATCTATATACTTATCTATTGAACTCCTCATTTTTTTCTCCTTTATGGTTGTTTGACACTTTAACTGTATCATAAATTATTCTCACAACCAAAGGTTTAATATTTCAAATAGAAACATTGTTAATTTAGTAACAACTTTGTAAAAGTTAAATTGTTTTTTACGTTTTCTCTGTTAATCCACAAATAAATATTATAATTTTCATATTCTATTAATGGTAATAGAATATTATTAGACTTTTTGTACGCAACTAAAATACACAAAAACCAGCCTTAAAACTCAATTAATTTAAGGTTAGATTTTTTTATCTAGTAAAAAATTAAACTTGATTAATAGAAAAAAGTTTTATAGAGTATCAATTCCCATGATGCTATTGAATTTATTTCATAATAAAGAATAGTGGGTTTTATTTTTACTCATTTTTTTAAAATCTGCAAAAAGTTTAAAGAAAAAAACGTGCAATTTTGTATACATAACCTATTTTATGGAAAATGTTGCTAATTTGTCACGTTAAAAGGTTAAGGAATTAAAGAGTTTTTAACCCCTTACATTTCCTTTTTTATCATTTTTAAAAATTCTTTTTTTATATCTTTTTATTTTTCAAAAGGAAAAAACTTTTGTTTAGGTTTTGATACTCTTCCAGATCGAGTAGTTCTAGAAATTTCTTGAGGTAGATTTTGAGAAAAAAGTGTAGGAAATATCTCTATAGCCTGATTAGATGTAGGAGAACTACTTTGTTGTTGAGTTATTTGTTGTAGCAGCGGATTAGTGTTGTATTTTATTTCTCCTTCATCTTGCCCTGGAATCCTTTGTTGTAGCAAAGGATTATATGTATTATATTCGGTTTTTATTTCTTCTTTAGATGGAACTGAAAAATTTTGTATTTTAGAATTAAATCTATTTACTGGTATATATTCTAATTGATCTTTCCTAGCTTCTAAATTATTTAATATACTAGAATTTTCATTAAGTCCCAACCCATTAAATCCACGATTTAACCCTTGTAAAACATTATACATAAAACCTTTTGCAGCAGGATTAGTATTAGTTCTTACATTCCACGGTGCATTTAAAGTTTCTATAGAAAAAGCAGGAAATTCTGATAAATTCCAAAAAGCCTGACCAGGATCATTATTACTATGTCGTGCTCTAATCAAATCTAAAGCTTGTTTTGCTTTTGCAAAAGTATCTATACTATACTGATTTTCAGTATTTGCTAAGGATTGGGCTCCATCTTGGCCTGATTCAAACCTCTGTCCTAAATCTTGCATGGAAGTTTTTATATTTTGTACAAAATTATGAGCTGGATAATATTTGCTAAAACCAGTAGTACCAGGTATTATTCCTTGAGCATCAGTGATTAGTTGGTGTAGATTGGAATTGTTAGGAAGTTTTGGACTATTCACGTTTGGAGCATTTAATCCTATAGAGCCTTCTTCTAATTCAGCTAAATAATCAATTATTTCACGTTGAGGAATACGCATATAATTGTCATCTAATGCATGAGTAACTTCGTGTGCTAGTGCCATAATAGGATTTGTAGAGCTATCTTTAGGTGAAAGGGTTATAGCTTGCTCTTCTTCATTTTTGAACCTAGACTTTTTCTGGTTTGTTGGCACTTTCCTTTGAAAAGCACTATCATATAAATCTTGTCGTACTCGGTTTACTACATGAGGTTCTTGTAATAAATAAAGCTTATCTAAAGTACCATATTTTTCTGTTGGAGATAGATCATCCAGCCTGTTAGTAACTGCACCAAATAAAAACTTAGCTAGTTGCTGGTTAGGATCTTCAAGCGAAGTATAATCTGTTTGCATTTTGTTATAAATTTGTTCACCTGGCCCGCTTGTAGTATGTAATTGTCCTGTACCTTTCTGTGCATCTTGATAGTTAGGGTATACTTCTAATTTTCTACTAGTTACAAATGGCTGCAAAATATGATTTTGGTTGGTATTTTCGTTAGAGGTTTCCCTTTTTCTTTTCATTTATGTTCCCTCTTCACTAAGATTACACACTTGATCACTACCTATTAACCCTGTTTCTTCCATTCCTGAAATTGAAATATCTACATTCTCTTCTACTAAAAAAGAACTTTGGATTTCTTTTCTTAACTTCTCATCTACATCTAGGCCATAAAAAAATGAAATTATAGCTTTTTCTATATCCTCACGTAATACAGGTATTTTTTTAGAAAATATTTTTTTATGATCACCTATTATAAGATGCATTAAATTAAAAGCGATTTCATAAAGAGCTGATCTTTCATCTACTTCAGCATCCCTTAATAAAACTTGTCCAGGTTGAAGAGGATATTTTAAATTAATTAATTCATCAATATCCTGTCTATAAATTCCTTTATCCTTTCCTATTAAAAGTAATAATTCTATTATTTTATTTCCAAAATCACTTTCAAATCTATTATTAAGGGATAATATATCTTTTAACCTATTTACAGATGTTAATATTTCTTCGTAAATATTATATGGTAATTCATTTTGAGTAGAACGTATTATTTTCCCTGATCTCAGTTCCATACCACTATGACTTGCATCATCATTTTTTCTTTTCATAATTTTCTCCTAAGTGGTATTATATCATAATATTTTAAATTGAATAAAAAATATATATTATCCACCTATTTACTCATAATGACTCCACATCCTTAACACTTTTATTAATTTCTCTTCTTCTATAACTTCATAAACTAACCGATGTTGTAAATTAATTCGAATTGATCGTTGACCTTTTAAATTACCGATAAGTTGTTCAGAATTTATTGGATAAGGGTCTATAATAAGCCCATCTCTTATTTTTATTGCTTTTTCATACAACCCAGCTGCTTTTAATTTAGAAATATCTTTTTGAGCAGATTTTGATAATTTTATTTTATAGCTCATCAGTCCACTCTACAAATTCTTCTATAGGAACATTACTAGCTTCGATTATGGACTGGGCTAATCCAGGTACGGAATTAATAGCCAAAGTTTCCTGTAGTCCATCGTAATCTTCTTTAGACAAAATAACAGCGCCATTACGTTTACTTTTTATGTAAACTGGTTTGTGAGTTAAATTAACCTCATCCATAATTTTGAATATTTTTGTTCGTGCTTGTGAAGCAGTATAGAAAGTCATATTGTCCTTTAAGTTAAGTTATATAATAAAGTGTACAATATATTGTGCAGATATCAATATTTATTTGTGTAAGAAAAGATAAAACTGTATGGCGTAACTTGTATAGATAATTGGAATGAGTTATTGGACAGTACTATTGTCAGTTGTACGATTTTTTCGTACAGTTCAGAAAACGGCCGTTTTTCTTATACTATAGACATAAAAAAAAGACGGATTTATACCCCGTCTCTTTTCTAGTTTAAATGTTAAAAATAGCGAACGCACTATACTTTATCAAGTATTAGTTGTCAATTTCTAACTTTTACCAATCATAAGGGTTCTTAAGTTCACGCAGCATTCTTCCTTCTCTCTTTTTGGCCAGCATTTCATAAAACTTTTTAACATGGTCTTCTTCATCATAAGTTAGATGATTATTTGGCTTGTCTCTATTGTATTTTTTTTCCTGCTCTCTATTATGCTTTTGGGTGCTTTTAGGTTTACGAGAATATTGGTAAGTCAGGTTATACTTTTTTATATACTCGTTAAAAGCTTTCATATATACTCCAAGAGTGTGAGCTACAGATGACTTGGACTCACCACTATTTAACAACTCTTGTATTGCTTCTGGAGTATAATTTTGTAAAATTAATGTGCTTTTAGTACTATAATATTTCTTACTCATTATTAGTCGTATTCTTTTTTGCTTCTACCTTATTATTTACTAATTTTTCTACATCTAAAAGTCTATAGTGTAAAAGATCGGTTACTTTTGCTAGTTTTTTTATTAATAAATCCAGAGTACTTATAGCATCGAACACTCCTTTTAGTATCCATAATATCAATATTATAAAACCAACAATTCCTGCAATTATTAGATTTAAAAACATAATTTCTTACCTACTTTCTTTATTCTTAGCCACATAATACAACACATAACCCCGTTGCTTTCTTCTCTTCTTTACATACCTGATAATTGCCCTGATTTCCTCAATACCATTACAAGGAATTACCTTATAATTCCCTAAGTTCCCTCCTAACCTACCCCAAACACATATTACATCTATCGTTCCAAATAAGGTTGGTTGAAACTTGATTTTGTAATATCGGTTATTTTTTATCCAAAACAGAGACATTAGGTTAATCTTTTTTTAGAAAACTTTGATATTGGTAATTTACCATGAACCAAATCATCGCTTGCTATAAAATAATAATATTCATTAGTTACAATCCAATCATCATTTAAACTCCCTGCATCTGACAAAAGACTATAATTTTCATAAATTGCTCCACCAGTTTTATTAAAACTTAGTTTTCTTAATCGATCAGTTCTTTTGTTTCTATAAATACAATAATTTGCATTTTTCCTTTTAATAACGGCATCTTTTTCATATACCGCTTTTATTGCTTCTATAAAGTTCATATTTATAACGTTCTAGTCTTTTACATATTCTTTAATATAACTCAATAGAACATTAGTAATATTAGTCTTGTTACGAATGGTCTTGACCTTAAAATTATCTTTTAAAGACTCTGGCAAAAGAATAGTTATATATACCATTTTTTCTTTGACAACATCCTTTAGTGCTTCCTCTTTCTGAAGATTGGAATTGTTTTTTAACTTAGGTTTTAAAGCCATTTCATTGCCTCCAGTATTTCATCTCTTATTGAATCTATTTCCAACGTTGCATCGTTAAAAACCTGAGTATACACAGTGTTCCCTTCACTTGCAGATGTCGGATATACTACTCGCTGCGTAGTATATGAATTAAGAACAGGTAAGTTGTATTCCTTTAGAGCTTCCAACACTTCTTGGCTTAGCTTGGTGTTTTTAATCACCCTACTAACTACAAACGCAGCAAGTGGCTTACCATCAGCAACCTCTTGGCGTGCCTTTATTAATTCTACTAAATCAGATGTTGCCCAGATATCCCAAGGAGAGGGTTGGACAGGTACTAAAACAAAATCAGCTATCTTTACCGCCGCAGCGGCTAGTTTGGTTATTGACGGCGCACCATCTATAACTATAAAATCATATCCAGCTTTAACCGCTTCTATATCACTTGCGAGTGAAACCCTATCTAATCCTATAACCGGAATAATCCTACCATCGTTCTCTACGTTCCAATCTCTAGCAGACCCTTGAGGATCACTATCAACAAGCAACACTTTGTGGCCTAAATTCTGTAATGAGTGAGTCAGGTTTATAGCAATCGTAGTCTTACCGCACCCGCCTTTCTGGTTAAGTACTGCTATTATTTTCATATATACTAATATATTAATTTACTAATATTAGTATATATTAGTTTTTATAAATTACAATATAGTAATGTTAATAAATATTATAATTGGTATATATTAGTATATTAGTTTTGGTATTTTATAATATATTGTTTAAATGACGTTCTTTGTATTGACTTTCTAAAGATTCAAAGAATTCTTTTAAAAATGAAAGTTGAATATCTAAATCTAAAATATTATTTCGTATTAAAGACTCGCTAAAGTGCCCCAATAAAGGATTAATAAGTATTTCTATAAAATCTTGTTCAGTTTTAATATCACAAGCTAATTCACTTATAGAATTGGTTTTATTGTTTTTAATTAATAACACAAAACTTTTATCAGACTTTAGCTGTAACACTTTTCTTATAGCTTCTACCGCTGCTTCCCGTTCTTCTTTAGTCATGTATTTCTCCTTCTTTAAAAAAACGTTGTTTGTATTTATCTTTTACTTGTTTAAAAAAAATTTCTGAAAATGAAAGGCACTCTTCTTGAGACACGTTCCTTTTTTTTAAAAGGTCATATAATGTTGTTGTTAAAGCAGTCGCTAACATCTCTAATTCATCAAGATCTGTAGTATGAAAACAGAATTTTTGTACCAACTCTGTTTGATCATCTGTTATTAGTACTAACGCCTTTTCTATAGGTTTTAACTGCAACCCTTTTTCCATTGTGTTATATTTTTCTTTAGCTCTTTTGTCTTCTTCCTCAGTCATTCTTTATTCCAACTCTTTTAATTGTTTAGCTAACTTCTTACATTCGTTAGTTACGTAGTCTATATCTTTGTATGTGTCATCTCCTATTATTTTATTCATACCGAGAAGAGGCAAAGAGTAAGGTGAATAATCGCCAGCATGAGCACAATCAAAACCTACCACATAGTTTACCGAAATAAAAAGAGGTACACCTCGATAAATATCTTTAAATATTTTGTTCTTTGCATAAGTTACTCCTCCATGGACGTCTAGATTAAGCAAAAACTCATTGCCAACATTTGTTTTACCATACAATTTATGCTCCTTAGGTAATTCTACATATCCGCATAAATGTTTTAATTCTGGATGCCTCTGTATAAAACATCTATATCCCGTGCTTTCATCAATAAACTCCAAAAAATCCGGTTCAGTTTTCCAAGGGTTGGTTTTAGGATTAACATCATATTCATCCTCTAAATCCTCATAATCTTCACCGCAAATTATTGTTTTAAGGTCTTCTTTAGCATATCCAAGCCTGTGAGTTCTAGTCTCGTAATCAACTAATTGATTCTTCCACTGCACATACCATTCGCCTATTTGGTAGCAAATAAAATCTACTTGCTGCTTTGTAAATTTTCTCATTTTTCCTCTGATTTACTTTTCCTTATTTCTGTAGCCAATTTTTCTAAAGCTTCTATTTTACGCATGTCCCTAAAATTACTGTTTGTATTTGTCAGTATTAAGGATACTACAAAAAAAATAGTTATCCACTTAGGTAACTCTTTTATAGTTTTTAATTGATAAAGCTTTCCAATAAAAAAGGCAGCTATTATTAACTGGATTGCTATCATTTTTTCTCTAGTTTATTAAAATAATCTCTTATTATATAAAGCACTTGCGCCTTTCTTGTCCGTAAGTCTTGGGCCGCCTCTTGATCTATCTTTTTCAATAGCTCAAGGTCTAATTCAATGCTTACGCTGGTTTTTTGTTCTTTGGGCATTTTGTTTACATATTCTCTATTGCTTTCAATTTCTCTTTGTTCCTGAATTTTTCTTTGAGTTTCAATTTTATTTTTTATGTAATCAGTCATTTAATCATCGTTAGATGATGTAGAATATAAACCATTCCATTTTTTAATTAATTTATTATATTTGGCTAATTCTTTTTCATGTTTCTTCTTAATTTTATCTGCATTTTGATTGTTAGAAAAAGCCTTGCATAAATCTAACGCCAGTTTGACAGTTTGTCTGGCACAAGATTTTAACTTAATATCTAATTTTTCTTTACTTATCATTATTCCACCACCTCCCAGTCGTCTGCTAATATATCGCTTAATGTTAGGGTATATGTTTTATTACCATTAAACACCCAAAAAGTATCTACAGCTGCATATAAACTAATAACCCATTCTTTACGCTTCACTTTTTTACTATTTTGAGCTGCTTTTACTGCTTCAATTATATTCATTACATCACCTCTTAATTATATTCATACCTATACATAACCATATCACCAAGATAGTAACAACCAGTGCAAATAACTATTAAGGCTATTAAACTTACAAACCCATTTCTATTTTTATTAATTGCATAAATAAAGAATGAATATATAATAATTATTTCAAGCCCTATAAAAAACTTAATCATTCCACCACCTCCCAATCATCTGCTAAGTAATCATCAACCTTTAATCCATCTGTAATAATGCCATCATTTTCTGACCAATAATCAACTTTAACAATCCAAATATTATTATCTTTTCTTAATAAATAATGTACTGGTGAATCATACTTTACCCAAGATTTACGTTGGATTTTTTGATTGTTTTTAGAAACTTTCACCGCTTCAATTATGTTCATTTTCTATATCCATATATTTTCATAACCACATTCACATAAATAAATTTCTTTATCCCCTATTTCTATTAAATCATCAGGATCGTACTCTTTACCGCATTCAGCACATTCTATTGTCATTTTGCCTTCTCCTCTTTTGCTTTTTCCTCATAATATTTTTTTACTATTAACCTAAGATAATTTAATTTTACTTCTGTTTCATTACTTCCCCAATTGTCCAGAAGATAATCTAATACTTCGTTCTCGGCTTCTTTTACTTTTGTGTTACTCATCTACCACCTCATCTAACTTATTAACCATTACATAGTTGCAACTATCATTTTCAACATTTCCTTTTTCCTTATAAATTGTTTTTCCTCTTTCGTTCGTATATACATCAAATAAAGTATCTGTAAGAAAAAATTCTTTATATATTATCTCATTGTCTTTATCGGTTATTACAATTCCCCCTAAATAGGAAACAAGAAAGTCAAAAACAGCTTCGTAAAAATCACTACGCAAAAATGATTTTACATCATCCAAAGAAAATAGTTTTAATTCGTATTGTTCTTCTATTTCTTCTAAATACTCTTGGTTATCTATATCGTTTAATGTAAAAAAGTTTATTGTGTACATATTAAACCTCTATTAATTTGTTTTTATGCTGCTTGTTTTGCTTTTTCCTATTTAATTTAAATGTTTCTGACATTCAGACATTACAGGTACAACAAGGCTATAAACATCTAAGTATTTCTTTTCTGCCTTGGCATAGTTAAAGTCATAACTTTTCTTTGCTTTTTTATATTCGTTATATTCAGCTTGTCCTCGCATTTTGAGCCCTACCAGCTGTCCGTGTGTATCAGTATTTGCAATATTTCTTAAATTTTGTTGCTTTTTTACGAAGTCTAATAAAAGGTTTTGTAAAAGCATTGTATCGTGTTCTTTAGTGGTAGTTTTAGTTATTATTCTTTTCATAATCTTACCCATCCATTTGTTTGTAATTACATATTACAATAATTTACAATTACTGTCAATAATTATTTGATAATAAAAAATTATTTTTGATTATCTTTTAAAGATGTCGTGATGATATATTTCCGGTTCTCTTGGACGTAGCTTCTCTCTTTCCCTACGAGCTGCTACGAGTTCCCTATAACGGGCTAGTGCGTAATTCCGATCTGATCTTTCTGCACTTACTATATCTTTGTCTTTTATATCGGAATCTTCTTCTTTTGGCTTTTTGAATAACGATATAGTAGCTTGTTTGCTGTTAGTGCCATATAATCTTTTTTTACTAGTCATTTTGATCTAATATTAATTTTACTAATAAATACCTTATAAGGTAGTAAATATAAGTAATATATATAATACCAAGAACAGATATTAAAAATTTTTTATACTGTAATTCTTTTATTATTAGTAATAACTTATCTGGATTGACTAAACACATGAGAATAAAACTACTTACTAATGTAAGTACCATGAAATTTATAATTTTAATCATAATTTATTTATTTTTTTAATAAAAAATACTGCCTAAAAATTAAGCAGCGTTCTAAAGCTTTATTTTTCAACCTTTACAGTACCAATTTCACATTTTTATCAACAATTTTTGTGAATAACTAAACTACTAATTCGTTAAATCGTTTTTCTTGTTCTTCCATTCTATAAATTCTATAGTTTCCCTTAAGTTCTGTGCTTTAGCCATTAATTGCTCTTCAGTTTCTCTTTCGATTTTTTGTTTCATAGCTAAGTCTGCTTCATCATTTTTAGAACTAAGAGCTTTTATTTCACTTAACACTTCCTCGTGTGTTAACTGTGTAAATTGAGACAACGATTTTATAAGAGATTCTGTACGGCTCTCTCCTTCCTTGGTTTCAATTAAAGTTATCGGTTGATATATTTTTCTAGGGACTAGTTCTTTAAAAAAGATTTGATATGCCCACCCTTCCATATTAACCATAGCTTCCCATAAAAGGTTAAAGGCATCTTCGTATTTATCGGAGGCTAAATGGCGTATTTTTGTAAAGTTTATAGTGTTTTTATTTAAAGCTCCCTTTGGTTTCCCTGTAGGATTTCCGGACTGACCTTTTTTATAAGCAGTTTTTGGGGCTTTTCTCGTTCTTAAAAGTTTTGTCATGTGTATTATCTATATTGATCTAAAAACTTACAGATTATAGCATATTTCATGTTTAAGTTTTTATTCTCCTTGATACCTTATGTTTTTTAGCATTTCGTTTAAATCTTCAACTAACGAACTTGCTAGCATCTTCATAGCAATTACTGCTTCATTCTTTGGTGCTTGAGAAAGAAAGCTTAATGTATCAATCTCATCTCGTATTTTATCAATTATGCTTTCAGTATTATTCTTGTAATTCATCTTCTAGTTCCTCCATAAACATAGGAATTAAAACTTTTTTAACAAAAGCAATTTTTTGGTCATTTTCTGAAAGATGGTTTAAATCAAAATCATTAGCAAATTGTTTGACTTTATTATTAATCAAAGCTTCATTTTCTCGATGTTGCGCAAGAAATTTATCAGGATTTTCAGTTAGCCCTGTATATAAAGATTTTACTATCTCACTTTCTTCTTTTAAAAGGCAAAGTGCTTGTAACTGTTTTGTTTTCTCTTTATCAGTAATATTCCCTTTTAAATACTGATCAATTATAATTTCTTCACACTTTTGTTTCATATCTTTTTAAGTCCTCGTTTTTTCTTTGTTCTAATAAAATCAACGTCTTACATTGTCTTAATATAATTTGTAAATCCTCAGTTGATTCAGATAATTTATTCAAATCTTTTCTAATTATACGTATTTGTGTTCCGAGTTGATCGGCAACACCGGCAAACATTTCATTTTGACCTACCGAAGTATTTTTTAACCAATATCTAATTTCTTCAAAATCTCTTTCAGTGTTTTCAGTTATAAGATCATATAAAATAGTGATCTGCTGTTGAATTTGGCTAAACATTATTTTTGCTTTTTAAAATCTTCAATAGCATTCTCGCATTCTTCAAGTGTAACAGTATCAAAGTATCCCAAGGACTTATGTATATTGCCTTGGGAAGTAAATACTTGATGCTTTAATTTACTAATATTACGCTCTAATTCTCTAAATCTTTTTTCAGTTTTAAAGCTTAAGCCATCTGGGTTTATATAAAAAAAATCAACCGCTCTTTTTAAACTCTTAAAAAATCTAATCATTTTTCCTCACTTAAAATGGAATTTCATCATTAAGTTTTGATAATTCTTCAATCTCGGTTATATAGTTTTCTTTTGAGATTTCTGTATTACTAGGCTTTTCTTTGTTACTTGTTAACAAATTGATGTAATTGATATTTATCTCAAACTGAGCCTTAGCCTTACCATCTTTGCCAATATAAGCATTTACCTTAGGATACCCCCTAATTAATACCCCATCCCCTTTTTTAACATAGGATTTAACCACTTTAGCTAGCCCTTCCGAACTTGTTTGGCATTTGAACCAGTTAACATCCTTTTTTGACGTACTAACTGCTACTTCAAAGATGACAAAATCAGGGTATTTCTCAGGACTTGGAGAAGATGGGTCTTTTCCAACATGGCCTATAATTTCTACAGTAGCGCTGTCTCTCATTCGTTTTCTTGCTCCACTAGTTCTTGTAATTTTGATACATTCCCATCAATTTGTTTGTTTAAATATTCCATAAACCAAGCACGTTTATAATGCTTATATTCCTCTCCTAGATAAACATAGTCACGATGTATATCTTCATAGTCTTCAACACTTGTAAAAAGCTTATAATCCTGCATATCTTTTCTTATCTCGTTTCTTAAATTGTTTATCTCCCATTCTATTTCCCATTTTTCTTGATCTTTAGGATCAATCGTGTTTACGTTTCTTTCTGGAATTGCGTTCATATCACCACTAACATTTATTTTCATTTCTTACTCCTTTTGATTAATTCTTTACAATAAACCCTTGGTCTTTCCTGATTCCCCTTGTAATGCAATTCAACAGTAAAACTACCCAAACAAACCGCCTCTTCTACCACATGATCATAATTGTTCTCAATCCAGTGAATGTAAAAAGGATCAGCTATCATCACTAACTTTTGTGAATTAGATAACTCACTAATTCCAAGCTTATCAAACCAGTTTTTAACAATATGCTGAGCTATCTTTTCTTCATGACGTTTTGTCAGCACCCTGATTAGATTTTGTCTAAACTTAAACCATTCTGAGTTGTTAGCACGTACATTGGTAAGTAGCTCAGGAGTTGGAAGTAGTGACAGTTTGTCACAATCTGTGACCGACTCAGCTTGCGTTTCCCTTTTACCGGTTACAATACGCACTTCTTCCCCATAAACTGATTTTAGGGATTTACGGATTTTTTCTTTTTCAAGGTCATTAAGGCTTTTCTTGCTACCAATCGTTATTTTTATCTTATCAGCTTCCAGTTCTATAAATTCGCAATCATCCTGCAATAAATCCGCATCTTCTTTGCCAAATGCTGATAACAAAGCTTTTGAAAGCAGCATTTTTCTATCGCTAGCCGTAAGCGTTGCTTTTTCGTTCATAGTAGATTTTTCGTAAATTTCATTGTTGTTAGCAGGTATGGGGTTTGCTTTTTGTACTTTGCTAGCACCTTGCGCTTGCTCTGCTGGCGAGCTAAAAGCGGAAGGTGCGTCTCGATTTTCTTCATTTTTTTGGAGAGGATCGCGCGCGGGCGTAATAATATTATTTATCTCTTGTTTTAAGATAATATTCTTAGAAGATAAAAAACTCTTATTAGAGTTTTTATCTTCTTCTATTAAGTTTCTATGTTCCTGCAACCCCTGTTGTTCTATGTGGTTAGCGACATGTATGGCGGACAAATTTGTCCGGGATACCGGACATTTTTGACCTATATACAAGTCATTTTTGTCAGGGGTTTGAACTAATTTTATTGCACTTTTTTTATAAAATTCTTTTGGATTTTTTAAAATTTCTAATGAGTTTTGAGTACGTTTTGCAGAATAAACAAAATGATATTTTTTTTCCTTGTAGTTATAAGAGGTATGAGATTTTATCTCGTATAAATCAGCTAATTGAGCTAAAAACCTACGACGCTGTCTTGCTCCTTGTTTACATTTTGATTGAAGAAATTTACTATTGAAAATAACTTCATCAGGATTCTTTGAAAAAAGAAATTCTATAGCTGATATAAATGTCACAGCTTCATGTGCTATTGTCTTTGATGGATCGCAAGCCCTTTTTATATCAAGCCATTTATCATAACACGTATTATAAATATCCTTTTCACTAATATTTTTCTTTTTTTGAAAATCTACATAGGATACATTAGCTGCCTTACTCACCTTTTTCCTCTTCTAAAATTAAATCTATTAATGTTTGTAAGTCGTCCCAGAAATTAACGTACATAGGCGTTTCTTCGGTCTCTTTCAAAATTCTACGTATGCGAGATGCTACTACCTTGATGTCTTGTGCTTTATTCATATTCCTTAGTTGTTTTGGTTATTTTTGTTAATTCCCCGCCTTAAGCCGTAGCTTTGTAAAGCTTCCCTTATTCTTCTTATACGTTTGTGTTCGGCTCTTGAGGCTAGTAAGTGGCGGATTCTTTGGAAAAGAGAAGAAAGGAGATAAATCATAAAAGCTCTGTTGTATCATTAAATTTTAAAGTTTCTTCTTCGATAAGACTTTTTATTTTTGCTACTAAATGATCTATAGGGCAAATTATTGATTCTATATTTTTTGAATATTTTATAAGTGTTATACATAACCTATCAGAGTCATAACTTTTTATAATAAATCCATGTATTTCCAGTATTCTTATATATTTTTTTACATTTCTAACATGTCTCTTTATTTTGTCTGCTAAATCATCAAATTTTATAGGAAATTGATTTAGTTCTTCAGATAGTTCCATCAATACATCAATTATATATTGTAAAGTTTTTAAACTTTTTTCTAATTTATCCTTTTTTTTATATTTCACTTTTATTCCGACAATATTTTGCTTTATCTTTATGTCCCACATACTGATCTTATTAGTACCTTTAAGAAAATAAGTGGCAATTATATTGCATAATATTTATAAAAAATAGATGGCAAAAATTTACTAATAATTTTACCTAACTTAATTTAAAATTTTTTGATATAATTCAGACTTTAACAAACTAACTAAACTTAAAATTATGAAAATAAAAACACTCCCAAGCCATTCTTTGTCACCACTTTTGAAAAAAGCCGTTGCCTTATTATCATTTGGAACTTTCTTAGAATACGCCGATTTAATGTTGTACGTTCATATGGGTGTACTACTTAATGAACTATTTTTTGATATCAATAATCCCCAGATAATGAAATGGGTAACTGCTGCCTCAATTACTACAACATTTGCATTTAGACCATTAGGGGCTTGGATATTCGGTAAAATAGGAGATAATTTTGGACGTACAATAGTACTATCTATAACAACTATGATTATGGGAGGTACTTGTGTAATTATGGCTAATTTACCAACATATGCTCAAATTGGTATTAGCGCTTCTGTAGGGATTTCTTTATGTCGAATATTACAAAGCATCTCATCAGTAGGGGAAATAACAAGTTGTGATCTTTATCTTATGGAAACTTCAAGACCTCCTATACAATATCCATTATCAGGAATTACCTCTTTATTTGGAGCATTAGGTGGAACTTTCGCTTTAGGGATAGCCTCTTTAGTAACGACACAAGGATTTGATTGGCGGCTTGCTTTTTGGATAGGGGGAATAGTTGCGATTGTTGGAATGCAGGCACGAAAATCACTTGTTGAAAGTCATGACTTCTCTAGTATTAAATATAGGATAGATACTCTTGTAGAAACTATGAATATTTCAGTAAAAGAAGCAAAAAATTTAGTAAAAAACACGGAAAAACACCAGTTTGATAAAAAAGTTCTATTTGCTTTATTTATAATTCAAGCTGTTTTTCCGTTATATTATTATTTTATTTACATTCACTGCGGAATTTTATTTAAAAACCTTTTTAATTATTCATCTACTGAGATAATTCATCATAATTTTTTTATTTCTTTATTAGAGATCTTTGGAATAGTATTTTTGATGGTAGCTAGTTATTACATACATCCGCTAAGAATATTAAAAATACAGCTTGTTATATCAGCAGTATTAGTAATTCTATTACCTTTCCTATTAAATAATGTCAGTGAACCTTATCAATTAACTCTAATCCAAGTAGGAATAACATTATTTTCTCTTCATGGACTCCCAGCTTTTCCAATATTTTACAAACATATTCCCATATTAAAACGTTTTACATCTGCTGGTCTTCAATATTCTTTAGGAAGAGGATTTATGTTTGTTATAACTTCATTTGGGCTTATTTACTTAACAGAATGGTGCGGACATTTTGGATTATCAGTTTTATTTATTCCAACATTAATTGGCTATACTATAGCATTATTCTTTTTTGATAAGAGGGAAAAAGCCCTAGAAATACAAACAGAGGTAGAAAAATTAGAAAAACTCGAGATGGTGGAATCAGAATTAAAAAACCAAGAAGGTGAATTTACAATAATCGACAACGAAGAATATGTAGATTTAAGACGATGTGCTTGGCTTTTAAAGATAAACCTTAGATCAGTTTACCAGGTTATTTATAAAAACCCACTTCTAAAACCTTTAAAAATCAAAGATAAACTTTGGATTAAAAAAATTAATGTAGAAAATTATAAAGAATTTAATCAAAAATTAAGTTTTTTACGCAAAGAATTTGCTATAAAAATTAAGCTTATGGTAAAAGGAAGTGTTGAAGAAAGAGTCTTTATAGAAAAAGAAATTAAAAAACAAAAGTTTAATGCAATTAAAGAATTAAGAGATGAATATTATGCAAAGAACAGAATTCAGTAAAATTTTAAATAGTTTATTAGATACCATATTCCAGTCTGGAATATATAAACCAATTGATGTTGTTATTTTTTTATTAGTCTCTGGTAAAGTAGAAAAAGCAGGAGGCGTTGTTTATAATAAAGACATTATGGATAAATTAGGTATTACTGAAAAAGAATATCTAGATTGCCTAAAACGTTTAGAAAAACATGGTGTACTGACAGCTAATAAATATCTTGGGGAATAATGTTGTTACTGTCTAAATTATAAAAGAATAAATTCAAAAATGACTAAAACCAAAACAATAGAAGGTGAAGAGTATGTAAGTCGAAAGTATTGTGCTAATTTTTTAAATTTAGGGGTAATTCGAGTTCAAACCTTTATTAAAGACGGACGTTTAAAAGCATTAAAAATAGGAAAAAGAGATTGGATAAAAATGTCTGATTTAGAAACCTTTGCAATTTTTTCAAAAGAACAAAAATTGTTAATAAAAGAATTTTCAGAAAAAAGAAGGATTTTAAGAGATAAACATTTAAAAGAAATTAAAGAACTTAATAAAGAAATTAAAGAACTTAATGCGGTAAAAAAGGAAAAGTTTAACGAATTAAAGAAAAAATATTGTCCAGATGCTATAGGCAGTTTAATGGGAATGAATAACAACATAGGTAAAAATACCTAACAATATTTTTTCTTCTTCGTTAAAGTCTTTATTAATACAATATTTAGGAGCTTTTTCTTTATTTTTTATTCTCATCTCTTACTAAATTGCGTTTCCCTCTTCATCATAATTTTTTAGAATATATTTTATATCATCCATACTAAGTTCTTTTAAGCAGTGAGGACAAGCGGGTGTATCTTTTATAATATGTTCTTTGTAATGGTTATTAATTTTGAAGTCTTCTTCTAAATTAGAAGATTTACTATGTTTTTTCTCTAATTTTAGAATATTATCTTTGTTTAAGTTAATAACTATATCACCATTATTTTCTTCGGAAAAAGTTATTAGATTCAGGTTTTGTAATGATACTAAAGCATATCTTATATTCT
>JGI24891J29808_1000492_pt1 | contig 21337 bp, 25 predicted proteins | sample FreactcultuFSWF8_FD_29808 | JGI IMG/M metagenome (IMG submission 29808) | reverse complement strand
TTTTTTTTTTTTTTTTTTTTTTCTGTTAAGCGAGTTGTACAGCTTCTTCGTGTGCTTTCCTGGGAGTGCTTTGTCGATTTTCTGCAGGAACTTTCCAGTCTAAGCTCCGTAAAACTCCTCTTGTTTAGGTGCGTATCTAGCTGCTTTTCCTTTAGCGTAAATGACCGATATGGGTACCATTCCGGCAGGCGAGGGCATAGGCTGTGTGTCTGCTGTAGCTAACTGGGCCAGTTCGTTTGCTCTTTCGTTGCCTATGATTCCATCGTGTCCTGGGACCCAGTGGAGAGGAATTGTTGCGTTCCTGATCTTCTCTCTGGTTTTCAACACCATATTGATACTGTCGTTGGTCTTCACGCTCTGGATGCTTTGTAACGCTGCTTGGCTATCAGAAAACACCCGAATTTTCACTTGGCTACTCCTGTCGTCTGGGATGCCTTTGATCGCAGTCCATATTGCAAGTAACTCTGTATGGTGAACGTTGGTGTCTTCTTCTCGCCCGACAAGTTTTGCTGCATCCCATGTTGACGTCCAGATGCCAATCCCAGCTCTGCCATTCCTTACAGGCCCGTCAGTGTAGAAGTCAACTGTTGCATACTCTGTGGATGTCGCTTGTTTAGCTTTTTCCCTGTCCAGTATATGGACTTGGACCTTATGGGCCCATGGCTCACTCCCAACCGTAGGAATCTTGTCTGCTTGGTGTGCTTTTATGTTTCTGAACAGAACAGCAGCCTTCCGTAGGGGAGATGAGAATCGCCTCGTGCCCTTATACCTAGCTAGTTTGTGGTGGATGTGGGAGTCGTGTAGCTTGTGGAGGCCAATTCAAAACCTAATAGTCTGCTCATGTAATCTTTGGCGTGTAGTTGCAATGCCTGCTTCCATGACAGCGGCATTTAGACCCATAGTTCTAAATCCTCCTATTATCGTTTGTGCTGCGACTCTCTGGGCTCTCACTAACGTCGTAAGTGTTTTATCCGACGCTGCAAGGTACCATATTGGCGAGGCATAATCCATGACCGGTGCCACCGTGGCTAGAAACAGCTGCCGCATACTAGATGGTCTAAGGCCTTGCAACCTCTTAAGGGCTAGCGCCGCCTTGTACGCTTTGTCTGCTTTGCCTGCAACATGCTCCCTATATCGAAGTCTCTGGTCCATGATGACACCTAATATCTTGACTGACTGGCTAGGCTCTATCGTGTCTTGTTTGAACCGCAGAGGCATGTCACTGTCTCGTAGCGTTGAGAAGCTTCTGCTGAAATGGATAAATGCCGTTTTTGATGATTCAAAAACAGCACCACTTTCTCTTTCCCATTTCTCTAGTTGCGGTAGAATTTCTCTCTGGATTCTCCTCGTGTTGCGTTCAGCTGAGTCTCCCACAACCCACGCTGTATAGTCGTCTACGAATGCTATTGAGCCGCCCTCTCGAGTTTTGAGCTGTACCAGATTGGCATTAAAGAAGAGAAACAGGATTGGTGCAAGAGGTGACCCTTGCGGCAATCCTGCCTGTGGCAGATCCTCTACTTCAGATGTGAATCCAATAATCATGACGCACGCCTTTCTGTTAGTACAGAAGTCTTGCACCCATCTGACTATCGATTCTGGAATCCTTCTCTGTCGCATTCGTTGCAACAGTGGCTCTGTTGCAACATTGTTATATGCTCCTTTAACGTCGAAAGAAACTAGAGATAGAGTTTTCTTTCCCCTCCATGCGTTGAAGATAGATTCTTGTAGGTACGATTTGGCGTGTATTGTCGACTTTTGCTTCCTTGCGCCAAAATGGTTGTTTGGCAATAACTTATGGACCTCGGTAAGGTATGCAATACGTGTTGCAATCACGGCTTCCATAATCTTTCCTAGTGTTGCAAGGAGAGATATCGGTCGGTAATTCTTTGGAAGCGTATAGTCATCTTTGCCACCTTTCTTTAAAGGTATGATCTTTGCAATCTTCCACTGTTGTGGCAATTTGCCTTGTCTTAGAGATTCAGAGAAGAGCTGGCAGATCTGCTGTTGTAGAACTGGCCATACTTCTCTCCATACTCTATAGTGAGACCATCTCTTCCTGCTGCACGGTCAGGACTTGCTGCTAACAGCACTTGCTCTATCTCGTCCACGGTTTCTCCTCTTAGCAAGAACTGTTCCGCGTTGTCATGCGTGTTCTGATCTGGCTGTTGTGGCTCTGGTGGTGGCGGAAAGAAGCTAGTTAGAAGTTCTTTTGCCATGCTTGGTTTGTCTTGTGTCGATTCACCATTTTGGCCTTTGATCGATGCAATCCTGCCGAAGCTTGATCCCTTGTTAGGATCAAGGTATCTTGTCGCCTTCCAGATGTTGTTCGCGTCGTCTAAGAACTCGGTCCAATGTTGCTTCTTCTGTCTCTTAATCGCGTGGTGAAAGTCGTGTCTTGCCATCTTTGTTGCAACTTCGAAGTTCTCGTCTCGGTTTCCTAGTCTACGCCTCGATCTTGCTAGATTGCGTGTCCATGTGTAGTTTTGGCGTAATGCTGTCAGGTCTGGTGTCCACCATCTCTTTCCGTGCGCTGATGGTTTTGCTTTCGGGCAGTGCTGTCTAATTGCATCTTCAGTTGCATGTTGGATCTACTGTTGCATCTCCTCGATGTCCCCTATTGGGAACGGTGAACTTGCAAGTGTCTGCTTGATGGTTTCCCGCACCGCCTTCCAGTCTGCTTTTTGGAGAAGGTATCTTTCCTGTTGTGGCTGCTCTAATGTCTGATCCATGAGGATTGCTGTGTGTATGGCTCTGTGGTCTGATCCATACTCGTTGTCCCATTTCTTGCATTTGATCATGTCTTCCGCTAGTTTCTCGCTTGCCATTACAAGATCAATGGTAGACCTCTGCTCATTCCTTTCCTATGTCGTCATTCCTCTTGGTGTGAGAAGTTGTAGGTCATTGTGTTCGATGAAGTCTCTAATCTTGACCCCTTCACCTTGCCTTTGCTCTAAGGCTACCTGAGGACCTCCCCGTAAGCTGTCGTGTCGATTAAAGTCGCTTGCAACTAGGATCTCTAGGCTAGGCTTTAAGGTCTTCTCTCTCTGGAACACTCTCTGGATCTCATGCATGTAACTCGCTAGTTGTTGTTCGTCTTCCTCTCTGTCTGAAGTGTGACTTGGAATGTATACTGATGCAACTAGAATGTTGCGGTCCGCACGTTCCAGAATGATTATTACAATGTCGTTGTTGTCGGTTGGTATTTGCACATATTCGCTGTTCTTGTTTGCCCAGATGCATGATCTAATCCTGCCATCCTGGTTGCCTTGTGTTGTGATTTCCGGTTTTATGACTTCAAATTTAGGTCCTGTTCCTGTGACATGAATGTTGCTGTCAAATTCGCAATAGTGTGGTTCTTGCATCAGAATAAGATCAAACTCCCATAACTCCTGGTCGTTGTACAAGGCGTCCTGGACTCCTGACATTTTTCTCAAATTCGCCTCAAGGATGTTGAGTGTACTATTCATAGAAACGTAGGTTAATGGACCGTTCTTGCTGTTTCCTGTACTCTGGGCATGATTTGTCGGTTGCCATATGATCTCCTTGGCAATTAGCGCATTTTGCTATGCCTGTCTCGCAACGTTCATGGCCTGTATGTGCGCATCTTGCGCACCTAGGCGGATTCTTGCAATCCCTCTTGATGTGCCCAAATCGCTGACACTGGTAGCATGCCCTAGGACCAGTCTTTTCGAAAAAGACTGATACCTCGACCATGCAGTCAAATAGCCTTATTTCTGTTCCGTCTCTCTGGAGCGCAAGCAATCTCTCCACTTGTTCCTTTGTTCCTAGCTTGGCTACTGCTGACGCGTGACTTGCTCTTGGTTTTGGCTCGCCTAGCCAGTTCATCCGTTTGACTTCGACATCGTTTTCTCTTGCAAATGCCTCTACTGCTTCCTTGCTTATCCTTCTCCTGTCGTTCTCATCGGCTGCAAATGTCGGGACGAAGTCAATTTTTATAGGGTACCATCTCGGGTCTACCAGTTTGGCCCCTTGCAAGAACACGTCGATTCACTCGTTAGAGTGCTCCCTTGCGATCTCTTCGGCCTCTTTGTTGATCCTAAAGTATGCTAGATGGACGTCCTTGTTCGTGTGCCTTATCATAGATCTCTTCAGTTGTACGGTTTCTAGTCCATCGTTTGACCGGATAGCTGCCTCAATTCGACTCTTCGTCCTGCCTGCTTGATCGTGTCCTTGGTATCCCTCCATATCTAGCTTGCTCAAATCGATAATCATATCTGCTTCTTGTGTGTGTGCTGTCTTTTTCATTGCGCTTCTGATCGAGTGCCCTACTGATATTGGGGGCGATCCGTTAGGTGATCTATCCGATTGTTCGGATGGGCCAAATGATACTCGGGATGCTGAGGTTCTAGAGGGAGTCATTGCCTGTTCTGGTTCTGATAGCGGGACTCCTCGTGCTGCTATGCTAGCACACGAGTCAGTCGTTCCAGTCATAAGCGATGATTGTAGAGATCCCCAGTTTGGTACTGATTCTTGCAGGCTCTTGAGATCAAGAGCTAAGGCTGTGACAGTGCTTTGCAGCTGTTTGATCTCGTTCTTATATTCGTTTTCTTTTTCTATTGCTCTTGCTCTTTCTTCTTCTTGAGCTCTTGTCCTTTCTTCCTGAGCCCTTGTCCTGTCTTCTCGTTCCTTCTCTTCCATTCGTAGTAAGTGTCTCATGATATCGCTAATCGTTGGTGCTTTCTGCATAGTGTCTCCACCTTGTGCATCCGGCGTCGGGCTGGCGCGCGACGGTGATAGCTCTATCGCATTGCTTCTCTGGGCGCCAGTTTTCTCTGAACTCCTAGTGATCATCCTTGTCGCTATAGGCGATGGCTTCTTTCTAGGTGTTGCCTCTGCCGATGCAGAGTCGGAGTCGTTGTTGAATCGCGGATCGCGTCTTGGAGGACTTCCTTCAGCTCCACCCTGTCTCCCTTCTCGTTTTCTCTCTTCTGTGCGTTCTCTGTCTCTCATAACCTGATCCTTCTCCCCTTGACCCTCCACGCTGCCCTGCGACAACAAATCGAACCTCCCTTCACCTGCTATACCTCCGCCACTCGTTCCTCCTCGGCCTCTCGGAGCTGGCATCTCGACCCCGCACCGTGGCGCTTCGCTGGAAATTCGAGGGAATCACCAGGAGACACTGCTCTAGCTCGTAGTACAAATAAAAATCGGATATTTCAATCAAAATTCAAGAAGGTTCTCATATCATATTCAAAGAGCGCTGGCTGCGCAGATGTGGCGAAGGGCCCGAGGCAGTGGTGCGGTCAGGATCATCCTGACAGCTCGCTTGCTTGGCAAGTGGGCTGCGAGGAAGATCATCACTCCTTCATGTCGTGAGCTGGTGAGCTGCGAAGCAGATCCTCACCACCTCACCGAGCGAGCAAGTGAGACACTTGTATACACTCATTATGGATAAAGTATATAGAAAGGCAGAATAACCTCTAGTAGTTCTGCGTTCAACTCAAATGGTTATTCCAACAGTCCCTTCAGTTTACACTTCACTACACACTGCCGGCTTCACTGCTTGACACTCCTCTTCACGAGTACAAATCCCGTGACTAGAAATTCTCTCAGAATAGTTAGCCATAATGCTAGCTTAGGTAGTGAAAAATCCGGCTAGTTGTTATATGATAGTAAGTTATAATGCTTAGACAATTAGGACTTCAAGTTTAAGATCGGGTGTCTTAGACTTCTTATACACGTTTTATGCGAATGGATGCTGACTTAGGAAATTTTTCAACTGAAGATTGCAAAGGTCACGATGTAGAGAATCTCTCGCTTCCGATCCTTCTTCACGCCTCATCTAAGAAGCCTCGAACTCAAATCGGTGTCTACTCGCACGAGTTGCTTCGATTCCTGGAGCAAGGAAATCTGTGCATCTCCGAACTACCTGGTCTGCAGCATTGCAAGCTAAGTCGTCTCGGTTACTCTTTTGTGATTAGAAGGACTAACGGCGACGACGACGATGGCGACAAAATGTACATGGACGTCCCCGGCCATGGCCGATTCCCTTGTGGAGACTGTGGATTCCACCTGGCTTTCCCGCGATGGGAGTGATTTGATTGAGATGCATGATACCGATGTTTGCGAGAAACTTAAGGAATTGGCAAGCTACATAACCGCGGTAGAGGCACAGAAAGTGCGGAAAATCGTCAGCGTCTATCGAATAGAGATACCGCTTTCTTCGTCGACTATCTCGACTATGCTGCTTTCCCCATCGGTTGTGTCGGATGTACCGCTTCCTTCGTCGCCTATGTCGAACATGCCGCTATATCCATTGCTCAATCCTTCCTCATACTGAAGCGATTGGCGAAAAAGTGATAGGCTTCCTACGATCATCCTATCTATATCTTCCAAGGACGGGCGCTCTTGTCGTAGGCTAAGGAGAACTTCTCGCCATGGAAAAGCCTGATCCAATTGCTTAAGATCCAAGTGCTCAGGCCATAGCTCGCAATTCGCCACAAAGTATTTGGCTGGATCGATTTTGGATAGAGTCCTTAAGAGAAATGCATGCTGTTCGCGATGTTTGAAATTGGAAATTTCGTTCTCCACAAAGCGATGCAAACAGATGCCAGCCTCTTCTAGCAGCATTGTAAAGTAATACCAGGATAAAACACCCTGCAATGCTAGTTCTAATGGACTGGTTGCAGCAAAACGATTGCCATGAAACTCGTATGGTATCCGGTAGTGTAGGTTTTCCTCTTTCTCGAACAGGAAGGCGTCAAATCGTGTGTATGGATAGATCTCGCAAAAGTACTGGGCTGAACTTATCGTGTCCAGGAGCGAGCTTTGGAGCATTTGAAGTACAGTGCTGGAAAGGATGCTAGCCACCGGATCTTCACAACCAGGTTCTATGCTCTTCAGCCTCGGTAAAGTCTCCATTTGGAAGTGGGTCAGGAATTGGATAGTATTCTGGTGGGTCTCGGATTGAGGAAACATGTAATATACGCTGGATTCGTTCACATAGTCCTTGAATATCTCTAGCTGCTTCTCGGTGATTCCTGGCGGCATATGAGTATTATTAGAGTCGCATAGAGCAAAGATGTTATCGTCTACCTCATGGGAGGTAACGGGATCATGGTCTTTATGTCTTCTAAGAATGTCAAGTGCTTGACATACATAAGATGCCTGAATAGGGGTTGTGTATCCGAGATAGCATAAGGTTCCAAAAGGTGTGAGTTCTCGCTCCGTCCAGTCACGTGCAGAGACATTAGCACCTTTTCCTATCAATAGATTACAGGCGTTAGGGTAGGTGCTAGCAACCTATAGCCATAGTTCAAAAGTTAGAAGACAGATGCTTAGGCCGTTGTATGCTTTTCTCCGTGTTATAGAACTCACGCACATGAAGTAGTGTTTAACCCTAGGAGTTGACGTCCCGAACAGTGGCCTCGCCTGTAGATGAAACTCTCTCGAGCTCCTTACAATTGCCTAACCTGCAGAACTCAAATGCCGGTGAATCGTCATTTACAATCTGTAACGGTTAGCTGCCTTATATTGTGTTTGAAGCGAACAGCAAAGAACAGAACGAAACCGAAGAAGAAATGGGAAAGAAAACCTCATGGACAAACATACCCTGAAGTACTTCTAGAAGGTTCGGAATACACCATTGAAATAGACCGACAGATCCACGATATTAAGCTTCTTGCCTGACCGCGAGCTTACATTGCGATACCATTAACAAACTCGGTAAAAACTCTCAGCACGCTCCTCGTCGGTGCCCTCGCGAGCTTTGACGGCAACGTTGAATTTGCTTACTAACTTCACTTCGGTACCGGAGCATTGGAAGGTTTGCGACTTGGGCCCTCTAACCTGATAACTTGTATAGCGAAGCATAATTCCTTGATCAACGCTGCCATCGAGAGCTCCATAAAGACTGGCCGAAGGTGAGCCGGGGTCAGGCGAGATCACCATCTTCACGTCTGTGCTAGTGGCTGCTGGTTGCTCTGTAGTCGATCTGTGACTGTATTTCATTCGACGAGGCAGGGGTAAGGCAGCTTGATTCTCAACATCTAGAGGGCGCTTCTGGTGACTAACCGGGTGACTTCCGGATGATTCATGACCTGAAGCACGCTCGGTGCCCTCATATAGCGATGGCAAAGATCCAAGGTAGCATGCGCCGTCGAACGATTCGGAAACACTACTCCGGTTTGATGGCCGTTGTTCGATATCGGAGCTTCCTCCATGTGCTAGTCTGCTGATTCGGATCGCCTTATCTAGACCCCTGTCTAGCATGGGACTAGCCAAGTCGTGTATAGCGAAAGAAGAAACCACTACGTTCCCTTTAGATCCATTAGATGCCGTTGAATCGTTGACGTGAGAGGGCTAAAGGTCTTCGCTTAGTAGAAGGCTTGTCCCGTTTCTAAATCTTGGGTTTAGAGTGGTATTCGGTGCAGTCGTGAACGACAGATGCCTCAAGGGTTGGACATTATTTCTTGTAGTATCCAAGGGCGGAATGCTGGCCCATGCTTCCGCTAGTGTAAACGTGGCCTCTATTGCATCAGGGCCCCGGTGCTTTACGTAGCGCTTGTGGTTGGGTTTGTCCGCAGATAATATGTTCTTGTCTCCACAAGAGCAATCCCAAAATTCAGCAGAGAAGTCTGGAAGGAAGCTGGGTGGAAAAGATTGCCAATGATTTCTCATCCAGTGTGCTTTGAAGTTGGACCTCTTGCTTTGAGGACACTGCTGACGGTCATGGTGTGTATGTACTTCCTTCGCAATACACTTCGGACAATCATCGTATAGATGTCGTTTCTTTGTCTTTGGTGGGCACCCTGGACAATCATGACCGGCATGGTCTTTATGGTGCTTGAAAAACTCGTTTGCGCTAGGGAAAGACTTGGGACACCCAGGGTACGGGCATAAGAAGTGGTCTTGTAACATAGAATGAGTACTAATCATGTCCAAGGCCATTGTTGTACTCTAGTCATCCAGTTGGGAGAGCGAGCCAGGGTAGCTACCAGACGACAGTAGAGGGCGGCCCATATATCGTATTATTGGAAGCTAGAAGCTAGAAGCCAGAAGCCCGTACCCACTTAAGGATTAGAGTAGAAGTATAATCTTAGCCAGGGGTACGTATACGATGATGTATGGATTATGGACGTAAGATAGAGTACAGGTAAGATATGAATATGTATCCGGATCTGTTAGGAACAGGAATGCGAAAAGTGATGATTTGGTAGAACTCAGGTTTTCTGCTCGGCGGGTAACTGCACCTTTATGTATCTGCTAGCCTCCCCACGCTTCGGCTCCTCAAATCACCGACGGTTCCTCATCGAAAGCAGCGCAGCCTCTAAATTGCTCCTGTAGCAGCTTGGCGCTTCTGAAACGCTTCTGAATCGCTTCTAAACCGCTTCAAAGTCGGCTCTCGCCAGCCTGCTATCGACTTGCTTGGCTGCCATTACTAGAAAATGCTGCTGCGGCAGAGCTTCGAGGGTTGGGTAAATAGCACTGGTCCGACATGTGTAGTTCGCTTTGCAAACTTTGTAACTCGATCTTCTTCTACAAGTCCCGTTATAGCGTTATAGCGTTAGCCTCTCTAAATCCCGGATAGCTCGTTCCTAATCCTCTATCGTTCTCGTCCTCCAAATTTTTCTTCTTTACTATCCCTAAGCACAGACAAGCATGAATATCTCGATCTCGATCGACCCTTTCAACTTGACCGTTTCCATCCTAGCACTTATAATCGCCATAGTCAGACTATACCGCTCTCGTGGCACACCACTTAACACTGAAGACTGAGCCGAAAGCAGATTATATGTTTGTAGCACTCATGCTCTAGATTTGCCCCATCACTAATATATATCGAGTAGACTGTCTGACAACATGTGAAGTGCGGAATTGTGCCGGAGCTCCTCTGGTTCCATATACGGAGAGGATTGGGGAAAGGGGGGGCTGGGGGCTGAGACGACTGCGCTCGCTGAAAGCGTCAGGTTCAGCTTCGAGTAGCGAGTGGACTGTGCTAGAGGGGCCGTCAATATCATCACCCATGACTTCGACTGTTTATGAGGAGTCTTCGCGCACGCGCCTCTGAATTAAGCATATTACGGAGGAGCATCTTACGCGAGTCTCTGACAATACTTGCAAAGTGATTGCAGCTATGTCGTTTGCGCCTCGCTACGCAGGTTTCCAATATAATGACCCGCTAGGCTGAGAGAGTGATTGGGAGATGTCGAAGGACCAGACATGTGCGTCTCACCTCCATGTTTGTTTGTTTGTTTGTTTGTTTCAATTGATCAGGCTACTTGGTTCTACGGCAAACCTATCAGCCGTCTCCTACTGATTTTGCCTTCTGTGTCCCTTTCTGTCCTTGTTCCATACTAGCTTCCCCTTACTCGGCTTCTTTTGTCTGCCAAGTAAACCTGCTCGTCTTGCAAAGGAAGTGAAGAACCGCCTTTACCGCCGGAAGGTCCGCTTTCCATTTTTCCTTTGGCCCGTCGACTGGTTGTCCAGTCTTCGGATCTTCCCAGGGGTTCCACCCTCCGAGTATGTAAGATAGGTCTCTCCACCTATGTCCTATGATATCGATGGCAACCTGCCGGTCTTCTTGGGGGAGTGGGCATTCGTAGGTCACGTGAGTGATGGTTTCTCGTGTAGCTCCACACCCACACCCCGCTGTGTCGGACATTTTCATCCGGTATAGGGTTTTTATTGCGCTATTTGACCACTGATTGACTCTCACCTAGACGACTCTGTGAGCCTTACTTGCTGTTCCCTTCTTTGTTCATGGTTTGACCTTGGCCTGTCTGATTATGTCTCAATCTATAAAGGAGCCACACTTTGTTTGCACTCCATTCCATAATTGATCACTTCCACACGCGCCGAGCTCGGAACAGGTAAAAACAACCTGCGGCTTCCCGAACAACTCTTGTTTGCACCGCCTCTACCATCTCATCCCACCAGGTGGACTTGATCGCTTCCTTTCCATCTTGCAAGGTCGTGGAAAATCAAACTTGCATACAATTTCAGCATGGCTTTACTTGGTGTCCTTATAGTCATGGTCATCATGTGGCTAGCCCTCCTTTCGCAAAGAGACAATGGTTTCGCGGCCGTGCATGATCGACCTATCAATAGCTCCCTGTTCGAAGAATAACGTCTTGGACACAGCCTTGATGTGGACATCTTTGCCATCTCTCATCATCAATAGCTAGCATGGGACTTGACCTTATGCTACACCAAGAGCACTCTTTATAGAACCAGTTGACAGACACCCTCTGGATAAGGATGCACACTGCGGCAATGTTGGATCATTCTGGCAGTCAGTCATGACTGCTCGCGCCACATCGACAGCGAAGATAGCTAGGGCACACCCAAGATTGAGGGTATTGAGTGCGATCTCGGCTCCACCAACGACGGCAGCACCCCCAGAGAGCCCTACCATTGCGGTCGCGGCGGCAGCTAATCCTATGTATCCAGCGACGATGTCTATAGCGTCACCTGCCACACTCGTATACTGCCAGAAATGAGATCCACCGTAACAAGCCGAGTCCGGTTGTGAACAAACGTCAATGATCGTGCTAAGCACGAGGTTCTCAGAAGAATCGTATGCTCCAAACGCGTTCTCGAAAGTCGCAATGGTAGGACGAGGTCGAATCTTTGTCGCGATATTCTTGGCGATACCGCGGATGGACATGAAGCTTGTCGCAAGACCGATAGAAGAACATATCGCTTTGATCTGATCCAGTCCGTTATCACGCTTCTCCAATTCTTGGGTAGCATCCATTTGTCTCAATAGTTTCGTAGGATCCACGTTGAACCAGTCCACCTCTGTCCGTTTGTTGAGAAGAGCCTTGTCCGAGCTACAGATATTGCCTAGTACCGAGTTGTTTATGTTGGACCAGTCTGGGACCTGCAAGCCAAGGAGGGCGACCGTGTTGATGGAGTCTTCGATGCACTGGAGATGTCTAATCATTATCCGATTCATCCGCAAGAGAGTGCCGAATGCGATATGATCAAGGTATCTTGCGAGGATAGCTAGCGGGATGGCTGAATGTACCCCAAACATCTCTCCAGCGTAGTCAGGATATGCCGCGAATTGCTGGAGATACTTAGCATTATATCCAGTCGGGATCCATGCTTTGTCGCTTGAAAGCTCGGTTGTGATCTGTTCGACATTACGTCGTACAAGATCCGTTGCCACATGCATGTATACATTAGGTCGTTTCGCAAATTCAACTTGGCAGGTGATATTTCCCAAGCAACCCATGAGAAGCGCATTCGTCACGTGCGACACGAAAGTCGTATTTGATATGTCGCTGGCCTGCAACCCATAGTACTGTGATTGCGTATAGACATCGTACGCGAAAGTGTCATAGTTTCCAATGGGTCTGAACTCTTGAGTGATACGATCGAGAGTTCGCTGCTGGTATGACAGTTCACAGGACCAGCCTAGAGTATTCCTGACATATGCCTGGAAGTCCCAAATCGCCAGCTGAGTCGCAAAATTGATCGACACATCAAATGCGATCTGCTGCTTCTGTGCCGATGTCAAGGCGACATAATCATCTAGTGTCGAGGCGGGAGGACTCGCGCTTGTGGCTATAGCTGAAGACCCTGACCTCTTCATTGAAGTTGTCTTGGTGGAAGAGATTTTGGTTGATGTTCCGGACGTTGGCTTCATCGGCGTCCTGGATGATATCCCAGATGATGCCTCAGATGATGTCCTAGATGATGCCTCAGGGGACGGCTTTGAGGATGATTTCAAGGTGCCGGTGAGCCTTGTCGAAGTCATCTGAGTAGTTGTGGAGAGTTCTCCGTTGGACAGGCTTATAGTAGAGGATGAACGTAGCGTTGTAGTGCTAAGTGAGGGTCTCTCCAAGGATGTCCCCAGGGTTGTGTTAGGATTCCCCGACGAGCTTGTCTTGAACGAGGCCGTACCGTCTAGCGGTGTGCTCATCACTTCGTGACGAAGACACAGAATCATAAGGAAGGTAGAGAAGAGGCGACGCATGTCGTGACCCTGCTTGATCAACACAGTTTGTGAACCTAGGAACAGGTAAAGGCGACCGATCCAACGGCTGATGAATGAATTACTTAGGACGTTGTGGAAGATCACTTTGTGTAATCCTTTTCTTTGGCAGAACATATGCTGCCTAAGCAAGAAATCTTGTAGAGAGTCGATCTAAGAAAAGCAGCTGCAAAAAAAGAGGGATGAAGCTCGTTGTCAGACACTTGTCTGTAGAGCTCCTCACGCAGGATCTAGGTCTAGACCTGCCCTCTTCCAGGACAGCAGCTGCATGATTAACGTCTCAGCTCTAAGTGTTTTCCACATGCCCCTGACTGTGATACACATCCACGTTGGTCTTTCGGGGAGCCCAGAGCTGCATCAAGGCTGGTATCCAGTGAGATAGGGATTTGAAGTCCACTGGAGAGAAGCGTCGGACCGGGACGCATTCTCAGGGGAAAGACAGTAGCGTGACCTGATATAATGCATTCTGGCTCGGACAAGCTCGCGCTTGGATCGACCCCACAGTAGCCAAGCAAAGCTGTGAGCATGAAAAGCTATGTACTCCGGCGAAGACCGAGGCCGTTACGACTGATTAACTCAGTGCACTCCCCTTACTGGTGCTGCTGACGCGGAGCACAATCTAGTTCTGCTCGCCACTTGGACTTGGTCGGTCGTTTGTCACATACGATTCAAGATGAACGATGGCGCGTGGCTGACGCGTAGGTGACGCGCGAACGACAATCTCCGCCCCACTCAAGCTCGACGCGTAAGGATAAATGCGAATAATTCGGGCAACCCTTGGCGGCTAGCCACCAGGAGTCGGTCCCCCGCTCACCGATCGAGAAAACAAAAGCAGGGAAATCTATCTCCCCCTCGACGTCGCATCTAACATTCTCATTCTTTCGGCCCACGACCCGACTTGTGGTGTGTCTGTCGGTCGTTCGTTTTCATCTTGCTACCACCGCTCCCGGCTGCTTACCTGCATACTATTTAGGTGACCCTCTGGTTTCTTTTTCTTTTCACTTCTCTTTCTTCTTCGCCACCTCTATGAGTCAGGGCTGCTCTCGAAGCCCGATTGGGTGGTTGGGGTAGGCTGCGGTATGCTTCAGAGTCGCGCGAGCGTTGACTAGCGAGGCGGTAGTTTTCGAAGGCAGGCCATCATTTCGAAGTCTAGTCGTACTTGCAAAGTGCTTCTAGGGTCTATAGAGTCCAGTCACCGGTCATTGAGCGTGGCCACAAACCAAGTTTCAACGAGCAGGTCAGTCCGGCTGATCTGTAGGGACTGGATTCCGGCTGTCGAAGCGATCGTTCTTGCTAGTCTGTCTTGCAGTCATATCTCTGGCGAGTCGGGGCTGCTCTCAAAGTTTGGGTAGGAGGGTTCTGCGCTTCTTGCGTGGGATTTTTATTCTACACTCTGCTATTTGATTTCTTGATACTTGTCTCTAGCTGACATGTGTTCTCTTGTAGTCACAATAAGCTAAATGGAATCAGTCGTCATTGCCTCTAAGGCACCGGTCCAGATATGTGTACCGAATCAAGATGGTTCCATGTCCCATCATTATACTATGGACTTGAGTCTTGACAAAGACACGTTTCACTGTAAATTTCGCACACATGCACGATCAATTAATACCGCCAACAAAGTGAAGAAGGCGTTCGTCTATCTATTCCTTAATGCGAACCATGTCCAAAGCCTAGAGGCCTGCGACAACGATGAAGAAGCCATTTCGTCTAGCATCAAGAACGCTTTAGTCAACCGAGCACTTTGTACTTCATCAGACAGCATTTTAAGGATTCGCTTCATTCTCAAGGGTCATGCACCGCTCATCGCTCCCGAATCGCTACTACAGAAGAGAAGTTCTTCACGAGTCGGTATTGAAACCTTGCTGCAGGTCGGCCAGTGCAAGACATTCATGGTCTATGTATCCTAGGGCTTCATTAGTGGAGAGCGTCCCTTAGCTCTCTGTAACGCGTTAGCTCAAGATGCCCTGAAACCAGCTCTAGAAGGCGTCATCACTAGCCTATACACGACCGCCAATAGCAGGATTATCACGCATCTCGACACGTTGTGGCCTTCAAGCGAGCCTAAAGTTTCACCTGCCTACGACTCGTTGACGGCTCTAGGGGACAGCGATGATGAGTCGACAGGTCAATCAGATATCGGGCCTCCGGAAGGGTTTAGAGCAAGCAGGAAGAGGTTGATAATATCTCCTGTGACCCGTTAATCATCTTCTAAACGACGACTGTTGACGAAGAGTGTTGCTCCTAAACCCTGGGAACCAGCGATTGCAACCCAGGACGCTCAGATAGATGCTCTCTGTGCACAAGTTTCGATCTTACGTGAAGAGCTTCAGCGATTTCGACGTGCGGAAGTGGTTAATGCTGGATCAAACCCAGTTCCGTATTGTGTGTCGCCCAGCCAGACTAGCACTATCGGGAACACTAAAGAAGACTTTCTTATGATGGTGGAAGACAATATTATTGACCCACAAGAACAAAGAGTATTGTAAGATGTGAGGTTCGACCACAACAACGAGCAGGTATGTAAGCAAGGACTGGTAGAAAACGATGACGGCCAGACGGCTTCCCGTTTCAAGTGACAGGACTCTGCCCACCGCGTCATCGGGTGCTATTTGGAAAGCTAGGGGTGGTTGTAGGGAGCCAAGGAAAATGCTGACTGTACTAAAGACCGGACTTCCTTATCCATGCACTCTACCGCCATGGTCCCCTACCGAGGTTAATACTCCTTCCGGCGTCAGCACGCCCAATAAAGTTATCACCTCTACTCGTGGTCACAGCTCTGTCGACACTGATACATCGACCAATTCCAACATGTCCTTCTAAGCTCAAGATTCCAGTACTCATTGTCCGTCGTCACCACATATCCGTCCGACGTTCCTTGCACGCGGAACTAAGATCGAGAGAGAGAAAGCTTCGAAGGCGCAGTACGTGCGAGAAATGTTGGAAGCATTACCCAATGAACTTGTTCTGGAGATTTTGAGCGAATCAAGAGTGCAAGACCTCCTTGCTATACAATAGGGACCGGCACAAGTGGAGACTCCATTCAGCTCCGACCAAATTGCCGTTGCTAAGGTTGAGCAAACTATGACAGGCCACATGGACACGGTCAAGCACACTGATGAGTGTTTCAATCAAAAAGTCAAGCAAGCTTTCAAATCGCTTGTACATCAGCATCTTGACCACCTTGTCCATGATCAGTTACCCTTGGCTACAGAACTGTTCTTCAGGAGTGCTGTCGAAGACCTTCGCGACCAATTCTATGAGGACTGCAAAGCGAGCGAAGCCGACCTTCGCGAAACAATTAACGAGGGCTACACCATGCTCCGCGATGAGACCGAGAAGTGTGCAACAGAGATCAACGATTTGATACAGGATCGGCTGGACGAACTTGAGCATCAGAGCAACAAATTCAAAACAACGACTGGCGAGCGACTCGCCTAGAGGATTATTGGCATTCAAGCCACCGTCGACTAACTCCAGGTCGCCGGCTGCGATGGATTTGAAGTCAGTCGGTGCGGCCGAGGTCGCTTGGGCCGCCTTCCAGGTTTCGATACCCGCGAGTGAGGACGGTTCGAGCGGGTTCTTGTCGTATGAGCGTTGGGTTGCTAGGCAGAGCTCCACCTTGTTCGTATAGACCCCCCGGACGTATTCCACGCCGACATCCTCGGTGTTAGCGCTTTCCTGAACGGCTTTGATTCATTTGTCCTTGATTTCGTCTAGATCGCTTCCTTCCCCTCTATTCCTAGATATGTCGATCTCAATGGTCCATCTCTCGATGGCTCTAGGTTGCGCTAGGAGATGGCTGTCGTCCGCGTCTGACAGGAGCTCTGTCCTAGCTGAGTGCTGAGGACTTGGACCCTTTCGACTCGCAATCTAGGATCGCATCTGGCGCGACTGGGTGGTTGGCTCGTTGGCATTTGTCTCGGGAGCGTTAGACCCTGCAATTGACAGTTGGGTTAATTGTTCCTCCATCTGTCTCTCCGATTCTCATACTGGTCTGATCTTGCTATCCTCTAGCTGCTTTCGCAACTCCTGGACTTGTTTTACGAATTTCTTGAGGTCATTCTGTCTTTCGACGATCTTCTTGATATCTTCATGTTGTGTTTTTTTCGATGTCGTTCTGGTGTGTCTTGTTGCTAGTTTCCGCCGTCCTGGAGTTCCTTGTAGATGCTGTTGACTTCCTCCGAGTATCTCCTAAGTAAAACCCTGTGTTGTCTCTCTAACTTTGTCGACGTGTGCGTACTGGAATCTTGGGTCGTGACGCTGTACTTCACGTCCTGTGCAGCCTAGGCCTTGCTAAACCCGTCGACGACTGCTCTTGGGATTTCTGCGTTGCTGATACTGCCAGCGCTGTTGGAAACCATCGGTGCTTCAGCGTGAATCTCGTCTGCCTCTGTTTCCTCTCGTAATCCCTTCGAGCCTCTTCGTACCGCCTTGATCCTTTTGACTATACTTCCGCCCGTCGGGGTGCCAAGGCTGAAGCTGAAAGCTTCCACCGCTTCTCCAGAGCTGGCGTCGCTATCCATTGCGACCGCAAATGGAGCATTATCTTCTCACTGTATCTTGCTTCGATTTCGCTGATTCAAGTTTCCATATCCTCACCATAAATTGCAAGGCGTCGTCCTTTTTCCCTTCGATACATGAGGTCATAAGAGTCTTACGCACAGAGCGTTGGGTCTGTTGGGAAGAGAAAAGCGTGTGGCGTTCAGGATTCAGGCCTCCAATGATGAGCCTGCGCTGACCGGTCACCATCGCTAGCTGCATATTCGAGCGCCTTGATGCAGCCCGATTACTAGAATTTCGCAAACAAAGGGTAATCGATGGGACTTCTTAAGGCGTGCGCTGCGCTCGACGGGGTGAGCTAGTCATATCTCTCCTACCTTCTTCGCTCAGACATTTGCTTTCTATTCTCAAAGACTTTCACCACGACTATGTCAGACCCAAAGCTGTATACCGTAGGCTGGATATGCGCAATATCCACTGAGAGCATCGCGGCATCCTTGTTTCTCGATGAAGAGCACGAACGGCCAGATCATGTCTCCGGCAATGACAGTAATAACTACACCCTTGGTAGGATGGAAGGCCACAACGTCGTTATTGCTGTACTGCCAGACGGCGGGTATGGTCAGACCTCCGCCACCGCCGTGATCAAGGACATGCTTAACAGCTTTCCCAATATCAGGATCGGCCTGATGGTGGGGCTCGGTGGCGGCGCACCCACCGCAGAGAATGACATACGACTTGGCGACGTTGTCGTAAGCTCTCCACACGACGAGACAGGTGGAGTCTACCAGTACGACTATGGGAAGCTCATACAAGGCCAAGGCTTCCAGCATACAGGCCACTTGAATCAACCCTCGACGCTGGTCCGCACCGCTGTTAGTGGTCTCAAAGCGCAATACAGAATCAAAGGGCACAAGATCAATGAGACTATTCGGGCACTCTTACAAGAGTATCCGAGACTGGCCGACGAGTTTGGTCGCCCAGATGAGCACAAAGATCGTCTATACAAGGCCGATGCTGCTCATCCTGTCGGTTACAAAGGTGCTTGCGATGCTCACTGCGGAGCGCAACCAGAACAAATTGTGGAAAGACGTAAGAGAACTACGAAGGAAGACAATCCAGCAATTCACTACGGTATGATTGCGTCCGGCAACTGGCTGATGAAAGACGCTCGTGTGAGGGATACCCTTGCTAGAGAGAAAGGCGTCATGTGTTTTGAGATGGAGGCGGCAGGTCTTATGGATCACTTTCCCTGCCTCATCATACGAGGTATCTGCGACTACTCAGACTCGCACAAGAACAAGGAATGGCAGGGCTATGCAGCGATGACAGCGACCGCGTATGCTAAGGATTTACTCGCTAGGATGGTACCCAGCCGGGTCGAAATTGAGGGAAGACTCAAAGACGCGCTTGACTCGAGTAGGTGATTTTTCGTTAAATTTAGAATATTGAATGCTGGTTCTCATCCGATGCATAGTACACCAAAACATTCAGGTTGTGCACGCAAGTCTCGAAATTTTGGAAGCACGAAAACAGACGAAGCGCATAGCGACATGGCTAGCGCCATCTGATCCCTCGATAAACTATAATGAAGCATTACAGAAGCGGCACGAAGGTACCGGGCTCTGGTTCATCGATAGTAAAGTCTTCAGGAACTGGAAGAAACAATCAAATTTATTCCTCTGGCTCCATGGTATCCCAGGATGTGGCAAGACCGTTCTCAGCGCTGCCATTATAGAAACCCTCAAGCAAAACCTTACAGCCTCGCAAGTACTGCTTTTCTTCTTTTTCGACTTCAGCGACAGCAACAAACAATCGCTGGGAAGCATGCTGCGTTGCTTCTTGGGACAACTCTATCAGCAACAGCCGTCTATTCGAGGACAGATAGACGCATCGTGGGCCTCGTGCAGTCAAGGCATGCAGCAGCCATCTGTCATGACATTGCAGGCGATTTTTGGAAAGGCCCTGAGCAAGTTCAGGAGTACTAAGATAGTCCTCGATGCTCTCGACGAATCGAATACCAGAACAGAGCTTCTGAGCTGGTTAGAGCACTGTACACGGTCGAACAAATTTCAGGTTATTGTGACCGCAAGGAGGGAAGAGGACATCGAGACTGCCATCAAGGGATGGTACCATGCTGAAAAGTTGGCAATCGAGCAACGCGAAGTGGATCGAGATATCAAGATGTTTGTCAATCACGTAATCCATAGTGATCCCCGGATGGACAGATGGTCGATGCGACCAGACGTGCAGGAGGAGATTGAGTCGAAGCTGATGGAGAAAGCAGGCGGAACGTAAGATACAATGCTCTTTAATGGGATATATGGATATGAACAAGCGGTCGCTGAACATGAAACAGATTTCGTTGGGCTGCTTACCAAATCGAGGCATTGCGAGACTGTCTAGACCTCCACAGACTCCGAGACGCCCTTGAAGGTCTTCCCAAAACACTCGAAGAAACTTACGCCCAATGCCTTAAAAAGATCCCGTCAAGCCACAAAAGTCAGGCTCTCACCATCCTCAGACTCCTAGTGTGGTCCAAACGGCCTCTACATCTTGACGAGATTGTGGACGCGATTGCCACTCGCGTTGACGGAGAACAAGGATTCGATACTGCTGATCGACTGCCAGCTCCTTGGGAGGTCAAAAAAATGTGTCCAGGGCTTTTAGTGTTGTTGCACAAAGACAAAAATGCCAGAAGGGATGTTAAGGAGAGCTTCGTCTACGATGTGTTCGACAATGATGGAGACATCAGGCAGCATTCGAATGGACCGGAGCTTCGCCTTGCGCATCTCTCTGTAAGGGACTATCTCATATCCGGTCAGGCTACCCGTCCGTTCAAGACTGAGATGAGCGAGGTGGTTTCCAGAGCTTATATCGTAAGATTATGCATTACGTACCTCTTTCACCTCAATCATCGGCTGTCAGGCAGGGTTATCAGAGAACGCTTTCCTTTTTCGCAGTACTGCGCCAAGTATTGGACTTGGCATGCAAGAGCCGTTTCACGATCCGATCAAAAAACACTGCAGCGCATCAGAATGCTACTAAGCGACAGCAGTGAGGCACTTGATAGCTGGCTCTGCCTTCTACACCTCGATGATCCATGGATGATGTATGCCATACCCCACGTTGGCGTTGATCTGCCACCCCGCAAACAGGCTTCACCACTGTACTATACAGCGTTGGCTGGCTTGCACTTTGCCACCCAGTGTCTGCTAGACCAGGGAGTGAATGTAGACGCGCACGGGGGACTTTATGCAACTGCTCTGCAAGCGGCTTCATGCAAGGGTCATGACAAGGTTGTGCGAATACTGCTTGAGAAGGGCGCAGATATCAACGGTGGAGGCGGGATGTACGGTAACGCACTGCAAGCAGCATCGCAACTGGGCCACACAAAAGTGATCAACACACTCCTCACTTGCGGCGCAGATAGTAACATCTGCGGTCGCGAGGAAGTTAGATTGGTGTCATCAGGCACTCCGCTACAGCGAGCTTCGCATGAGGGTCACGAAAAGGTTGTGCAGATTTTGCTCGATGCAGGTGCAGACGTCAATGCTCGGGGCGGCTCCTATGGTCACGCGCTACAGGCAGCTATAGCAGAAGGTCACAACAAAATCGTGCAGATACTACTCGATAGAGGCGCAGATGTAAACGCTCAGGGTGGCTCCTATGGCAACGTACTGCAGTCAGCTTCGGCGGAAGGCCAGAACGAGATCGTGCGGATGCTACTCGACAGAGGCGCGGATGTAAACATTCAGGGTGGCTATTATAGGGTTTAGGGTTAGGGTTAGGGTTAGGGTTAGGGTTAGGGTTAGGGTTAGGGTTAGGGTTAGGGTTAGGGTTAGGGTTAGGGTTAGGGTTAGGGTTAGG